>Ga0335081_10001133_pt1 | contig 42570 bp, 38 predicted proteins | sample Lox_Sample_35_FD_206713 | JGI IMG/M metagenome (GOLD analysis project Ga0335081, IMG submission 206713) | Soil microbial communities from Loxahatchee National Wildlife Refuge, Florida, United States - Lox_Sample_3.5 | ecosystem: Environmental > Terrestrial > Soil > Wetlands | place: USA... | reverse complement strand
CAGATTCCGTTCTATCGCGAGCGCTGGCTGGTGAAGCCGGGTGCGACCGGCTGGGCGCAGATCAATCGCGGCTATAATGTCACCCTCGAAGATAATCGCGACAAGCTGGCTTACGACCTCTTCTACATCAAGAACGTATCCTTCGGACTTGATCTGTTCATCATGTTCTCCACGATCAAGATCCTGCTGCTGGGCCGCGGCGGACGATAGTCGTCGCCTGCCGGGAATGCGATATTCTTGAATATTCGGGATCCAGCGCCGCGCGCGGAAGCCGTTCGCTCAGCGCTTAAATCCGCGTGAGAACCAAGCTTCATCTTTGCCAGTGGAGCATGACCGTCGAAGAATCAGCGCCGTAAGGCGCGACTCAGTTCAGCCCAGGACGAAGTCCTGGGTAGGCGGCCTTTCTAGAGATCGAGTCCCGGCAGGGACGGCGTTTTGGTTCTGCAACGGTTTCATCGCGGGCAACCGCAAATGCGAGAGCCCGGTTTCGGGCTGAACGGACTCCACGATATCGGCGTGCGGCCGGCAGTCATCTCGCAGGACCGAGGAGAAATTTTCTATGAAGAAGGCTCTCATCACGGGGATTTCCGGTCAGGACGGCAGCTACCTTGCCGAATACCTGCTCGATCTCGGATACAAGGTTTACGGCCTTGTGCGTCGCGAATCCGGAACCATGCGCTGGCTGCGTAACGTCCAGGACAAAATCGAGCTGCTCTACGGCGATATGCGCGACCCCGTTTCGCTGGAAGTCGCCTTTGCCAAAGCCACCCCTGACGAGGTCTATAACCTTGCCGGCCAGGTCTTCGTGCCCACCAGCTGGCACCTTCCCGCCGAAACTTTCGACATCAATGTAGGAGGCCTGGCGCGCGTCCTGAATATCGTCGAACGCTCCAAGCCCGACACCCGGGTCTATCAGGCCTCCAGTTCGGAGATGTACGGCAACCTGAACGGCCTGCGCGATGAGAAGACGCCACTGCGTCCCACCTCACCATACGGAGTTTCCAAAACGGCAGCCCACAATTTGTGCGAGGTTTATCGCGCGCGCGGCATCTTCGTCGTCGGCGGCATCCTGTTCAACCACGAGTCGCCGCGCCGCGGGCCGGAGATGGTCACGCGCAAGATCACCCTCGCCTCGGCCGATTGGGCACGCGGCAAAAAGAACAAGGTCAAGCTGGGCAACATGCAGGCGCGCCGCGATTGGGGGTATGCCGGCGATTACGTCCGCGCCATGCATTCCATGCTGCAGCAGGAAAAGCCCCAGGATTTTGTGATCGCAACCGGCGAATCGCACAGCGTCTACGACTTCGTCGTCGAGGTGCTGCACTGCCTCGATCTGGTGCCGTCCGGCGCCAACATCGCCAATGTCGTGAATGAGTACGTCGAGGTCGATCCCAAGCTCTTCCGCACCGGAGAAATTCACGATCTTCGCGGAGATGCCAGCCTGGCGCGGAATTCGCTGAATTGGCGGCCGGCGGTCGACTTCAAAGGCCTGGTGCGCATGATGGTCGAGTCCGATACGGCGGGCTCCGGAGAGCTCTCATCGCCGGCGGCGCAGCTGGCCAGGACCGGCGCGTAGACCCGCATGGCTTCCCCCCGGCGCGCAACGAACGACGCCGCTCCGCTATTTATGGCGACCAGCGCATACGAGTTGTTCGGGTGCGCCAGGCGTGCGCGGTGGCCGAGTCGAGCCCGGAGGGCGGTGCCTCTAGTCCTGGACGCAGCGCAGCCGGGGTGGAGGAGCGCAGTCCTGGGTGCCTGGTTTAGAAAATGTCGAGCCGGCTTCAGCCGGCGGTACCAGTGCTCACCCTACCGTCTTCTTAGCACCGCGATGATGTTGGAGTTGAACCTGCCGTCAAACGCCGTGCTGATCCCCTTCTGCACGAAGCACTCGGCCCAGCCCAGGGGACCGAAGCGGTCGAAGATGCGGTTGGAGCCGACCATCGTGATCTCCTCCACCTCGAAGCCGGCCTTCTTAGCCAGCCGCTCGATGCGCCACGGCGTGTTCAGTTCGTAGCGCGTTGGGAAGACGTCTTCCGCCCGCCGCTGCTCCATCTTCCAGATGATCGGCTTCTTTACCCAATCCGGCGTAAACGAGGCGATATATGTCACCCAGAAGATAATATTCGGCGTATGAAAAAGAAATCGGCCGCCTGGCCGCAGCACACGCAGAACGTCGGCCAGAAATTTTGGCGCATCGTCGATGTGCTCGATGACCATATTCGCGGTCACAAGATCGAACGCTTGGTCGCGAAACGGCAGCGCCCCGCCCAGGCCGGCAACGCGATAGGTCAGGTGAGGGTGTTCCGCAATGCGCGGATCCACGTCGACGCCGGCGACAAAGGCCGCATCCTGTGCGAGCCGTGCCTGCTCCTCGTCCGGCAGAGCCCACGACGGCAGGATCTGGTAGCCGCAACCCACATCCAGCCACTTCGCACCCCGATAGACATGGCGCTGCAGCGCACGCCCATACCACACCTGCGGATGGGTCAGATCAAGGCCGATGCGCTTGGCGATCGCCACCTTACCCTTGGCCCAGTTCATGACTTGTCCGCCTGCGCCATCAGCGATTCGTACAAGTCCTCAAGCTGGCCAATGGTCTTGCCAACTTCAAAATTATCTTTGCACCGCTGAAACCCCTTTACCCCCATCGACACTCGCAGGGTCTCATCGCGCAACAAGGTGATGATCGGCCTGGCAAAGGCTTCCGGAGAACGATCGGCCACCAGAAAGCCGGTCTCGCCCTCGACAATCGCGTCACGGTTACCGCCGACATCGATTGCAACGACCGGCAGCCCCGCCGCCATATACTCCATGATCGCATTGGAGAAGCCTTCGCTGAACGACGTGAGGCATCCGACGCTCATGCGAGCCAGGCAATCCATGATCTTGCCTTCCCCTTGCGTGAAGAAGACACGCTCGCGAATCCCCAGCTCGCCCGCCAGATCGTACAGCTCCTGGTATAGCTCGCCGCGTCCCGCCAGCAGAAAGACGGCATCCTCCACTTCCTCCGCCACGATCTTCGCCGCGCGCAGAAACAGCGGATGGTCCTTCACCGGCCGCAGATTAGCGACGATTCCCACGGCCCTCGCATGGCTGGGAATTCCCAGCGAGTCGCAGGCTGGTGCATCTCCCAGACCCACGCTGAAGCGTGTCATGTCCACGCCCTGGTAGACGACCTGCACGCGATCGGGTGCAAGTCCTTCGGTCTCCACCGCAATGCGCTTGGCTTCCTGGGAATTGGCCATGATGGCGTCGGTGCGAAGATTCAGCATGCGGAACAGCCGCCGCAGAGAAGGTGTGTACCAGTAGCCGGTATTGAGCCGGCTGGTGATCACCAGCCGATCCGATCCGAGAGACGACAGCACGGCGAACATCGCCGTCTTGTTCATGTAGGCGTGAACAATCTGAATGTGGTGCTGCCTCAGGTAACGCCGGAAGTGCGCAGCCTGCACCAGTCCGTCCCACGAGTTCACGCTGAGAGTGGGAAAGACCGCGATCGGGCACACGCCTTCCAGCGTGCGTAACTGGGGACTATCTTCCAGGCAGCAGACGTGAACGTCGAATCGGTCCTGGTGCAGGCGTTTGGCGGTTTCGACAACCTGGCGCTCGGTGCCTGCGTCGAGTCCCACAGTGTCGGACAACAGGCAGACGCGGATGCGATCACTGCAGGGCTTCAGGCCGGCTTGCGGGTGTGTCCCCATGGCTGAGGCTTCCTTTTAGTGATGCGAACCACGCCGCCCTGCACGCTGCCGGCCGAGCGGAAAAACTCCAGCGTCTCCTGGTCGTACCACTCCAGCGCACCATAGCGCTCGGGGTTGGAGTTCAGTTCCAGATGCAGCACGCCGCGCTCACTGACATGCGACAGCGCGTCCTCCGCGAAGAACTTCCATTCCGCCACTCCCCACTCATCCGCCTGTTTGTGGCGATTAAAGCAGATCCAGTACGCGGTGATCAGGTCGAGGTCACGCAGCGGCAGCGCCATCGGCACGAAGCGCTCGATCAGCAGCGGCGATACGCGCTCACGACAATGCAGCGCCTCCAGCATCTCGCTGTAGACCCTCTGTTCCACATCCGACAACACCGTCGCCGGCGCGTCGATCCCGTAGCACTGATGCCCGCACGCCAACGCCCCCGCCAGAAAATATCCCGGCCCGCATCCGATGTCCAGAATGCGCAGCGGCGGAGAAGTCTGCAGGGACAACACGCCTAGACGGGCAACATTGAAGGGAATCCAGAGAGAATAGTCGGCGTATTTGGCGGCGCAGGCGGGGTCCCGCTCCACTACACTCGCCATCTCATCACGAAGGCGGGAAATCCGCGCCAGATCGGCATTTCGGCGAATACGCGAGGGCAAACGCAGCAGCGCCAGTGAACCGAATCGCACCAGGCGCGCCCAGTTCCTGGCCATCTCCCGCCGTCGAGAGCTTTGAGAATGAGCGATCAATCCCGGTGAAGAAGGCGACTGCGATTGGGCTTGCGCCTCCATCATGCAACGGCAACGGCTTCTTGCGCCGCCAGTCTTCGCTCTTTCCATGCCTTGGCCACCGCCAACTGGAAGGCTGCGGATATCCCGAGAATGCCGTACAGGATGCCGCCGTAGGCAATGCTCAGGAAGAAAGCGCCTACCGCGGACATGACCACCGCGATCTGCAAGAACAAGGCGGCTCGTCGTACCGTAAGAGCGGGATACCGGTTCCTGATCGGTGTCAACCCCTTGTACGACCGGAAAAAGGCGTACAGGAACAATCCCAGTCCGATAAAGCCGGTCTCACTGGACAGTTCGGTGTAGGAATTGTGCGTGAACTTCCACAGGCCGCGCTTGTTGTTCGCGGCCGCTTCCTTGGCCTCGGCGTCCATGAACTCACCTGGACCTACGCCGAAGAACGGATGCTCTAGGCTCAGTTGCACGCTGCGCAGGAACATCGTCTTGCGCGCCTCCGCCGAGTTCGCAGCCTCAACCGACGCTGCCGACTTAGGCGAGAAATAGGTTGTGAAACGCTCCGAGATTCTGGCCGGCAGCAGAGTTACAGCCAGTATCAGAAACGTTATTCCGCCAATGATGATAGCCGCTCTCTGCATCGCGGTGGCAAAGGTAAAGAACATGAGCAGGCCCGCCGCCAGCGCCAGCAGTCCCATTCTCGATCCCGTTCTCGCCGCTCCGGCCAGCACGGGAATCATCATCAGTAGCAGCCCCCATCGCACAAAGCCTTTCTTCTGCGACGCAGAAAACCACAGGAACGGCAGCCCGATTACCAGGTAAAGCGCCAGGAAGTTGGCGTCCGCCAGCGTGTCGCCGCCCGTGCCCAGGCCCAGGCGCGTGTCGTGGGCTCGGCCGCCGCCGATGACCAGCGACATAACTCCAATCGCAGCCATCGCCAAGGCGACCATGTACATCGCCCGGTAACAGTCTTCAATCGTGCGTATGAACGACGCCGTGAAGAACAACAGCAGCAATGCCTGCGCCGTGTAGGTCAGGGTGTTGAAGCTGCCGCCCTTCCACGTGCTGAAGGGCACGCAGATGGCGACCCAGACGGTGAACGCCGTCATGATCCGGCCAATGTCGGTCTTGAAGATGTCCTTGGTCGTGCCCGTCATGAACATGCCGATCAGCAAGATCGGCTGGAACAGCAGCCCGATGTGCAGCCAGGAGACCATCTCCGGAATGCGGCTGCAGTAGAAGAACAGATACACCATCAGGAGCAGGTGGAATGGCTTGTAGAACTCGGGACCTTTGGCGCGGCGCACTTTCTTGGCCGGCGGCCGCGGTTGGACCTGCACTTCCGGCTCCGCCGTCATCGTCACCGGATCCATCGCGTACTCCTCGGTTGGCGGCAGGGTCATCTGCGGATACGTAGGCTTGTTCACTTCGTTGTTACCCCATTCCCTCTGGCTCTGGTGATCTCTCTTTGATGACGCGTGCAGGATTGCCCACGGCGACCACATGCGCTTCCATGGGCCGGACGACAACCGTGCCGGCGCCAATCGTGGTCCCGGGACCGATTGCTGCCATTATGATCGAAGAAGCCCCGATCCAGCAATCGCTTCCCACCTCAATCAGTTCGAACTCACCCTCGGCAGCCCCACTGATCTGCCCGGCCTGGTTGCGGCGGTGTTGCCGCCGGCCGCTCAGAATCTGCACCTGTGCCGCGATCTGCGTCCGGTCGCCGATCGCGCAGCGCCCCAGAACGCAATACGGCCCGATGTACACCCCGTGCCCCACAATCGCGTCTGGATGCGCGAAAAACGAGCCAAACGACACTCGGCTATATAACGAGCACTGCTTCAGCGTCAGCTTGTAGAAAGCGACGCGATAGTAATCGCCCACAATGCCCGGAACTTGAGACGATAGGTGCGCGCCGATGCTGAACATGGCGCGAAACCGCCCAAATCCGGCAAGCACCGCCCACGGCAGCGCCAGTACCAGAAAAATTCCCTGCAATCCAAGCTTAAGCGTTTTTCTCATTCCGGCGTGCGGAACGATGGCTGGGGGATTGGCCGGGAGCCAGTATACCATCAGGCGGGAACCAATCGCAGCACATAACTTGTGGCGTACTAATCGGATAAACTGCGTGGGAGCACCATGCGCGTCCTCTACTTCTCGCCGCGAATCTGCTGGCCTGCCATCTCCGGCGCACACTTGCGCGATTTCTACCTTGCCCGGGAGCTGGCGCGCCAGGCGGAGCTGACCTATATCGGGCTGGTCAACGACGACGCACAGGCCCAGGCCGAACAATTGCGGACCCATCTGGCCGCCTCCCGTCCGGTCGAGGTCATGCCCATCCGCCGCGACGCCAGCTACAGTCGTAGCAATATCGTGCGCGGCCTGGTCGGCCCAACGCCCCTCAATGTGCTGAATTTCACATCCGAGCGCGTGATGGCGGAGTTGGAGCGGCTCTTACAGCGTCGCAGCTTCGATGTGATCCAGATTGAGAGCATGCATCTGATCGCCTATGCGCGGCATATTCGCAAGCATGCGCCGCGCACGCGCCTCATCTTGGATTGGCACAACATCGAGTCGGAGATCCTGGGCCGCTACGCCAACAACGACTCCAAACCGCTGCGACGGCTTTATGCGCGGCGCACCGCAACCCTCTCCCGGAACGTGGAAGACGAGCTGCTGCGCCTGTGTCACGCCCACACGGTGTGCAGCGACCGTGAACGGGACGTGCTGCTGCAACGAGTGCCGGGGGCTCGTGTCGAGGTGGTCGGCAATGGCGTTGACTGCGAGTTCTTCTCCGCTGCTGCCGCGCAGCGTGGTGAGCGCCGCGACGTGCTCTTCATGGGGAAGATGGATTATCACGCGAACATCGATGCCGCCCTGTATTTCGTCGCGAAAGTATGGCCGCTGATACGCGCGCGCCGCCCGGAGTTACGCCTGGTAATCGTCGGAGCCAATCCTCCGCGGCCGATCCTGGATTTGCGCGGCCAGGGTATCACGGTCACCGGCACGGTCGACGATGTCCGGCCCTACTATCAGAGTGCGCTCGTCTCGGTCGTGCCGCTGCGCGTGGGTGGAGGCACGCGATTGAAGGTCCTGGAAGCCATGGCTGCGGGCACGCCCGTAGTTTCGACTACCCTCGGCGCCGAAGGGCTTGAGGTGAAACCTGGCGCAGACATCCTAATTGCCGACCTACCCGATACTATGTCTGACGCTGTGGTATATCTGCAGCCATATACCACGGAGTGGGAGTCAATCGCCGGCAATGCTCGCCGTCTGGTGGAAGCAAACTACGATTGGTCAGTCGTGGGCGAGAAATTAGTGCGCCTGCATGGGGAGCAGGTTGAGATGGGTGCGGCATGCCTGGAAGCGAACTAGAAACGAAGAAAGTGCCGGCAACGGCTCCGCGGACCCCATTTCCATGGCGAAGAGCGGCAAAACGGATGCTCGTCCTGGCGGTGCTGGCCGCCGTTGTCCTGCTTCTGCGCTTCCTCACTATGCGCGCCGGGTCCTTTCTCATCGTCAATGATCCGCAGCATTCCGACGTGATCGTCGTGCTGGAAGGTGGAGGCGGACTCGACCGATATGCGCACGCGAACAGCCTCATCCGGCAGGGCTATTCGTACCGAATGCTAGTTGATGCCGATGTAAACCGCGAATTCTATGGCAACACCGAAGCCGATCTGCTCATGAATTATCTGCGGCGGATAGGAGCTCCCGCTGAAATATGTCCCACAGTGGGGGACTCGACCTACTCTGAAACCGTCGACGTGCAGCGCTGCCTGGCGCGAATCGGGGCCACTTCGGCGCTGATTGTCACCTCGGACTTCCACACCCGCCGAGCGCTTTCCATCTTTCAGAAGCGCCTGCCGCAGTATCGCTGGTCGGTGGCTGCGGCCTCCGCTCCCTACCACAACGCCGACCAGTATTGGCAGCATCGTGCCTGGGCCAAGTCGGTCCTGGACGAATGGGAGAAGTTCCTCTGGTGGAAGCTGGTGGACCAGTGGCGATCCGACGTGGTGCTGCACTAGCGGTTTAGCTTTTGCTGACCGGGTAGAGCGAGCCTTCAGGTCCACCTCCGCCGGCATCCCCAAATTCCGGCGTTCCGCCCACGGCGCTGCGCGGGCGGAAAGCCTATCCCCAGGACACTGCTGTGGCGCGGCGCTAAAGCGCCGCTCTACCTGTGCTCGCCCGCGGATCACGGTAAGTTCTAAACCGCAGTAGCGACGCGTCGCACCGCTACCGCTTAACGCTCGCCAAGGTCTGCTGATAGAACCGCACCAGCGCTCGGCGATACGCCTCGGGCGTGTAGTCCGACTCCGCTCGCGCTTGCGCCGCTGATCCAAGCCGCCCTCGCAGCTGCTGGTCGTTCAGCACGCGCGCGATTGCCTGCGCCATCGCCCCGGGGTTGCGCGCCGGCACCATCATTCCCGTCACGCCTTCCTCCAGAATTTCCGGGACTCCGCCCACGGCATTACTCACGATTGGCAGCCCGGCAGCCATCGCCTCCAGCACCACGTTCGGAGAACCCTCGGAATGCGAAGGCACGGCGACCAACGTTGCCAGCGCGTAGTAGATTCTTGTGTCGCGCTGGAAGCCGGCGAGCGTTACCCGCTCCTGGATTCCGAGCTGCGATGCCAGACGAATCAGCGCCTCCCGCTCCGGACCATCTCCGACGATCACAACCCGAAAGCGCGGCACCTGAGGCAGCGCAACGAGCGACGCCGCGGCCCGGACCAGGTCGGCGTGACCCTTCTCATGCGACAGCCTCCCAACCGAGAGAATAACCGCTTCCTCCGGATCGACCCCGAGCGTGCGCCGCACCTCCTGCACCTCTTCATCCGGCGGCGGGCTAAACGTCTTCACTGCGTTGTGCAGGATGGCGATGCGATCGCGATCGACTCCGAGCCTCACCAGCGCGTCCGCAAACGGCTGACACACCGTCACCATCCGGTAAGCGCCGCGCAGCGACCACCGGTCCAGCCGCGTGTACATGCGGTCCAGCCGGCTGGTCGCAGTGTAGCCGTGGTTCCATGCTACCCACGGATACTTGCGATGCAGTCCCAGAAGCCGCACGAAGAAGTGCGACTTCACGTTACGCGACTCCAGGATGTCGGGCTTGTGCTCCGAGACGACTTGCCGGAGCTGCGGAAGCACCTGCACATCCCAGCGGCGACGCTCGGCGACCGTCGCCACCTCCAGTTCGGCTTCCCGCGCGGCCAGTGCCAGTGGACTCTCGTCCGGGCCACGGCGATAGGTGACGATGGTGACCTGCACCGCGGGAAGCCCAGGCTCCGCCTGCGCGGCCATTCTCCCGAACTCGAGCACGTTGCGCGCCGGTCCGGTGACGGTGTTGTTTTCGATCAGGGTGAGAACGCGGATGGTGGGCTTGCTCAAGTCAGCTTCCAGTTATCGCGCGGCGGCTTCGCCCGTCTCGCTCATCAGCTCTGCCAGCCGCTCCTTCAGCACGCGCCGGTCAACCTTCCCGTTGGCGTTCAATGGCATCTCCGGCACCGGGAAGATCCTACGCGGCACGATGTAGGGCGGCAGCGCCGCTTTGGCCCGCGCCAGCAGTTCGCTCATGTCGCCGACGCTGCCGGAAACGAACGCCACGATGCCGTCCGCGGTTGTCCCTACGGCCGGCCACCCGAATGCGACCGCGTGCTCAATGCCGGGATGCGCGCGCAACACCGCTTCAATCTCGCCCAGCTCCACGCGATGACCGAGCACTTTGATTTGATTATCGGCGCGGCCCATAAAAACGTATTCGCCCTCCGGCAGCTTCGCCACCAGATCTCCCGTGCGATAGAACCGCCGCGACTGATGGCGCGAGACCGGCAGATTCACGAACCGCTCCGCCGTGATTTCCGGAGCCCGCCAGTATCCGGGAGCGGTTTGCGGGCCGCTGACGCACAGCTCGCCGGTCTCGCCCTCGGCGACAGACTGAAGATGTTCGTCGACCAGCATCGCTATCAGCCCGTCATATGGCCGTCCGATCGGCACGATTCCGTTGCGGCACATCGCGGGCGACCGTTCCCGCTCCCAGCGGTGCAGAAAGCAGGCGATGGTCAACTCGGTAGGGCCGTAGAGATTCTCCAGCGTGGAGTTCGGCGCAGCGGCCTGCCATGTCTCGGCCGAGCGCTGCGTCAGAGGTTCGCCACAGAAGAGGCTCCAGCGCAGGTTCGGCAGGCTATTGGGCAGTAGCGTGTTCCTGCGAATCATCTGCGCCGGCACGGACGGCACCGAGAACCACACGGTAATCCCATTCTGGTTGATGTACTTGGTCGGCGACAGCAGTTCCACCGGAGTCATGCCGCAGACACAGGCGCCGTTGCTCCACGCCATGAACAGATCGAAGATGGACAAGTCAAAGGTCTGATCGAACGTCTGTGAGAAGCGGTCTTCCGGCCGAATCTCATAGCGCTGCGACATGAAATCCATGAAGTAGACAGCGTTGCCGTGCGTCACCGGTACGCCTTTGGGAGCTCCGGTGCTGCCGGAGGTGAACAGCAGGTACGCGATGTCTTCGGGCGTGAGCGGTGGCAGGCGGTGCAGCGGAGCGGCGCGCTCCAACTCATGTTTGCCGATGACGCGCGATGCGCCGGGCAGCTGCGGCGCGTCGGCCTCCGGAATCAGCAACGGCAATTGCGTCAGCGCTGGAACATTGGCCACGTGCGGCAGGCAAGTGGTGTCGACAATCACCGCATCCAGATCGGCGGCGGCCACCATCGCGGCCGTTTTTTCGGCAGGAAACGTGGGATTGAGCGGCACGTACGCTGCCCCGGAAAACAGAGCCGCCAGCGTTCCGGTATAAGCGACCGCGCTGCGATAGGCGAATAGTCCTACGCGCTCCGGACGCCCGCCCCGCGCTTCCACCATCGCTCGCGCCCAGCGGCGCGCGGAGTCTTCTGTCTCACCGTAGGAATGTGTTCTGCCCCGGACCACGAACGCGGGCGCATCGGGATTCCGCGCTGCCTGACGCAGAAATCCGGAGCGCAGCGATGGCCCATCCGAGCGATCAAGCACGTGCGGGATTCTCCGCCTGATTTTGAGTGAGTCCAGCCAAGAGGGCGGTCAGATCGTTGATGGAGGTGGCTTCCACAAAGCGATCGTCGGGAATGGAGATCCCGAAGTGGTCTTCCAGTTCGGTCAGCAGCTGAAGCGCATGCACCGAGGCGACTCCGAGGTCGAGATAGAGGTTCTTGTCCGCCGGCATGTCCGGCGCAATGTTGGCGATGCCGGCGACGATCTCGCGGACTTTGCTTTCGATGGCTTCCATGGGTCCCTGGTTAAGGAGCTATGCCCCGATCGCCTGCTTCGATTCCAGCGACATGATCTTGCGCGCCGGATTGCCGGCTACCACTACATTGGCCGGGACATCGCTCATGACGATCGCGCCCACCGAGATCACGCTGTTATCGCCGATCGTCACCCCGGGCAGAATCACCGCGCCAGTGCCGATCCACACGTTATTGCCAATCGTAATGGGCCGCACGCTGTCGATGTCCGGCGCTTCGCTGGCCAGCCGTCGCTCCGGGTCCATCGGGTGCCCCGGCGAATCCAGCATGTTCACGTTGATGGCGATCCGGCAATTGTTGCCGATTGTGATTCGCTTGCCAACGGAGAAGGTACAGTTATGTCCGACCCCGGAGTTGTTCCCGATCTCCAGCCGGGGGCGTTCGGCGAATCGCGCTGCGAAGAACACATGGCACTTGCCATCGACCGTGACGTTGTCGCCCGCCACCAGATCGCCCTTGCCATGAACGCGGTGCACGAAGACGCCGGTGTGCAGGTTCTTGCCGTACGAGCGGCAATACATCTTGAATAGAGGTTCGCACACCAACACGCGATAAAGAAAGTACCAGACGTGCCTCAGCCCCAGCACAATCCACAGCACGGGCAGATAGACGAACCGGGGCGCCGGAATACTGAAGTTCAGGACTTTCCTCCGAAAGCTGCGGAGCGCTTGCGCCAGGGGATGGTCCGATAGAGCGAGGGTACGATATAGCGACATTGCGCAACGCTGCGTAGTGGATCAGTTTGAATACCGACTGCGCGCTTGTCGCGCGCTGAATCGCCCCAGAAAACGAGCGCCGCTGGCATTTTGGCGAAGCGAAACCGTATTATACGATACCGTAATCACCAGCCCGCAGCCTCTCAACATGGAATTCGCAACCCAACCCGCTCGCCGCACCATCGGCACCTTCAACGGCGACATGGAAGAACTCGCCGCGCTGATGAGCCGTTCCTATGGCGAGAACCGGGAACAGCCGTTACGCTACACCGCCGACTTCCTGCGCTCGGCTTTCGACTACCCCGGCGCGACTCTTGAACTCGCTCCGGCGATTTATCGCAACGGGCGTCTGGTCGCATTCATTGCCGGCTTTCCACGCAATACCACTCTGCTCGGCAACTTCCGTAAGTTGCTGACCGTTTCCTTTCTTAGCGTTGCTCCCGAGGATAAGCGGCTCGGCTTCGGCGCACTGATCTGGGGAGAGCTAATCAAGCGGGCGCGCGGGTTGGGGTACGACGGCACCATCAACTTCTGCGTGGAAGGCGATGACATGAATCGGCAGATGCTCGCCCTGGCTCGGGCCTTCCGCCAGCCGACGGCTCGTATCTTCGGGATTCACTACATGGCGCGCTTTCTGCGCGGCGATGAGACCGCGGATGTCGGCGAGGATCCGGCATGCGATGTGGTGAGCATCCTGCTGGAGAAGTCGCGAGCCCTCGCCGCTGCTGTGCCGCTGACGAGAAGCTGGTCGCCGGAAGAAGCGGGCTGGCAATGCCTCCGCCGCCAGGGTGCGCTGACCGTTGGGCTCTGCGCAGAGACCCGGCGTGGCATGCTCAGCGGCTATGCCATCGAGACTTCCGGCGCGACTCCCATGTTGTGCGTGCTGTTGGACGACATCGTCTGGGGCGACTTGGCCTCTGCCGAGCGGGAGCAATTGGCGAAGCTCTTCCTGCACAGGTCCGCGCAGGCGGGCGCCAAAATGGTCATCACGCCGGTACTCGGCTATGCCGACACGCAGCCGCTGGCCAGCGCGGGATTTCGCAAGACCCGCCGGCTGCTGCATCCCTACCTGACTCTCTGGAACGCGGTACCCGGTTCCGAATCCATCTCTGCCATGTACATGGACGTCTTCTGATGACCTCGCCGACCCACAACGGTTCCCCGGATGCGCGCCGGCTGTATCTCGAACTGCTGAAAAAGTCGCTGACCAACACGCTGTTCGCAGCCGAGCCCGATACGGATCGCGACCAGAAAAAGTATGTGCATGACTTCATTCGTCACTACATCAAAGGTTCGGCCATTTCCATGCTGCCGCAGGCGCGTATGGACAACCTGCAGCAGTGTGTCGTGGATGTTCTGCAACGCAACATTCCCGGCGACCTGATCGAGACCGGGGTGTGGCGTGGCGGAGCGACCATCTTCATGCGCGGAGTTCTGAAGGCGTACAGCGTGACCGACCGGCGCGTTTGGGTGGCGGATTCCTTTCAGGGCCTGCCCGAGCCCGATGCTGCGCGCTTCCCGACGGAGGCCAAATATCACGCGACCCCGCTGATGAAGACCCTATACGGCAAGTTTGCCGTCGGCGTAGACGAGGTGAAACGCAATTTCGAAGCCTACGGCCTGCTCGATGAGCAGGTGCGTTTCCTGGTGGGTTGGTTCAAGGACACGCTGCCCTCCGCGCCCATCAAGAAGCTAGCGGTAATGCGTCTGGACGGCGATTATTACGACTCCACCATGGACAGCCTCACCGCCTTGTACGACAAGTTGTCTCCGGGCGGCTACGTCATCATCGACGACTACGGTGAGGATGTGTGGACTAACTGCCGGCAGGCGACGGAGGATTTCCGTCAGCAGTGGAACATCACGACGCCGCTGGTACGGGTGGATTCCAAGTGCTACTTCTGGCAGCGCGAGCAGTGAGGCGGCGCCGGCCTTCAGCTTCGCGTCTCCAGCAATTCCACCAGCAATTTCTCGGCGGTCACCACCCAGGCGATGCGGCGCCCGCCGAAGGCCACGGCCGGCTTGGGACGCTTGGCAATGATCGCACCGCGAGAACGAAACTCGGCAAGTTCCTTCTCCAGGTCATCTACCTCGTAGCACACGTGATTCAGGCCGCCTCCTTTTTCCTGCAGGAATCGCAACACCGGCGAGTCCTCGCCCGCCGGCTCGATCAATTCAATCTGCGGATCCCCCGCGCGCGTGGTTAAGAAGATCACCCTGACCTTCTGCAGGGGATCGTGAATGATCTGCCCGTCCCACTCCGCCCCCATCGAGCGCGCAAATCCGGGCGCGGCCGCCTCGATGCTGGCGACCACGAACCCCACATGGTGAAGACGCAGTGGCGCCATCAAGCTACCTGAAAGCGTTTCTGCAGGTACGAATAGAATTTGTCGAAGGAATCCAGGCTGGCCAGATCGTCCAGATCCATCTGCACGCGAAATTCATCTTCCACCACATTCATCAGCGTAATGGCAGCCACGGAATCCCAGGCGGCGAGCGTGGTTGTCGACGCGCTCGCAATGGCCTGCGGCGATAAATCGGGAAATACCACCTGGAAACAATTGGTCAGCCGTTGCCGGGTGTCATCCATGCGCTTCTGCTCTCCTCATCTGGCGTACCTCATGATAAAGTGCGGGACACTTTGCTTCGAACTGCGCTCGCGTCAAGATGAAATCGCCTTGCGGTTCTTCGCCTGACAACGATGTGAAAAAGTTGCGCAGAGGCCCGTTCTTCACGGTTGCAGCGAAGCTGAACTCGATCTGCCGCGCGCCGGTGCAGTCGAAGATCGTCTTCAGCGTCTGGTGCTCGATGCGCCGGGCAAAGGCGCGGCAGCTTAACACCCACGTATCGATGGTGAGGATGCCCGCAACGAAGTGCCCCGCGATCGCGGCTATCGTTCCCAGTGGGCCGAACTTATCTTCGTAGCTGACGGCGGCCAGCACCGCATCGGGCGCAGAGATCAGCTTGCGCCAATCCGATTCCGTATAGCGCATGCCGTTCAGATTGAATTGGTTCGTCTTGTTAACCAATTCCAGCACCCTCGGCTCACCGCCGGCCGCAAAGTCAAACGTCATAACAGCTCCGAGCTGCTGCAGGAAACTCTCCGGCGCCGATCCCTCGGAGGCTTGCTCGCGAAACACTGCGCTCTGGCGGATGCTCTCGAGCCGCAAGGTATCGTCCTGCGAGACGCGTTCCTTGCCACAGCAATCTCGCAGATGGCGCAGCATTGATAATCCGGCCTGGTAATCATTCTTCGGAAAGAGCACGCACTCGATGCCGGGATGAACCGCCGCCACCTCCGCCAGCTCCATCGGGCTGTCATCCACAAAAATCACGCTGTCGGCCGCGATATTCCACGCCTCCAGAATCCGCGTCACGCTGCCCGACTTCGCGTTCCAGTGCACTTCGATGGGATACACCTGCTCGGGACGAAGCAGCATGTCTTTGCGTTCGAAGGCGGCCGCAACCATCGCCGGGTCGTTCTTACTGGCGATGCCGACCAGCGTGCCGCTTTCGACAAGCGATGCTAGAAGCTTCTGGTACAGCCCGTGCAACTGCGCATGGCCGGCGAGGTCCCAAGCGACTGCCTCGGCTCCGACCTCGCCGAGAATGCCGTCCCACAAGGTGTCGTCGAGGTCGGAGATGACGCCTTTCTTCGCCGCAGGCGGCGCGATCGCCAGCGCCAGCTGAGAGGCCAGCCGGTCGGCGTGGTGCATGGTGTAGGGCAAGCCGTTATAGACATCGCTCTTGAGATCGAATCGCCCAGCCATAGGCGAGGCTTCCGCCAACCGGCGCGGGTTGACCACCGCAACCCTCCCAAGTTCAGCAATATGGGCGGCGAAGCGCTGCACGTCGGCGTTGACGGTAAGCTCGTTGGCTGAAGCCTGCCATCCCGGCGTATGAAACAGCGGCGGTAGCGGAAGCGTTGGCAGTGAAAGCGCGATGGCGGGCCCGAAACCCGTCTTCGCCAGCACAGCGGTGATGCGCTCTAACATGGCGCGCGCGCTGATCGCGATGTCGTTGGCTGCAGCCAGGCTCCAGCTGCCGGCACTGCGATATCCCAGCCGAGGATCGAGGTCAGACCACTCCAAAGCGATCGCCAAAGCATCCGGCGACGCCGAACCGGTCAGGCCTTCCAGGGTTCCAACCAGATCTCCGAAGAGCCCCGGAGCGACGGTAACCTTGCGGCCGGTCAACCCCCGCTGCAAGTGTGCTGCCAGAAACGTCTGCAGATGCAGCGGAGTGAATCCGCATGCCAGCACCACGGTAAAGGGCGGGGCCTCCCTGGGTGCGCTTTGGGTGATCTTGAGGGCTTCGGTGATCGTCACGATCTGGAACCGGGGGGACTGGTTGTCGCTGAAAATCTCTGCGCCTGTAGCGAGCTGATGGCCCTTGCCTACGGGCCAGAACTCACTATAACCTAAATCGCTTTATGTCAGGGCAGGGCTTTATCGTAAGTCGATCAACCGATTCCCGGCTACAATGGTACGCAAATGAATTCGCTGCAAAGGATCGCCATCGTCGGCGGCTGCGGGCATGTCGGCCTGCCGCTGGGAATCGTGTTGGCCGGCAAGGCTGGATTGCAGGTCGACCTGCTGGACATCGATCCGGCGAAGGTCGGGCTGGTCAACTCCGGCGCCATGCCTTTCATGGAGCACGCAGCCGACCTACTGCTGCGCGACGTGATCGGTAAATCGCTGAAGGCAACCCTCGATCCTGCCTGCCTCAAAGCGGCCGACGCTGTGATTACGGTTGTCGGAACCCCGGTCGACCGGCACCTGAACCCGACGGTCGGCGACGTCTACCGCAGCATCGACGCCCTGCTCGATCACATGCAGGATGGAACGCTGCTGGTGCTGCGCAGCACGGTCTATCCCGGCGTTACCCGGCTGGTGCACGAGCGGCTGCGCAAGCTCAACAAGCATGTGCTGCTCGCATTTTGTCCGGAGCGCATTGCCGAGGGCAACGCCATCGAAGAGCTGATCAAGCTCCCCCAGATTGTCTCTGCCTTCGATAACGAAGCCATGGTCGCCGCCAGCCAGCTCTTCGGTAGGATTGCGCCGACTATCATTGAACTCACGCCTCCGGAAGCCGAACTGGCAAAGCTGTTCACCAATGCCTGGCGCTATGCGAACTTCGCCATCTCGAATCAGTTCTATGTGCTGGCACAGAGCCGCGGGCTGGACTTCTATCGCATTCATGACGCCGTCACGCGCGAATATCCGCGCATGCGCAGCTTCGCCAAGGCCGGTTTTGCCGCCGGGCCATGCCTGCTGAAAGACACGCTACAGCTCGCCGCATTTTCGCAGAACAATTTCTTTCTGGGCCATGCCGCCATGCTGATCAATGAAGGCCTGCCAATGTTTCTGGTGGAACAATTGCGGCCCCATGACCTTTCGAACAAGAGAGTGGCCATCCTGGGAATGGCCTTCAAAGCGGAGTCCGACGATCCCCGCGACAGCCTTTCCTACAAGCTGAAGAAGCTGCTCGAGGTCGAGGCGCTGGAGGTTCTCTGCTCCGACCCATATGTGTCAGACAACTCGCTGGTTCCGTTGGAGACGGCAATCCGGATGGCTGATATCGTGATGGTTGGCGCACCGCACGCGGTGTATCGCGACCTGGAAATTCCCGGCGAGAAGATCGTCGTCGATCCCTGGAACTTTTTCCCTGCCCGCGAGCTGGCACCCGCAACTGCCTAAGAGGACGCACACACGCACTCATGAAAATTCTGGTCACTGGCTCCGCCGGCTTCATCAACGGCTATCTCATCCAGGAACTGCTGGACGCCGGCCACACCATCGTCGGCCTCGACAACTTCAGCAAGTACGGGCGGGTTGAGAAGAGCTACGACAAGCATCCGCGCTATCGTTTCGTCGAGGGCAACGCCAGAGACAGCGAATTGCTGAACGAACTGCTGGAGGGTTGTGACCACTTCGTCGCCTCGGCGGCCATGATCGGCGGCATCAGCTACTTCCACGAGTTTGCCTACGATCTGCTCGCCGAAAACGAGCGCATCACGGCGACGGCCTTCGATGCCGCGCTTCGAGCCCACAAGCATGGCGGGCTCCAGAAGATCACGGTCGTCTCGTCCAGCATGGTGTTCGAGAATACGAAGGAATTTCCCACCCCCGAAGGCGCGCAGCGCCGCTGTCCTCCGCCCAGTTCGACCTACGGCTTCCAGAAGCTGGCGACGGAGTACTTCACGCAGGGCGCGTGGGAGCAATACCAGCTTCCCTATACCATCGCGCGGCCGTTCAACTGCGTCGGCATTGGCGAAAAGCGCGCGCTGGCCGACCGCGACATCATGAGCGGCAATGTCAAGCTGGCGATGTCGCATGTGGTCCCCGACCTGGTGCAGAAAATCCTCAAGGGCCAGGACCCGCTGCACATTCTGGGCAAGGGCAACCAGGTTCGCCACTATACCTATGGTGGAGACCTGGCCAAGGGCATTCGCATCTGCATTGAACATCCGGCGGCGAAGAACAACGATTTCAACCTCTCGACGCCAACCCGAACCACCGTGCTTGAGCTGGCCGAGGCGATCTGGAAGAAGATTCACGGCGACAACAAGCCGTTCCGCTACGTCTCCGATCCACCGTTCGAGTACGACGTGCAGGAGCGCTCGCCCGACGTCACGAAGGCGAAGCAGGTTCTTGACTTCGAGGCTCTTACGCCGCTGGATACCATTCTGGAAGAGATCATTCCGTGGATCGAAGAGCAGATCTCGGTGGGGCAGATGTGAGGAAGCAACTAGCAACTAGCAATTAGCAACTAGTTGCGGATGTAGGTTGCTTTGAAGGGGCGCAGCTTCAGCCGCGCCGCCATTCGCCCCATGAGATTGTCATCCTGAGGAGGACTTCGGTCCGACGAAGGATCTGCGGTTCGTCCCTAGCAGACAGAATGTCCAATCCCCCGCTCACCATTGTGATCCCCGTCTACAACGAGGGCGCCAACTTTCGTGCGCTGTGGGGCGAGCTCGCCTCCGGCATCACCACGCCGTTCGCCGCGCTCGTGGTCTACGACTTCGACGGAGACAACACGCTGCCGGTTGCGGGCGAGGTCATCGCCGGCGGCGAAACCCGGATCAAGCTGGTGAAGAATGCCTACGGCCGCGGCGTGACCAATGCCATCAAGACCGGGCTCGAGGCCGTCGACTCCGGTCCCGTACTAGTGACCATGGCCGATCTTTCCGACGACATGACGCAGGTGGATCAGATGTACGAGCTCTACCGGCAGGGTTTCGACCTGGTCTGCGGCAGCCGTTACATGAAGGGCGGCAAGCTCATCGGGGGCCCCTTTCTCAAGCAGCTGATGTCGCGCATGAGCGGGTTGACGCTGCACTATTTGCGCGGTGTGCCCACCCACGATGCGACCAACAGCTTCAAACTGTACGACGCAGCCATGGTCCGTGAGCTGCGCGTCGAAAGCGTCGCCGGATTTGAGCTGGGGTTAGAGCTCACCGTCAAGGCGTTTCTCCAGGGCTATCGCATTGCCGAGCTGCCCAGCGTCTGGCGTGACCGCACCGCGGGAACGTCGCGGTTTCGTGTCCTTCATTGGCTGCCGCATTATCTGAAGTGGTATTTCTACGCGTTCCGGCCGAAGCGCGCGGCGCGCAACCCAGCCACGCGCGAGGGATGAGGGACAGCAAGGGTTGAGCACCCCTCATGCGTTGCGGTACCGGCCTGGCTGCTTCGCCAGCCCGCCGCGGCGGGGCGAGTCGAGGGACCTACCTTTTTGTTACGCAGGCGAAAAGCCCGTGCTTCCACTAGTCACAACCCCTCGTGACCTGCCTCACAGACCCGATGTTTGCTCACCGCCTAGCCTTGCTGATCGGGGTCCTCAAAACCGCGGGTCGCTCAGCCCAACAGCGCAAACCCGCTCCAGTCCAAAATCCAGGACTGCAGCGGGTTCGTGGCGCTCGCCTTTGCCCGCACAAAGGATTCATCATGCCTCTGGTCAACGCCTTCTCCAAAACGGTTGTCCGCGATTTCTCCGTCGAAGAGCTTGAGCAGGCCGCCCGCCTGATGCGCGGGTATGATCTGGTCGCTCTCTGCGCTGCTGGCTCCGGCCACTCCGGCGGGACGCTCTCCATGATGGAGATCGTGGCCGCGCTCTACCTCAAAGTCGCCACGCATGATCCCAACAATCCCGAGTGGCCACATCGCGATCGCATCATCTGGTCCGGCGGACACAAAGCGCCCGCGCTCTATTTCGGCCTCGCCTTCGCCGGCTATTTTCCCATCGAGGACGTGGTCACGCTGCGCAAACTCTACTCCCCGTTCCAGGGACATCCGCATCGGCTCAAGCTGCCGGGCGTCGAGGTCTCCAGCGGCTCGCTCGGCCAGGGGCTCAGCATTGCGGTCGGCATGGCGCTGGCCGGCAAGCTCGACCACGACCAGCACACGGTCTTCTGCATCATGGGCGACGGCGAGCAGCAGGAAGGCAGCATCTGGGAAGCGGTGATGGAAGCCTCGCACTACAAGCTGGATAATCTCGTTGGCATTATCGATCGCAATCGCCTGCAGATCGACGGTTGGGTCAAGGACGTGATGAACGTCGAGCCGCTCACCGACCGCTATCGCAGCTTCGGCTGGGAGGTCATGGAGATCGATGGCCACGACATGAAGGAGGTCGTCGCCGCACTGCAGAAGGCGAAGAGCGTGCCCGCGCTCGGCAAGCCGACCGTGATCGTTGCCAACACCGTCAAGGGCAAGGGCGTCAGCTTCATGGAGAACGTTGCCGGCTGGCACGGCAAAGCCCCCAGCTATGACGAGATGCTCAAAGCGCTCGACGAACTTGGGCTGAAGAGGACGATCGCCTACGACGCGCTGCTGGACAAGGCTAAGCAGTATCAGTCCGAAGTGGAAGCCACGCTGGCGGCCAAGATGCCGCGTTTCGCGCGCGACTATTGGTGGAACAGCGCGAGCACGATGAAAGTCAGGATGGAGCCGACGCGCAAGGGCTTTGGGCTCTCGCTGAAAAACAACGGCGACGACGAACGCGTAGTTTGCCTGGGGCTCGACATCTCCGGCTCTATCACCATCAGCGATTTCTATGCGAGCAACCCGGAGCGCAAGGACCGCTGGATCAGCATGGGCATCGCGGAGCAGTCGGCAACGGCGGCGGCCGTCGGTTTGGCGCGCGATGGCAAACTGCCCGTCTTCGGCACCTACGGCACCTTTGCCGCAGCGCGCAATCTCGATCAGATTCGTGTCTCCATCTGCTACGGCAACTTCAACGTCATGATCGCCGGCGCCCACGGCGGCGTCTCCGTCGGTCCCGACGGCGCAACTCACCAGGCGTTGGAGGATCTGTTCGCGCTTTGCGGTATGCCGAACATGTCGGTCGTCGTCCCCTGCGACGCGGTCGAAACCCGCAAGGCGACGGATTATCTTCTGCTGGAGCACGTTGGGCCGAAGTACATTCGCTTCGCGCGCGAGGCCACGCCCGTCGTCACGTGCGATGAGACGCCGTTTGTCTTCGGCAAGGCCAACGTCAGCCGCCTGCGTCGCGAGGCGCCGCAAATGATCGATGCCTTCGACACCGTGCTGGCCGGCGAATACGAGAACGAGGGCGAAGATCTCAGCATCATCGCCTGCGGACCGATGGTGCCGGAGGCCATGCGCGCGGCCTGGATCCTGAAGAACGACTTCGGCTACGAGACGCGCGTGATTAACCTTCACACCATGAAGCCAATCGATCAGGAAGCCATCGTTCGCGCGGCCAAGGAAACGGGGGTGATCGTCACCGCCGAAGAGCATCAGATCGGCGCGATGGCCTGGCGCGTCAGCGGCATCCTCACCGAAAGGGTTGAGCTGTTCGGCGTGCCGGTCATTACCGGCGCGATTGGCGTGAAGGACCGCTTTGGCGACTCGGGTGCGCCCTGGGAGTTGATCAAGGAATTCGAGGTCAGCGCCGAGCACATCGCCCAGAAGGCCGTCGAACTGCTCTCCATCTCGAAAGCGAAGCAGGAAGCCGACCGGCTAGCGCTGGCGCACTGATGGCGAGAACTTTGCCTACGCCAACCCCTCCAACGGTAGGATCTCGGCCGGAATCGCCGGCTCTGACATTGGGGTATATCCCTCATCGTGGGATAACGCGACATACGCCGCCAGCCGTGCCAGATACAACGTATCTGCTCCTGAGAAGTAGACCAGGGCCACGCCTGTCATTAGGCACATGACCCAGCCCGCTCCGATGCCCGAAACGAAGTTCAGCGGCGAAAGAAACGCCAGGCACATCATTCCAGCCCACCCCAGCCGCAATACGAAAAAACCTGCCGCCAACAGGAACAGCCGTCCCGCGTGGCGTCCAGCAAAATCGACGGTCTGCATCACCGCCTCCATCGCGCTGGCCCGATCGCGAACACAGAATATTGGTGCGACGCCCAAGAACCAATTGAGTACCGCTCCAGCGAAGAGCGCGAATCCTGATCCGGCCGACAGCAGGAACGCGCCGCGTAAAGGATGCTGTCCCTCCGCCAAGGCTACTCCGTAGACGAACATTGCCGCAGCTACAGCCAGCGCAATCAGCGACCACATAGCGCGCAGCAGTTGCAGAACAAAGATAGGCGCAAATCTCCACTCCAGCGATTGCGGTTCGTCATCGGAGCTGAACATGGCGACCAAACGTCGCAGCGTTGCCGCACGCCCAACGGTCGCCGCCAGCGACCACAACAACGTCACGCCGGCAATCAGGACCGCCTGCATCAACAGGAATCGCGTGAGGCTTCCGCGAAAAATGTGCCGCAGCGCGCCGTCGACGAATTGGGGCTGAAAGGTGCGCAACACAAAGGCGTCAACGGGCGAGACCGTCAGGCTGTCGAGAAACATTCCCATCGAGGCGATGCCCAGGATCCAAGCCGCCAGCCCGAAGCACCAGCGCCAGGTCAGCTCCGCCGCCGGCAGCAGCGGCTCGTGCACCAGGGCAGCAAAGCCGTCGCGAAAGGGGGAAGGCGCGGCCATACCTACCCGCCCTCCGTCAGCGCCCGCGCCAGCTCCGCCGGGGTGTCCACCAGCACGTCCGGCATCACCTGCTGCAAGCTCTGCGGAGCGAATCCGTACGTCACGCCGACGCTCCACAGGTTGGCATTGCGCGCGGTGAGAATGTCGACCTGCGAATCGCCCACCATCACCGTCTCCTCCGGCTGGGCGTCGGCTTCCCGCAGCAGCGTGTTGGCGCCCAGCGGATCGGGCTTCTTCGTTTCGAAACTGTTGCCGCCGTATACCTGAAAGAAGTTATCCGCCAGGCCCAGCCCGGCGACGATGTCGCGTGAGACGCGCACCGGCTTGTTGGTCAGCACGGCCAGCTTCCGCGGTGCGCTGTCGCGTCCAGCGATCTGGCGCAACGCCACGCTGATGCCCTCGTACAGACGCGTGCTGTCCAGCTTGTGCTCGCGATAGTGATGCAGGAAAAAATTCAGCGCCTCCTGCAGCAGTTCGCGATCGGCGGGATCGCCCAGCGCGCGGCGAATCAGCATGGGTGCGCCGTCGCCGATGTAGGTGCCGATGACTTCCAGCGGCAGCTCCTTGCGCCCGTAATAGATCAGCATTGCATTCACCGACGCCGCCAGGTCGCGCTCTGAATCGATCAGCGTCCCATCGAGATCAAATAGCACGAGACGGATTTTGTCGAGCGGAATGGCGCGCGCGATGCGTATCATTGCGATTCCAGTATAGCGGGCGGCGTGGGCTGGCTATCGGTGCGAAACACCGCTTCGGCACAAAGCCGCGGGCGTTACAATAGAAAGACGTTTCTGAGCCACAATCTGGCTCCGTATTTCACCCTGAGGTAACGGATGGCAACCACCAAAGTTCAGCCCAAGACCGCCGTCGCGGCGGCGGACAAATATGAAGGGCTCACTTCCCAGCAACTCATCGAGATCTACCGGCTGATGTACCTGTCGCGCAAGCTTGACGACCGCGAGATCCTGCTCAAGCGCCAGCAGAAAATTTTCTTCCAGATCTCCGGCGCTGGGCACGAAGCGCTGCTGGTCGCCGCGGGCCTGGTGCTGCGGCCCAGCTACGACTGGTTCTATCCGTACTATCGCGATCGCGCGCTCTGCCTCACGCTGGGCATGACGGCCTATGAGCAGCTGCTGGAAGCGGTCGGCGCCGCCGACGATCCCAACTCCGGCGGCCGCCAGATGCCGTCGCACTGGGGACACAAGAAGCTCAATATCGTTACCCAGTCTTCCCCGACGGGAACGCAGTTCTTGCAGGCTGTCGGTTGCGCCGAAGCGGGCCGCTACTTTTCTCGCAATCCCGACGCCGCACAAAAAGCCAGCGGCGATTATCGCCAGTTCAAGGCCGTGACGTTCAAGGGCGACGAAGTCGTCTATGTATCTTGCGGTGACGGCACCACCAGCGAAGGCGAGTTCTGGGAGGCGCTCAACTCCGCCGCCAATCTGAAGCTGCCGGTGCTTTTCCTTGTCGAAGACAACGAGTACGCCATCTCCGTTCCGGTCGAAGTGGGCACCGCCGGCGGCAACATAAGCAAGCTGGTCGCCGGCTTTCCGAATTTCCACTTCGCCGAGATCGACGGCACCGATCCGCTGGCCAGCTACGCCGCGCTCAAGACGGCGGTCGATTACATCCGCGCCGGCAAGGGGCCGGCGTTTGTTCACGGCCACGTGATCCGGCCGTACTCGCACTCGCTTTCTGATGATGAGAAGCTCTATCGCCCGGACTCTGAGCGGCAGTCCGAAGTTGAGCGTGATCCCATCACGCGCTTCCAGCTCTTCCTGGTGCGCGAAGGCATCCTCGACGAGAAAGGCATCGATGAGCTGGAGAAGGATGTCGAGGCGGAAATCCAAGAGGCCAGCGACCGCGCTGTAGAAGCGACTTTGCCGGAACCGGGCTCGTACAAGAACTTCGTTTACTCGCCCGACCTCGATCCCACATCGTCAGGATTCCAGACTGAGGCGCTGCATCCCACTCCATCAGACAGGGGCGGCGCGAATCCCGAGCGCACCATGGCCGACTTGATCAACGCCTGCCTGCGCGACGAGATGAAGCGCGATCCGCGCATCGTGATGTTCGGCGAGGACGTCGCCGATTGCAGCCGCGAGGAGTATTTGAAGGCAAAGCAGGTGAAAGGCAAGGGCGGCGTCTTCAAGCTGACTGCCGGATTGCAGGCCGAATACGGCTACGACCGTGTCTTCAACTCGCCGTTGGCGGAGGCGAACATTGTCGGCCGCGCCGTGGGCATGGCCACGCGCGGGCTCAAGCCGGTGGTCGAGATCCAGTTCTTCGACTACATCTGGCCCGCGATGCAGCAGCTGCGCAACGAGCTGCCACTGATGCGCTGGCGCTCCAACAACAACTTTTCCTCGCCCGCGGTCGTACGCGTTGCCATCGGCGGCTATCTCACCGGCGGCTCCATCTATCATTCGCAGTGCGGCGAGAGCATCTTCACGCACACGCCCGGTATGCGCGTGGTCTTTCCGTCGAACGCGCTCGATGCCAATGGCCTGCTGCGTACGGCGATCCGCTGCGACGATCCGGTGATGTTCCTCGAGCACAAGCGGCTCTATCGCGAGACCTTCGGCCGCGCGCCCTATCCCGGGCCGGATTACATGATTCCATTCGGCAAAGCGAAGGTGGTGCGGCCCGGTCACGATCTCACCCTCATCACCTACGGAGCGGTGGTGCCGCGCGCGTTGCAGGCGGCGCAGCGCGCGGAGCGTGAGAACGGCGTCAGCGTGGAGCTCATCGATCTGCGCACTCTCAGCCCGTACGACTGGGAGGCGATTGCAACGTCGGTGGCGAAGACCAACCGCGTGATCGTCGCGCACGAGGACATGCTGAGCTGGGGCTACGGCGCTGAGATTGCCGCGCGCATTGCGGATGAGCTGTTCGATCAGCTCGACGCGCCCGTGCGGAGAGTTGCCGCGAAGGACACGTTCGTCGCTTATCAACCGCTGCTGGAGGACGAGATCCTGCCGCAGGCGGAAGATGTGTACAAGGCGATCGTGCAGCTGGCGGAGTACTGAGCGGTGTAGAGCTGGCCTTCAGGCCAGCGTCGCGGCCTTGGAATGAGGTTGTCATCCCGAGCGAAGTGAATGGGCTCGCGCAGCGAGCGCATTCACGTAGTCGAGGGACCTGCTTTTCGCCGTGAATCGGTGTCGCCCCTGACGGGGCTCAGCCACATATCGGGTGCGTGGACCCCGGGCTTCCGCCCGGGGCTAAGGAAGTTTCGCACCGCCTGCGGCGGCGCTTTCGCCGGAGTTCCCGCGCTGCAGCTTAGGAAGCACGAAAGCCGTGCTCCACCGGCGCGTCCTGACGCTTACGCTCTGCTTCACCGTGCGCTATCCTGTCTTGTTCACACAAGGCGAAACGAAATCATGCCAATCCCACGCACTACTCTTCCGCACACCGCTCTCACCGTCTCGCGTTTCTGCTTCGGCACCATGACCTTCGGCAAGCCGCTCGACCAGGCGGGCGCCACCGAGATCGTCAACCGCTGCATCGACGCCGGCATCAACTTCTTCGACACCGCCAACGTCTATCAACTCGGCGTGGCTGAAACCATGCTGGGCCACGCCATCAAAGGCAGGCGCGAGCAGCTTGTCATCGCCAGCAAAGTATTTTTCAAGGTTGGCGAAAACCCGGACCAGCAGGGGCTTTCGCGCAAAGCTATTCTGCGCTCCATCGACGAGAGCCTGGAGCGGCTGGGCACCGACTACCTCGACATCTACTACTTCCACGCGCCCGACCACGTCGTCCCACTCGAAGAGTCGATGGAGGTGATGGAGTCGCTGGTGAAGCAGGGCAAGGTGCGCAACCCGGCGTCGTCGAATTACGCCAGCTGGCAGGTGGTCGAGATGCTGTGGATCGCGAAGGAGCGCGGCTGGCACGCGCCATACATTTCGCAGCCCATGTACAACCTGCTGGCGCGTGGCATCGAGCAGGAGTACCTGGCCATGTGCAAGCAGTTCGGCATCTCGAACGTGGTCTACAATCCGCTTGCCGGCGGACTGCTCACCGGCAAACACAAGCAGGAGAAGGTCACGCCGGGCACGCGCTTCGACAACAACAAGCTCTACCAGGACCGCTATTGGCACGAGCAGTATTTCCAGTCGGTGGAGCAGCTGCGCAAGATTGCCAAAGGGGCGGGACGTTCGCTGGTGAGTCTCGCACTCAACTGGCTGCTGCATCACACCGCGAGCGATTGCATCATCCTCGGCGCCTCGCGCATGGAACAGCTGAACGAAAATCTCGCAACGCTGGATGACGGCGCGCTGAGCGACGACGTGGTGAAGGCTTGCGACGAAGTGTGGCGCAACCTGCGTGGTCCGCTGCCGGTGTACAACCGGTAGGCAAAGGACTACAGGCGCGATTGGGTTGACGCGTGCATTGAAGGGGCACGGCTTCGGCCGTCCTATACGTCGTCTTGATTCGGTAGAGCCGGTCTTCAGGCCAGCGTCCAGTCGTTTGTTTGCGATAAGGAGCTGGCTTCAGCCGGCCGCACCTTCCTATTGCTTCCCCTGCACCGGCACGATCAGCTGGTTTACCGTCGAGGGATCGTCGCGCAGCTTGACATACAGCTCCTGACTGCTGGGGCGGGGCACTGTCAGCGTCGACCCGGCGAATCCATCGGGGACCGTGGTGCTCGGCTGAAACTGCGGATCGGCCGAAACCGAATCCAGCAGATACAATCCCGTGCCCTGCAACGTGCATTGCTGGTCCTGATCCTCCGGACACCGCACTCCTTCCACGGTTGGCAATCGCACCAGTGTGATCAGCGGCTGCCAGTCGCCTTTCTCGCCGTTGGCGCCGATCGGTCGGTAGCGCAGCGGCCCAAACGCTGATGCCCCCAAGTTCTTCACCGGGGCCAGCGTTGCCACCACCGTTTGCGCGTCCTGCAAGTTCAGCGTGCCGTCGGCAACGCTCAACACCACGTGGTCGCTCTCGTCCTGCGTCGCCACCTCAATCATCTCGTCGCGCGGAAACGTCGCCGGCGTCTGCGACTTCAGCGAGAAACGCAGCGTCGCATCCTGCGGCAACTCGTTCTGGCTGCCCAGTTGAATCGGCGACTGCGCCTGTGTTGCCGCCGGCTGAATGTTCTTGCTGATCAGCGTGACGCGCGGCCGTGGCGGCTGCACCGTGGCCGCCAGATCCAGGACACGGCTGTCCTGCAGCGTGACCTTCGCCGTCTCCTTTTCGCCCGCCTTCAGCTTGCTCACATCCGCCGACTCTGCCGCCGTCATCTTCAGCTCATCCACGCTTCCGGCCCGCGTCAGCCCATCGGGCGCAAAGTGCACGCCGTTGACCTCCACTCCCGCCACTTCATCCAGTCGCATGCCCTTCAGCACTCCCTGATGATCGCCGGCATCGAGCGCGAAACTGTCGAGATGCCCGGCTTCGGAGTAGCTGTGCAGCGCGACATCGTCCGGCTTGGCGAGCCCGTACTGCTTGATCTGCATAGTCAGCGCGCCGGGCGTCGCGTCTTTCAGCGGGATCGTTACCTGCAACTCGTCCGGCCCGGTGAGCTTGTGCGTCACCTTCAGCTTCTTGCCACTCGCGTCTTCTACGATGACGTCCTGTGCGCACACCGCCGCCTCCGACTTCAGATGCAGCGTGTCCTCACGTCCCGCGACCAACGCGCTCTGGTCCGCCGGCGCGATGGTCCACTTGCCCGCCCGCGAGGTGCGCAAGGCGAACGTCGGGCCCGCGAAGAAATCGAAGCCCCACTCGCCACGCAGCGTGCCGCTCAGATCCGCATCCGTAGCGTCCCGCAAATTCGCGGTGTCGACCACGAAGCCGCCGCGCGCCGCATCGGCTGTGGCGGACAGGTCTTGCCCTTGTCCTGACTTGCTCGAAACATGCAGCACCACATCGTGCGCAAGCTTGGTGGAGAACGCCAGCGGCGCGCCATCCACCGGCAACAGCAGAGAAGGATTCTGTGCGCAGTAGACGCCTTTGGGATCGACCGCGCGCAGCGGCGGCGGCTTCGGCGCTTCCACCGCCGGCAGCCCCACCACCAGCACCGACTTCGGCTTCACGAACGACGGCGCCGCATTCAGCTGCAGGTTGAGCTCGTCCTCCGCTGGCATCGCCAGCGCGGGAATGTACTGATAGTCCGCAGTGTGAAACTGCGTCATCAGCCTCACCACATCAACGATGGCGCCGACATACGCGCTGTAAAATCCTGCGCCTGCCATCGGCGTGGCGCTCAACTGTCCCACCAGATCGGCCGATGGGCCGTTGGCCAGCTCCGCCACCATCGACTGGCTATGTGGATCGTCCAGCACCAGCTGATCGCTGTTCTGCACCAGGCATGGCGCCTGCTGCTCAGTCGGTTTGTCGAGGCATTCCTTGTCCAGCTTGATGTTCAGGCTGCGGGCCAGCATCGCCGACTGCTCCTTCAACGCGCTGGGATCGGTGTCGGAGACGTGCTTCACCGCCGCGAGATATGCGTCCAGCCGCGAGCGGTCGTAGCTGGCCTGATTCAAATCCTGCGAAGCGCGAACGAACGCGCCCGGCCGCCCGCGCACATTTGAGCGCAGCGTGCTGTAGTCGCCACCCGTCTCGGGCGCAAGAAAGATCAGCGCCTGCTCGGCCCCTACCGGCACCGTGACTACGGTGCCCTCGTTGCGCACGCGCTTGTCCCAGCACTCCACGCGCGTGAACCAGTTTTCCGGCGGCGGATTCGTCGACCCACGCAGGAAGCTGACGATCAGCAGGTAGTGCGCACTCTGCGTCTGCGGCAGGTCGGGATGCACCCACAAGCGATCATGCTCCTGCAGGTTGGGGACATTGGCGATCGGCAACTCCTTGCCGTCGCGGCTGACGCGCACTTCAATGCGCGGACCGGGCAAGTCGAACGCAGCCGTACCCGCGCCGGCCGTAGCGGAGAAAATCAGGAGGCTGGATAGTATCGCAAGAAGCAGACAAAACCGGGAGATCATATCACTATGTTAGAAGCCGAAACCGGGTACAAGGTGAGCAGTCAAGTGCGCGGTGACTCTTATCAGGCAACCCATAGAGATGAGTTCGCATCGCAAGCGGCCGGAGGCACAGAGCCTAGATGGAGTTGCCGTCAACCCAGGACGTAGCACGCAGAATATGGTGGCCCGCGAGTATAAGCTGTTCCGGCGCGGCAGTGTGCGCAGTGGCAGAGTCGAGCCCGGAGGGGCGGAAACGCCGTTAGCCCAAGACCCCTCGACCGCGCTCGAGGCGGGCTACGCGAAGCGTAGTCCTAGGTACGACGCTCTATAAAATGACGAGCCGGCTTCAGCCGGCGACACGTTTGTCACCGCACGCTACGCGCGGACCACAACCGGCCGATACGCCGTCGGTTCCTGCGCGCCGGGCGTCTCAACGCAGCAACAACGCCAGCAGAAATGCCGCGACCGACAGGATCAGAAAAGTCGTATTCGACTGATGTCTTGCAGAATCCATCTTCATGGCTCGCTCCTTAACCTTGGGCTCGTACATTAAGGTGAAACAGCTTGCCAGATGGGAAAGCCGGCGCGTGCCTGGCTGGTCTACCCAATTCGAAGGCCCCCGCCGAACTCCCACAGTTTCCGTGCCACCTAGGGAGACTTCCGCACGGAACTGCATACTAGTCTGGCGGTAAAGCCTCGGGGATGCAGCCAGAAACTTGCGGCGGCTTTCATAATATTGATTCCAAAACGCGTGGATGGCACCAAATGGCGTCGGGGGTAGTAACTTTCGGAATTCCAGGCCTTGACGGTTCGTCCCTCTGCGCTGCAAAAAATTTTCCCTGGCTGTCACACTTTTCCGGCGAGCGGCGTTGTTATGTATGTGAACGCACCCAGCGAGGCTGTGGCGGAAATTAAGGCGGGCGCGGCGCTCTTCGATCTGGAGAGCGTCTTTTGCGCGCACTACGAGCGCATCGCCCGCGTGATTGCGCGCGTGGTCCGCGATCCGGCGCGCGCCGAAGAACTGGCGGTGGAGGTCTTCCTCAAGCTGTGGCGCAAGCCTTCGGCGCAGGGCGAGAATACCCCCGGTTGGCTGTATCGCACCGCGATCCGTGCCGGCCTCGATGAGTTGCGGCGGCAGACGCGCCGCGAGCGCTACGAAGGCTTGTTGTGCTTTCTCCCGGGCATACCCACTCCCGAACAGATCCACGCCGCCAACGAGGAGCAGCAGCGCGTCCGCCTGGTGCTGAGCGTTCTTCCGGCGCGACATGCCGAACTGCTGCTGCTGCGATGTCAGGGACTGAGCTACAGCGAACTGGCTGCCGCATTGGATCAAAATCCCGCGTCCATAGGTACTTTCCTCAGCCGTGCCCAGCAGGCGTTCCGGAAGGAGTACGTGAAGCGTTATGGCGAACAGTAGCGAATGGTTTGACGACATCTGGATTGATCGGCACCTGGCTGCGCTGGAGCCGGCGTGGCAGCCGGACGCGCGATTGGGCTTGGCGCTGCTACGCCGTCGCTGCTCGCAGGCACGCCGCGAGAGGCGTTGGAGTTGGGCCCTCGCCGCAGTCACGGTGGTGACCGTCACCGTCGCCCTCGTCGCTCTGCCTGCGCCGCGCGTGCTGGCGCATCGTTGCATCGACTGCTCCGTTGCGCTGTTGCAAAGCCTGACTACTGCGCCGCCCACACCGTCGCAACTCAAGCCCCAGGCGCAACGCACTACGGCTCCGGATTTCACGCTGAAGGATGCTGCCGGGCATCCCATCAGCCTGTCGGCGCTGAAAGGCCAGGTAGTGCTGCTGAACTTCTGGGCGACATGGTGTCACGGCTGCCAGACCGAGATCCCGTTGTTCATCGAGTTCCAGAAGAAATATGGCAACGCCGGGCTGACCATCATCGGCGTCTCGCTCGACGGCGACGGCTGGAAGTCGGTTACGCCGTTCGTCGAGCAGAGGCAGGTGAATTATCCCATCGTGATCGGGACCGACGAGCTGTCGAATATCTACAACGCGACGGCGCTGCCGGTAACGGTGCTGATCGATCGCGACGGCAAGATTGCCGCGCGGCATGAGGGCGTCGTCAATCGCGGGACGACGGAAGCCGACATTCAGACGCTGCTCGGCGAGACGTCGATGCGCGAGTCGATGGAATAGAGCTCATCTCAAAAGTGGTTTGATTTGTATCGGGGCACGACTTCCAGTCGTGCCGACCGGCAAAATATTTCCGAGGTCGTTATCACGAGGAGGACTTCAGTCCGACGAGGAATCTGCTGTTGGCCCGGCGCTCCGTGGTGAAAAAGATCGAAGAGTAAACCACGCTGCACTCCTCCGCTTGGCCTTTTTGCGGCGAAGTACAGCGCGGCACCCGGGGGAAAGCTCAGGCTCCATTAGTGGAGTGCAGCACGCGGAAGGTGTTGCCGCCATTGGCCCAGATCAGCACCAGGGCATCCTGACCCTTGGGAATGCTGGTCAGCGCCCTCTGCACGTCGGCCGCGGTCTTGGTCTCGCGCCGGTTCACGCCCACGATCACCTGTCCCGGCTGCAGTCCGGCCTCATCCGACGGGCTGCCGGGCTGTACCTGCTCGATGACCGCGCCATGCAGATCGTCCGGCGCGCGCAACTGCTCGCGCACATCCGGCGTCACGTCAGCGATGCCCAGACCCCAGCGCGGCTTGTCGTTGTTCTCCGCGACCTTGGTCTCACCCTGGTCGTCGTCAAGGCCCACCAGCGTCACCGGCACCACGATCGTCTTGCCGTCGCGCACTACCTGCAAGGCAATCTGCGTTCCCGGCGTCATCTCGCCGACTTCCATCTGCAACTGTCCGGCGTCGGTGACCTTCTTGCCATTGACTTCGGTGATCACGTCGCCAACCTTCAGTCCGGCCTTCGCGCCGGGAGAGCCGGCCTCGACCTGGGTGATGACGGCGCCGTTGTAGTCGCGCATGTCAAAGAACTTCGCGTTCTCCGGCGTCACGTCGGTAATGCCGACGCCCATGCGCGCGTGGCTCACTTTGCCATAGCGCACCAGCGACTGCACGACCGGATTGACGATCTGCGTCGGAATGGCGAAGCCCATGCCCGAGAACGTGCCCGAGGGCGAGATCAGGAAGGTGTTGATGCCCACCACTTCGCCGCGAGCGTTCACCAGCGGGCCGCCCGAGTTGCCGGGATTGATGGCAGCGTCGGTCTGAATGAACTGGCCCGGCTTGTGCGGATCGTCACTGTAGGGATTTGGCCGGTTCAGCGCGCTCACGATGCCGCGCGTCACGGTAAAGCGGAATCCATAGGGATTGCCGAAGGCCAGCACCGTCTGCCCTGGACGCAGCGAGGACGAGTCGCCGATCGGGACGTTCGGCAGATTCGTCGCATCGACCTTGATTACGGCGAGATCGGTGAGCGGATCGGTGCCGACGACCTTCGCCGACATGATGCGGCGATCGCTGAAGGTAACCTTGATATCGGTCGCGCCGTCGACCACGTGATTGTTGGTCACGATGTAGCCGTCAGGCGAGATGATGACGCCACTGCCGATGCCGTGCTCGATGCGCGGCTGCTGCTGCGGCATGCCCTGACCGCCAAACTGCTGGAAGAAGCGCTGCATGTCGTCGGGCATGTTCTCGCTGGTCGGCTGCGACTTCGGGTGCGCCGTCACGGCGACGTTCACGATGGCCGGCGTGACGCGCGCGGCCACGGCTTCCATCGCCTGGTCGAGCGAGAGCAGTGCGCCCACCTGGCTGTTATCCAGCGGCGCAGTGTTGGACGAGACTGCGGCGCGCGCTGCGCCGTGATAGGTGTAAACCAGGAAAGAAGCTGCCAGCGCGAGCGTCAGTACAACGGCTGCCGCCGGCTTGCGTCCCCGGATGATCCAAGCTTTCATGTTTGTTCCTTCTCCTCCCAAATCAAAAAATTGCGCGAACTCACACTTCCGCGTCCTTCCGGAAACGACATTTCCGGAACGCTGGGCGCAGTGATGGTTATGAATCGGTCCGGCCGGGCGAGCGGCGCCTGTCGTTAACTTCCCGGCCAAAGTCCGATGTTCGTACTGGGGAGGTTACGACACCGCGTTGGACGAGGGCAGCGGGGAAAGGTAAGCAAACCTGCCGCCGACCGTTGGGGAACGGCCGGATTCAGCCCTGCACGGCCACGTGGGTCTCGGTACGTTCCACGCCCGACATCTTATGTAGCTGATCGATAACGAGAGCGTTCAGGTCCTTCCACTCCTCAAACTCGACCACTGAGTAGACGTCGCCGGTGCCCCAGCACGCGTCCGCCATCTTGACGCCGGGCAGGCCGGCCATCACCTGCGCGATTTCGCGCGCCGCGCCGGCCTTCGTGGTGATCACAACATAGGCTTTCATACCCGCCTCCTGAGAGTGCTACCGTCCTTCTGACCTGAGAATATGACCATCAGCGCTGCGTGTCAGTGACGCCCGAACCAGGCCTTCCCGATTCCGCACCGTCAGCATCAGCGGCATCGCTCCGGGCAGCGCGTGAGTGGCGCACGCATTGCATGGATCGTAGGCGCGAAACGCCATTTCGATCCGGTTCAACACACCCTCCGGAACTTCACCGCGGTGAATCAGGCCTCTGGCGGCCTTCTCCACACTCATGGCCATGCGCGCCGCATTGTTTTGCGTGGCGACGATGAGATTGGCGCGCTGCACAATGCCGTGCTGGTCAGTCTGATAGTGGTGGATCAGCGTCCCGCGCGGCGCCTCGACTACGCCCACCCCTTCCGTCGGCGTAGCGGTTGGCAATGCACGGAACTCGGGATCGAGCAACTGGTTGTCGGCCGCAAGCTCGCGCATGCGCTCCGCGGCGTACAGCATCTCGATCAGCCGTGCCCAGTGATTGGCCAGAGTGTGATGGACCGGTTTGCCGCCTAGCTTCTCGAAGAAGCGTCGATATTCCTGTTGCGCCAGCGGCGTTGCCATGCCATCGGCAGCGTTCAGGCGCGCCAGGGGAGCGACGCTGTACAGGCTGGTTTCGTCGCCGTCGACGAATCCCCTCCAGCCCAGCGGCTTCAGGAAACAGAACTTCGCATAGCTCCAGGGCTCGACGTGCTCGGCAATAACCCCGGCGTAATCGCCGGCCGAAAATCTCTTCCACTCCACGGCTTGCGTTGTGACCACGCGGATCTGGCCGTCATAGAAGTTCACATGGTTCGCCTCGTCGACCACTCCCATGTAGTAGGTGCGGTGGCTGTAATCGTCGCTGGTGATGAGATCGAGATAATCGCGCCGGTCCAGCACCGCCTCGTCGAACAGTCGCAGCGTAGAGGTGGCAAACACCACTGCATCCTCGGCGGCGGCTTGAAACAGGCGCTGCATCTCCGGCGTGAAGCGCTTGACCACTCCGCCGGGCACTCCGAAGACAGGATGTATGGCCTTGCCCGCGACCAGCGCGATCAACTCGCGCAGGTGCCGCCGCATCCGTATGACTTCTTTTGCCCTGTCCAAACCTACTTTCTCAATTACGCCGAGAATGTTGCGTTGCGCCGCCGGAGCGTCCGGTCCCAGAACGAAGTCCGGCCCGCCGAGATAGTAAAAGTGCAGGCTGTGGTCCTCCACCATGAAGGTCGTGTACACCAGCTCGCGGATCTTCCTCGCAGCCGCGGGTACCACAACGTGATACACCGCATCCAACGCCTTGGTCGCCGCCATGTGATGCGCCATGGGACAAACCCCGCAGATGCGCGAGGTAATCTGCGGCATCTCCTCCACCGGCCGGCCCTGCACGAACTTCTCAAAGCCGCGCAGCTCCGGCACCTGAAGATAAGCGCGATCCACCTCGCCGGCATCATCGAGGAAGACCTCGATCTTGCCGTGACCTTCCAGTCGCGTGATTGGATCGATGGTGATGCGCCGGTGGTGGTACTCGTCTTCGGCCCTCTCGGCTGAATGCTGCCAGGCTTTCTCTAACGGGACGGTTACATTCGACATAATTACCTCAGCAGTTTTCCCAGCGTAGCTAGATGCCGCGTTTCGCCTGCATCAACGAAGCCGGCAGGCTGTAGCGATAGAACGTGCCGGCGGGATCGGGAATCGTCGCCAAAATTCGCTCGATCTCCATTTCATCTTCGCTGTCGATCAGCCCCGCAATTGTCGACAGCGCCTTCGCGCCCTGATCGCGCACGCGTTCCGGCGCGCCACAGCAGCCGGTGCACGGCATGTTGCCCTTGACGCATGCGGCCTCGCAGCCCGCGCGTGTCGCCGGACCGAGGCACAGCAGCCCTTGCGCCAGCAGACACTGCGTTTCGTCAATCAGGATTTCCTGCGGCCGCCGGAATTGCTTCAGCGCGATCTTCTCCGGCTTGGAGTCTTTGCGCGGGCATTCGCTACACAGCGCCCGATCGGGCGCCAAAACGCTGCCCTTCTCCGGCAGCTGGCCGTTGACCAGAATAGCCACTGCTCGCGTGATCATCTTTGGCAGAGGCGGGCACCCGGGAACGTAGTAGTCGACGTCGACGACTTGGTCCAGCGCGCGCACCCGCTCGGAAAAATGTGGCAGCGACAGATTGCGACCTCCGTCGCGGTAGTTCTCGGTGGGAAGGATGGGATCGGGATTCTCCGTGGTTGGCGCGTCCACATACACCTGCTGCAGAATGCTGTCGCGCGGGAAAAAATTCGCCAGCCCGGGAATACCGCCAGTGTGCGAGCATGAGCCGAAGGCGATCAGGAGCTTCGACTTCCGTCGCAGCAGCCGCGCCATCTCTTCCTGCTCGGAAGTGCGGATTGCGCCATTCAAGAAGGTGGCGGCGATCGAGGCGTCCGGCATTTGCTCCACATCGTGCCGCTTGAAGTCGAGCGCAACCGGCCAAAAGACAATGTCCACGACTGCAACGACGTCCAGGATTTCCTCCGCCAGGTCGACCACCGCTTCTTCACAACCTCCGCAGGAGGCGCACCAGTAAAACGCAATCTTGGGCCGTTCGAGTGTCATGCAGTCACCTCCTGCAACCGGCGCTCCTGGCCGAGGATCGGAAATGGATCTGGCTGGCTCGGGTGCAAGGGCCCCAGCTTGCGCAGCTTTTCGACCATGTCATCGACGACGGCGCGTACGCGGTCGCCTTCGGCAGCCGAGATCCATTCCACGCGGAAGCGTTCCTCCTCGATGCCCAGCTGTCGCAGCACCCGCGCCAGCAGCCGCGACCGCCGCAGGCAGTTGTAATTGCCCTGCTGATAGTGGCAATCGCCGGGATGGCATCCGCCGATGAGCACGCCATCGGCGCCGCGCGCGAACGCGTCCAACACAAACTGCGGATCGATTCGCCCCGAGCACATCACGCGCACAACTCTGACATTGGGGGAGTACTTGATGCGCGAGGTGCCCGCCAGATCGGCGGCGAGGTAAGTGCACCAGGTGCAGAAGAAGCCTACGATGCGCGGCTCGGTGGCTTCGCTGGAAGCGTGGCCGTTTCCATTGGCTAGTTCGACGGCGTTAAGCATAAGCCAGCAAACCCTCCACTTCCTCGAAGATTTCCTGATCTTCAAACATGTTCTGCTCGATCGAGGCCGACGGACAGGTCGCCACACACGTGCCGCATCCTTTGCACAGCACCTCATTCACGCGCGCGGTCTTGGTCTCCTCCACAAAGGAAATCGCCGTGTACGGACAGATCGTCAGGCAGGTCTTACATCCCGAGCAGGCCTCGTCGATCACATGCGCCGTGTACGGCTCGAGCTCGACGTATTTGGCGTCGGCCAGCGCCATTGCCTCCGCGGCAGCGGCTCCGGCCTGTGCCACACTGTCAGGGATGTCCTTTGGCCCCTGGCACGCGCCCGCGATGAAAACGCCGTCGGTGAAAGTGCTGACCGGCGCCAGCTTGGGATGGCGCTCCAGAAACCAGCCTTCCTCCGAGCAGCTGATGTTGAACAGCCGCCGCACATCCCGCGCGTCAGCCTGCGGTTCCAGACCCACGGATAGCACCACCATGTCGACCGGAATTCGGCGCACGAAGCCTGCCAACGTATCTTCCGCACGGATGATCAGCTTGCCTTTCTCCGAGGGATGCACCGGCCAGTCCGTGACCTCGGCGACCCGGCCGCGCACGAAATGCACGCCTTCATCCAGCAGCCGGTCATAGAACTCCTCGTAGCCTTTGCCTGGCGTGCGCATGTCGATGTAGAAGTTGTAGACCTCGGCGCCGGTGCGCTCGCGAATCAGGTGCGCCAGCTTTAGCGAGTACATGCAGCAGACCTTCGAGCACCAGCGATTGGTGTTGTGATCGCGCGAGCCGACGCAGTGCACGATGCCCACCATCTTCGGCTTGCCACCGTCGCTCAGCACGATCTCGCCGCCGGTTGGGCCGGAGGCATTGATCAGCCGCTCGATCTCCAGCGACGTATAGACATTCTTGTACTTGCCGTAACCGTAATACACGTTGCGGCTGGCGTCGAAGGTCTTGAAGCCGGTGGCGATGATGATGCTGCCGACCTCGATCTCGTCGAATGACTCCCGCTGATTGAAGTCGATGGCCTTGCGCTCGCCGCAAGCTTCCACGCACGTCTTCTTGCACTTGTGCGACTTGAATTCGATGCAGGCCTCGGGATCGATGAGCACCTTCTGCGGCACCGCCTGCGGAAACGGCAGGTAAATCGGCTTGCGCTTACTCAGGCCGAAATTGAACTCGTCCGCCCAGCGGCCTTCCTTATAAATGCAAGCTTCCACGCACTCCTGGCAGCCGATGCAGAGGTCGTCGAGGATGTAGCGCGGCTTGTGCCGCACCTTAACCTTGTAGTTGCCGACGTAGCCTTCGACGGCCGCGACCTCCGCATAGGTCCACAGGGTGATGTTCCGATGTGAGCCAACCGCGGTCATCTTCGGCGTCAGAATGCACGCGGCGCAATCGAGCGTGGGAAAGGTCTTGTCAAAATACGCCATGTGCCCGCCGATCGTCGGCTGGCGCTCGACCAGGTACACATGCTTGCCGGAATTGGCGATGTTCAGCGCCGCATGAATTCCGGCGATCCCTCCGCCCACCACAAGCACGCTAGGATTGATCTCGACTCTTCGCTTCTCCAACGGCTGGTGCAGGCGCACGCGGCGCACGGCGGCGCGCACCAGGTCCTTCGCTTTGGTCGTGGCCTCCTGCTTGCTCGTGTGCACCCAGGAAACGTGCTCGCGAATATTCACCATCTGCAGCAGGAATGGGTTAATGCCTGCCTGGATGAGTGCTCCGCGAAACGTCGGTTCATGCATCAGCGGCGAGCAAGAGGCCACCACAATGCGGTTGAGGCCGCAGTCTTTGATGTCCCGGCGAATCAGCTCCTGCCCAGGATCGGAGCACATGTACCTGTACTCACGCGCGACTGCGACATCGGGCAGCCCGGCTGCGTATTCCGTCAGCGCGCGCACGTCCACGGTGCCGGCGATGTTGGTTCCGCAGTGGCAGACATATACGCCGATCTTCGCTGCAGGCGCTGAACCTCCATTGCGGGCGTCAGGCATACGCAATCTCCCTCTGCGCCAAGATCGGCTTGATGCTGACAAACGAGCGCTGGAATCCGGCATCCGTCAGTGGAACGCCGAAAGCCACTGCCAGCAGCTGCGTGAAGTACAGCACCGGGAAATGGAACTGGTGCGCATTACTGGCCTGCTCCTCGAAAGCCTCCAGGTTGAACTGGCACAGCGGGCAGACGGTTGAGATCACCTCCGCGCCGTTGCGTTGCGCTTCCGCCAGTAGATGGCGAATGAGATCCAGGCCAACCTCCGGCAGCGTGCCTTTCTGACTGCCGCCGCAACACTGCGTCTTCACCGGGTAGTAGACGATCTGGGCGCCACAGGCCTCCAGCACCCGATCCATGGAAGTGGGATTTCTCTGGCTGTCGAACAGCGCGTACGGCCGCACCAGCTGGCATCCGTAGTACGGAGCCACCTTCAGCCCGCGCAGCGGATAGACCACCTTGGCGCGAATGCTGTCCAGGCCGACATCGTTCAGCAGAATATCGAGCGGATGCCGCACCTTCGCGCTGATGTCTTTCGGCAGATCGATGGCATCCAGCGCGTGCTCCACGATCGCGCCAATCCAGGAATAGTCGCGGACGTAGTATTGCGTCTTGTTCAGCACCAGATAGCAGGCGGCACAGGGCGCCATGAGGTCATGGCCAGCCTGCTTCGCCATCGAGAGATTGCGCGCGGCCAGCGCGTAGGATTGCAGCTCGTCGAACGACATGTAGGTCGTGGCGCCGCAGCAATTCCAGTCGCGCAGTTCCTCCACTTCCACATCCAGGACGCGCAGCACGGCCAGCAGCGACTCCTCATACGCGCGGCCCGTCCCCTTCAGCGAGCAGCCGGGATAGTAGGCATATTTCATCGCGCCAGCTCCTTCTTCATCTCATCCACTGCATTCAGCAGGGTGACGATGTCGGCGCGGTGTTCCACTTTTTCGCGGCCCAGCCGCATGCGCCCGGTGCGCATCAGTTGAAGCCCAAGCTTGCTGAAGCCGAGCAAGCGCCACGCCGCGGTCTTGAAGAAGACGCGCATCACCAGCCGGCTCTCCGTGATGCGTCCCGAGCCGCGAATCATGCGGGAGAATTCCCGCGCCAGCACCGGAATGGCGAAGCGCTTGGGATAGAAGTGCTCCCGTATGGCGCGCGTCTTCAGGGCGTACATCATGTGCGTGATGTTGATCTTCTTCGGGCACTCGACCATGCAGGCGTAGCAGCAGGTGCACAGCCAGATGGTGTAGCTGCTGAGCACCTCCTCCTTGAAGCCTTCGCGCGAAAGGTGCATCAGCCGTCGCGGCGTGTAGTCCATGTAGAGCGAGAGCGGACAGCTGCCGCTGCACAGGCCGCATTGCAGGCAATGCCGAATGCGTTCTCCCCCCACCGTCTGCGTGATCCAGCGTACGAATTCGGGATCGCGTTCGGCCTCGAACTTAACTACCCGCTGCAATTCCATCCTTGCCTCCGGAACCAATCACTCGCTGGGCGCTTCGACGTCGGCGAAGACTGATCCATGCTTCACTCCCAGCGCAAAGCCCGCCACCCCGGCTGCAATCAGACTGTAGGAGATGAGGAACTCGCCCCAGCGCGGCAAGTAGGTTTGCCCGGTTCCGGCTTCCAGCGCGGTGATGGCGGTGTTCAGGCGATTGGCAATCACTCCCGCGATAATCAAAGCCGAGCCCACAAACAGCTCGCGCGATTCATTCTTGCTTTCGTTGACCCACACCATGCCGGCCAGCAGCAGAACCAGCTCCAGCAATATGAGAAGCCCCTCACGCGTGGTGTGGAAGATGGACCACAGCAGTCCGCGCTCCGCAAGATCGAGCAGGCGGAAGAGCAGATAGACGAAGACGGCGATGGTGAGCGGCCGTGCCAGCGCCGGCTGCACCGCTGACGGAAGCGCTCGATCGAAGGCCAGTCGGCTTCTCCATGAGGCGAACAGAAGCACCGCCAGCCCCAGCATCATGGATGACAGATAAAACAGCGCGGCAACGCTGGGGCCGGTCCACAAAGGCGAGAATCGCGTTCCCGACAGGCGGATCAGGCGGTTCAATCCGAATTGGTGGACGATCGCCATGCTGGCCGCCAGAAGCAGCAACGGCAGATCGAGTCGGCTGAGGACCGCAAACCACGCGGTGCGCGCGATTCGCTGAGAATGTTGCGGCAGAAACTCCACAAGGAGTAGCGCGCCCAGCAGCAGTAGCGTCCATGCCGCTCCGGAGAGCATCGAGCGTGAAGTCCAGCCGCCGAGGAGTACCCGCCAGCGGGTGTCAGCCGATTGATTAGCGATGCTGCCGCAAATGGCGATCAGGTAGCTGAGCGAACCGGCCAGCAGGCTGGCGCGTTTCACCACTCGCCACTCCTGTCCGCCCACCACACAGGCGGTGCTCGCAATGGTGAGCGATCCCGCAGCCAGGCCGATCCCGCAGAATACGTTCAGCCCGAGGCACAAACCCCAGGGAAGAGTGTCGCTGAGTCCCGTGGTTCCGACGAAGCTGGAGCGGCCGGCGAGAAACGCGGCAGCAGCACCTCCCGTCATCAGCAGAAGCAGGAATCCCCGCCAGCCAGTCAACTGCAACCGACCTGCATGCGCCGACATCGGGAGCGCATTCTGAACCGGGCGCTGGACCGGTCCTACGCTGCACGTTGAAGATCCGCGCCACCAGCGGTCGCTAGAGCGGCGGTGCCGCTTTACTCCGCAGCTGGGCGCGCTGCTGATACAGACAGCTGCGTCCGCCCAAGTCCCTGACCAAACAGCGTCCGCGGAAATAAATTCCGCAGTGCAG
>Ga0335081_10001132_pt1 | contig 42600 bp, 39 predicted proteins | sample Lox_Sample_35_FD_206713 | JGI IMG/M metagenome (GOLD analysis project Ga0335081, IMG submission 206713) | Soil microbial communities from Loxahatchee National Wildlife Refuge, Florida, United States - Lox_Sample_3.5 | ecosystem: Environmental > Terrestrial > Soil > Wetlands | place: USA... | reverse complement strand
TGCCGAGATCGCCGGCGGCCCGCACGGTGCGGCGCAAGGCCTCGACGCCGCGCCGATGCCCCTCGACGCGCGGCAGGCCGCGCTGCGCGGCCCAGCGCCCATTGCCATCCATGATGATGGCGACATGTCGCGGCGCGCCGAAGCCGTCGCTCAATTTCGGCGCCGCCTCGGTGTCGGGCATCTCGTCCTGCCTTGCGTTGCGCCCCGTGGTCAGGCGTGTCTGCGGCGAAACTCCCGCCGCCAGATTCTTTCACTCGGGCATGTCCTTGTCGGCGAACCGGCGGCCACCTCGCCGGGACATGCGCTGGTTAGACCGTCATGATCTCTTTTTCCTTGTGCGCGAGCGCCTGATCGATCTCGGCGATCATCGCGTCGGTCGCCTTCTGCACGTCGGCGGACTGCCGCTTGCCGTCGTCCTCGCTGATCTTGTGCTCCTTTTCCATCTTCTTGAGCAGATCGAGGCCGTCGCGCCGCACGTGCCGCACCGCGACCTTCGCGGCCTCGGCATATTTGTGCGCCACCTTGACCAGCTCCTTGCGGCGCTCCTCGTTGAGCTCGGGGATGCGCAGGCGGATCACCTGGCCTTCGGTCGCGGGCGTGAGCCCGAGATTGGCGGCGGTGATCGCCTTCTCGACCGCGTGCACCATTGAGCGGTCCCATACCTGCACCGAAATGAGGCGCGGCTCGGGCACGCTGACGGTCGCAAGCTGGTTGAGCGGCATGTTGGTGCCATAGGCCTCCGCCTGCACGTGGTCGAGCAGATGCGGCGAGGCGCGGCCGGTGCGCAGGCCGCCCAGCTCCTGCTTGAGCACGCCCATCGCGCCCTGCATGCGGCGCTTGAGCTCGTTGATATCGTATGTTGCGGTCGCCATGAGTGCCCTCCTGAGCGCCCTCCTCGGATGTCGGCTACAAGCCTCGACGTGCGCGCTGCCGCGCGCGCTCAGCCGCCGACGATGGTCGATCTGCCCTTTCCGCGCAGCACGGCTTCGACCGCGCCGCGCGCCGCGATCGAGAACACGATGATAGGTATACGGTTTTCGCGGGCAAGCGCAAAGGCTGTGGCATCCATGACCTTGAGGTCGCGCTTGATCGCCTCCTCGTGGGTCAATCGCTCGAAACGGGTCGCCTGCTTGTCCTTTTTCGGGTCGGCGCTGTAGACGCCGTCCACATTGGTGGCCTTGAGCACCGCCTGCGCGCCGATCTCGGCCGCGCGCAGCACCGCGGTGGTATCGGTGGTGAAGAACGGATTGCCGGTGCCGCCGGCGAAGATCACGATCGTACCGTCGTCGAGATGGCGCAGCGCGCGCTGGCGCTCGAAGGTCTCGCATACCTGCGGCATGGCGAGCGCCGACATGGTGCGGGCGGGCGCGCCGGCGCGCTCGAGCGCCGCCTCGAGCACCAGCGCGTTCATCACCGTCGCCAGCATCCCCATGGCGTCGCCGGTCGGCCGCGACACGCCCTGTTGCGAGATCTCGACGCCGCGCAGGATGTTGCCGCCGCCGACCACGACGCCGAGCGTCACGCCGAGCGCGCGCGCGGCGACGAGATCGGCGGCGTAGCGGTCGATCGTCGGCTGGTCGACGCCGAACGGCTCCTCGCCGCTCAGGGCCTCGCCCGAGAGCTTGAGCACGACACGGCGGTAGGTCGGCTCGGACATTGGCTCAGACCTGGGCGCGGCGATCAGCCGTTCTCCGCGTCCTGCTTCTCGACACCCTCGCCCACCGCGAAGCGCACGAAGCCCGTCACCTTGATCGGCCCGCCGACCTTGCCTTCGGCTTCTTTCAGTGCCTGCGCGACCGTCTGCTTGCCCTTGTCGTCATGCACATAGGGCTGCTCGAGCAGGCAGACTTCCTTGTAGTAGGTCTTGAGCCCCGACTCGACGATCTTGGCGATGACGTTATCGGGCTTGCCCTGCTGGCGGAACTTGTCGGCAAGGACGCCGCGCTCGCGCTCGACGACCGCCGGATCGAGCCCGGACGGCTCGACGGCCTGCGGATTGGACGCCGCGATGTGCATCGCGACGAGCCGGCCGAGCGGGACGAGCTCGTCGGTCTTGCCGCTGCTCTCGAGCCCGACGATCACGCCGATCTTGCCGAGGCCGTCGGTGACCGAGTTGTGCACGTAGCTGCCGATCGCGCCCTTGCCGACGCTCAGCCCGGCGGCGCGGCGCAGCGTCATGTTCTCGCCGATGGTCGCGACCGCGTCCGCGAGCGCATGCTCGACCGTGACGCTGCCGGCCTTGGCGGCCTTGATCTTGTCGACGTCGGCGCCGACCTCGAGCGCGACCTGCGCGATCATCTTCACCAGGCCCTGGAACATGTCGTTGCGGGCGACGAAATCGGTCTCCGAATTGACCTCGACCAGCACGCCCTTCGTCCCGGCGACCTTGACGGCGATCAGCCCCTCGGCGGCGACGCGCCCGGCCTTCTTCGCCGCCTTGGCGAGGCCCTTCTTGCGCAGCCAGTCGACCGCCGCCTCCATGTCGCCCGCGGTCTCGCCGAGCGCCGCCTTGCAATCCATCATGCCGGCGCCGGTCTTCTCGCGCAGGTCCTTGACCATCGAAGCGCTGATGCTCGCCATCGTCGTTCGTCCTTACAAATCTCGAATATGGCTTCGGCCGGCGCGCCGCCGGCCGTATCACGCGTGCACGATGCTACGCCGCGCTATTCGGCTTCGGCCTCGGCGCCGAGCTTCTTCGCCTGCGCGATCCAGCCGTCGACGCGGCCGGGCAATCCCATCTCCTCGCCGATATTGTGCGCCGCATCGGGGCCCAGGCCGGCGATCTGCCAGTAGTGGAAGATGCCGAGATCGTTGAGCTTCTTCTCGATCGCGGGCGACACGCCGGGCAGCTTGGCGAGGTCGTCGGCCACCCCGCGCGGACCGGACAGCGCTTCGAAGCCGAGCGACTTCTCCGCCGGCGGGAGCTCCTCGACCACCGGCTCGGCGGCCGCGCCGACGTCGACGCCGAGCTCGCCCTGCGCCCGGCCGATCCCGTCGATCGCCGCCTTGGAGATCAGATCGCAGTAGAGCGTGATGGCACGCCCGGCGTCGTCATTGCCCGGCACCACAAAGGTGATGCCGTCCGGGTTGCAGTTGGTGTCGACCACGGCCGCGACCGGAATGTTGAGGCGGCGCGCTTCCTTGATCGCGATGTCCTCCTTGTTGGTGTCGATCACGAACAGGAGGTCGGGCAGGCCGCCCATGTCCTTGATGCCGCCGAGCGCGCGGTTGAGCTTGTCGCGCTCGCGCGTCAGCGTGAGGCGCTCCTTCTTGGTGTAGCCCTGCGCCTCGCCCGAGGCGAGCATCTCGTCGAGCTTGCGCAGCCGCTTGATCGATTCCGAGATGGTCTTCCAGTTGGTCAGCGTGCCGCCGAGCCAGCGCGAGTTGACGAAATACTGCGCCGACTTTTTTGCCGCCTCCGCCACCGCGTCCTGCGCCTGCCGCTTGGTGCCGACGAACAGGATGCGCCCGCCCTTGGCGACGGTGTCGCTCACGGCTTCGAGCGCACGGTGCAGCATCGGCACCGTCTGCGCGAGGTCGATGATGTGGATGTTGTTGCGCACGCCGAAGATGTAGGTGCCCATCTTCGGGTTCCAGCGGTGCGATTGATGGCCGAAATGCACGCCAGCTTCGAGCAGCTGGCGCATCGAATAGTCGGGTAGCGCCATTTTGGTTCTCCGGTTGGTCCTCCGCGGATTTGTGAGCGTTAGCAAGGCCTTGCGGCCGGCTGACGCCACCGGACGGCTGTTTCTGAGCCAGAATCCGCGTGTGAGATGGCGGCTATATAGCGGCAGGCGCCACGGGATGCAACGTGTAGCCCGGATGGAGGCGCGCGCTGCGCCGTAATCCGGGGACGGCATCAGAAGCGGCGGCGCTGTCCCCGCATTCCGCGGAGCCTGTCCTTGGGCTTGCCGAAGGCAAGACCCGAGGGCTCCGTGCGGGCTACCACCCTCACGTGACGCTATTCGCGGTCTCGAGGCTGTCGAGCAGCGCAGCGCGCCGCATATAGGCTTTCGATTTCTCGGGATCGTCGGCGATGCGGCGCAATTCGGCGAGCTTGGCGGCGCGCGCGGTGGGATCGCGCTCCTCCATCAGCTTCTTGTTGGCGATGGTTTGCGCCTGGACGTACTCGACCGCGGCGTGGCGCCGCTGCCGGCTGTAGAGGTCGAGCAGCTCCTCGCCCGCCTCGCGCCTGATCACGCGCGCGAGCTTGTCGGCGAGATTGATGCCGTCGTGGATGCCGCCGTTCATCCCCATGCCGCCGATCGGGTTGTTGACGTGCGCGCTGTCGCCCGCGAGCAGCACGCGGCCCTTGCGGAAGGTCGCGGCGACGCGCTGGCTCACCGGATAGACGTTGACGTATTCGACCTCGTAGCGGCCCGGCTTGGGAAAGAACTTCTGCAGCCGCGCCTCGATGCGCTCGGCCGACAGCGCGACCTCGTCGGGCTCGTCATTGCCCACCGGAAAGATCGCGCGCCACAGCCCGGGCGGGCGCTTGCCGCGCACCTTGAACAGGTTGCACCACTCGTCCGGATCGGAGAAATAGTTGCGCAGCACCAGATCGCGGTTGACGGTGCCGAAGTCGAAGCTGGTCGCGATCTTGATGAATCGCTCCGGATACGTGAACCCCTCGAACTCGATGCCGGCGAGCTTGCGGACGGTGCTGCGGCCGCCGTCGCAGCCGATCACGTAGGACGCCGGCAGGCGGCCGGCGCCATCGGGCGACGAATACGCGATCGCGACGCCGTCCGCGCTCTCGTCGAGGCCGGTGACGGCGTGGGAGAAGCGCACGTCGAAATCGCCCGCATTGGCGTATTCGGCGGCGATCGAGGCGGTGAGCTTGTACTGCTCGTATTGCAGCACATAGGGAAACTTGAACTCGTCGCGCATGCGGTCGAGGTCGAACTCGGCGACGACCGAACGGTTCAGGCGGTCGTGGAAGCGGTAGGTCGTCGAGATCAGCCCGAGCGGCAGGATTTTCTGCGTGACGCCGAGCGCATCGAGCATCTCGAGCGTCGGCGGATGGATCGTCGCGGCGCGCTGGTCCTCGACCGGGGCCGGCTCCTGCTCGAACACGGTGACCGGCACGCCGCGCCGGTTGAGCGCGAGCGCGCAGACCATGCCCACGGGTCCGGCCCCGACGATGACGACGCGTTGTTTTTCGTCCTGCTTCGACATTTCGGGTCCCGGCCGCCTTCCCTATTGCGCCTTCAATCCGAGATCGCGCACCGTATCGCGCCACAGCGCGGTATCGTCGGCGATGATTTTTGCGAACTCCGCCGGCGTGCTGACGATCGGCTCGGCGCCGAGCTTGTCGATGCGATCGACGAAGTCCGGACTCTTCTCGGCCGCGATGATGGCGCGCGACAAGACGTCGATCACGTCTGCCGGCACTTTGGCGGAGGCGACGAGACCGTTGATGGTGATCACCGGCGGGCTCTTGATGGTCTCGGCGATGGTCGGCACGCCGGGCAGCTGTTTCGAGCGCGTCGGCCCCGTGACGGCGAGCGGCTTGATCTTGCCGGAGTTGAGATAGGGCTTCACCTCGACGGGCGACGCCGACAGCATCGCGATCTGCCCGCCGAGCAGGTCGGCGAACGCCTGGCCGACGCCCTTGTAGGGCACGTGGATCATGTCGAGACCTGCGCTCTTGAGGAAGACCGCCGACGAGACATGCGTGAGGCTGCCGGTGCCGGCCGAGCCGAACGGAATCTTGCCGGGCCTGGCTTTCACGTAGGCGATGAACTCGGCGAGGTTGTTGGCGGGCACATTCGCGCCGACCGTGATGACGAACGGGCTCGCCGCCACGGCGGCGACCGGCCTGAAGTCGCGCACCGGATCGAACGTCACGGCGTGCGTGAACGGCGCCATGGTGATCTGGAAGATCGGCGTGAACAGCAGCACGTAGCCGTCGGGCGGCGCGCGCAGCACGTGCTCGGCCGCGAGCACGCCGGCCCCGCCCGGCAGGTTCTCGACCACGAATGGCTCGCCCAGCGCGGCCTGCAGCCGCTCGGCGAGCGCGCGCGCCAGCACGTCGGTGATGCCGCCGGCCGTGAACGGCACCACCAGGGTGACGGGCCGCTCGGGCCAGGCGGCTTGCGCGGTCGTGACGGTCGCGATCGCGGCGGCGACGACGGCCAGGCGGAGCAAGGAACGCAGTCTCAGCGACATTGGGAACTCCCAGGTGCAACTCTCAACCCAGGTCCCCATGCAAAACGCGCGCCCATTGAAATTGCTGCTGTTATCCCAGTTGGGAACTTCTGCCAAAATTGCTCAACGCCGGCGATACGGTAGTTTTAATACCAAGATCGGTTCGACGGTGCGCTATTCACGCGGCCTTCGGCGACGGCGTCACGTCCTTCACGGCGCCTTTCCAGCCGCTTTCGGTCACGTCGAACACGATGCCTTCCGGCGTCTTGTATTTGACCTCGTAATAGACGTTCGGGTTGGTCTCCTTGCGGCCGGTCACGTAGCTGCCGCCGGCGGCGGTGATCGACTTCTCGACCTCATCGAGGCTGTCGACCCACATGCCGAAATGGATGAGGCCGGTGACGTTCTTCTGCCCTTCCATGCCGGCGATCGGCTCGTCGCCGAAATTGAGCAGCGCCACGTTGACGACGCCGTCGGTCATGTAGACGCCGCGCTGGGCGTTGCCGGCGCGCGTCATGCCGAACGCCTGCTCGAAGAATTTTGCGGTCGCTTCCGGATCGCGGACCGAGATCGCGATGTGGCGCAGCTTGTTGGCCATGGGCGGGCTCCTGGGGTTGACCGCCTATATGAACGTCGCCTGACCGGATGGTCAATCGCTCATGCCCGCCTTATCGTCGGCAACGGGGATTTTGGGACATATGCGCACGCAAGTCGCGATCATCGGTGCCGGTCCGGCCGGGCTCTTCTTGTCGCACCTGCTCTATCGCGACGGCATCGACTGCGTCGTGCTGGAGGCGAGGAGCCGCGACCACATCGAGGGCCGCGTGCGGGCCGGCGTGCTCGAGCAGGGCACGGTCGACGTCATGCACGAGCTCGGCCTCGACGCGCGGCTGCGCCGCGACGCCATGGTCGACAACGCGCTCGACATCCGCTTCGCCGACGGCCTGATCCATCTCGACCTGCCGGCGCTCACCGGCGGCAAGTGCGCCACCATCTATGGCCAGCAGGAGGTCGTGAAGGATCTGGTGGCGGCGCGGCTCGCCGACGGCGCCCCGCTCCTGTTCGAGGCCGAGGTCATCGGCCTCGACGGCATCGAGAGTGCGGCGCCGGTCGTGCGCTACCGTGCGAACGGCGCCGAGGCGGCGCTCGCCTGCGACGTCGTCGCCGGCTGCGACGGATTTCACGGCGTGTGCCGCGACGCCATTCCGGCGGCGGCGCTGACCACCTACGACCGCATCTTCCCGTTCGGCTGGCTCGGCATACTGTCCGAATCCCCGCCGATCCGCGAGATGACCTACATCAACCACGCGCGCGGCTTCGGCCTGTGCAGCCGGCGCTCGCCGCGCATCTCGCGCCATTACCTGCAGGTCGCCGTCGACGAGGACCCGGAGGCGTGGCCCGACGCGCGCTTCTGGGACGAGTTGCGCGGGCGCCTCGGCGCAGGCGGCGACGAGCTCGTGACCGGCCGCATCTTGCAGAAGGGCGTCACCCCGGTGCGCTCCTTCGTTGCGGCGCCGATGCGCCATGGCCGCCTGTTTCTCGCCGGCGACGCCGCCCACATCGTGCCGCCGACCGGCGCCAAGGGGCTCAACCTCGCGGTCGCCGACGTGCGCGTGCTCGCCCGCGCGCTCGCCGAATTCTTCCGCACCGGCAAAGCCGAGCGGCTCGACCGCTATTCGGACACATGCCTCAAGCGCGTGTGGAAGACCGTGCGCTACTCGACCTACATGACGAACCTGCTGCATCGCTTCGACGCGGCGACCCCGTTCGAGCGGCAATTGCAGCAGGCCGAGCTCGCCTATGTGGCGGGCTCGCGCACCGGGCAAGCGATGATCGCGGAGAACTACGTCGGCCTGCCGTTCGAGAACGAATGAGACTCTCGCCGGCGAGTCCATCGCGCACGGGAGTTGCTATCTGGAATATTGTTCGTTCTCGACGCCCCTTGAAAGCGAAGGCATCTGCAAATCTACGAGCTGAACACTTTGACCGCTCCAGCTATCGCTGCAGAAAGGGTGCTCGCCGCCAAGATCGGCCCCTTGGGATATTCGGCAATACGCCGCATTACAAACTCGCCTGACAACAAGAGCAACGATGCGGCTCCGATCAAGATGACCGGAAGCGACAGGACAACGAAGAACGGCAATAATGTGATGGAAAAAATAAACAACAATAAGCAGAAAAAATTGACAAGATTATCGATCAAACTAGCGGACGGAAAAAGCCAAGCTGGATTCGGCCAAATGTAAAACATTATGATTACTCCCGCGGAGGCCGGGATGATCGTCAGTCCGATCAGCCATGCGGCCTGCACGATCATGTCAAAGGTCCGCACGGCCTTCATGGCGGATCGTAGAATCCCTATACCGAGGAACAATGCCAGGATAAACGGAATCAACAGAACAGCCGTGCTCCAATCCCATTCCGCTTGGGTGACAACGACCAGCAGCATGTAAGCAGCGGAGATGAAGACGGCTGCCGCAATGCATGTGCGAATGAGCCACCTGTATCTCAACCATTGACTAAGATGGATCCGCGTTGCGTCGTCCAAGAAATTCCAAAGCTTGAGCGCGGCTTCTGATAGAGCTGCCTTCTGGCTCTCGCTCATGAAAAAATCTAGGAGTTTAAGCACCACGACGGCAAGACTTGCGGAAAGGACGATCGTGGCCAGCATGAAATCCCCCCCACAATTTGAGCCACCCGGCGCAGATCGAGATGTTATCACCCAAGTCAAGAAATACCAACCTTGGGTCTGCACCTTGGCAAAGCTCTCGTCGAGGCGTGACCGGGCGGTGCGGTCACGCCCAGCATGAGCTTGAAACGATTAGAGTGCCTGCACCTCGACCACGCCTGGCAAGGGCGCGCGCCGTCGGCTGGTGTAAGGGACCGTGCCTGTCGCAGGTGTAGACGATCGTGCGCGACCTACCTGACGAACCTGCTGCACCGGTTCGCGGCGGCGACGCTGTTCGAGCGGCAATTGCAGCAGGCCAAGCTCGCCTATGTGGCGGGCTCGCGCACCGGGCAAGCGATGATCGCGGAGAACTACGTCGGCCTGCCGTTCGAGGACGCCTGGCCGGGGCGCGATCCGCGGCGGCGCGCCGCAGCTGCACGCTCGCCCTTGCTTCGCCGATCGCCCGAGCCCACAACCGCGGCCGTCCCGAATGCCGATGAGATCGCAATGGCGACCGACTCGACCATGCCAGCCGACGACGTCGCTGCCGCAGGCGAAGCCGGCCTGACCGAGGCGGAAGCGCGCCGGCGGCGCGGCGAGTTCGGTGCGAACGCGATCGCCGAGAAGGCCGTGCCGGCCTGGCGGGCTTTCCTGCAGAAATTCTGGTCGCCGGTGCCGTGGCTGCTCGAAGCCGCGATCGTGTTGCAGCTGGGCCTCGGCGAATATGTCGAAGCCGCCGTGGTGGGCGGGCTGCTCGTCTTCAATGCGATCCTCGGCTTCGTCCAGGAAGGCCGCGCCAATGCGGCCCTGGCGGCGCTCAAGCAGCGGCTGGCGCCGACCGCGCTGGTCGAGCGCGACGGCGTCTGGGCGCGGCGGCCCGCCGCCGACCTCGTGCCGGGCGACCTCGTCCGGCTGCCGCTCGGCGCGCTCGTTCCAGCCGACGCGACGATCGTGACGGGATCGCTCTTGGTCGACCAGTCGATGCTCACCGGCGAATCGGTCGCGGTCGACGTCAATGCGGCCGGCCAGGTCTATGCCGGCTCCCTGGTGCGGCGCGGCCAGGCCGTCGCGCGGGTGACGGCGACCGGCCGCAGGACCTATTTCGGCCGCGCCGCCGAACTGGTGCGTATCGCCCATGCGGCGAGCACCGAGCAGGCGGCGGTATTTGCGGCGACGCGCAACCTCGCGATCGTGAACGGCGCGGTCGCGGTCGCCGCCGTCCTCTATGCCCACGCGGCGGCGCTGCCGCCCGCCGAGCTGGTCCGCCTCGCCCTCACGGCCTTGCTCGGCACGATTCCCGTGGCGCTGCCCGCGACCTTCACGTTGTCGGCGGCCTTCGAGGCGCAGCGGCTGGCGCATCGCGGCGCGTTGCTGACCCGGCTGACCGCCGCGCACGAGGCCGCCGCGATGGACGTGCTGTGCGCCGACAAGACCGGAACGCTCACCCGCAACACGCTGGAAGTCGCCGAGGTCGCCGCCATGCCGGGGTTCGATCGCGCGCGGGTGCTGGCGCTCGCGGCGCTGGCAAGCTCCGAGGCCGAGCAGGATCCGATCGATGCCGCCATCCGCGCCGCGGCGGGCAGCGCCGAGCGCGCGGCGCCCGAGCGGGTCGTGCGCTTCGTTCCGTTCGATCCCGCGACGAAGATATCGCAGGCCGTTGCGGCCGAGCGCGACGGCCGTGCCATCAGCATCGTCAAGGGCGCCTTCGAGATCATCGGCAAGACGGCGGCGGCGCCCGCCGACGCGCGCGCCCGGGTCGACGCGATTGCCGCACGCGGTCATCGCGTCATCGCGGTCGCGGTCGGGCCGCCCGGCGCGCTCCAGCTCGCCGGCCTCATTGCCATCAGCGACCCGCCGCGCGAGGATTCGCGCCCCCTGGTCGCGACGCTGCGCGACCTCGGCGTGCGCACCGTCATGATCACGGGCGACTCGGCCGTGACGGCGGGCGCGATCGCGCGCGAGGTCGGCATCTCGGGCAAGGTTTGCCCGCCCGAGCGCCTGACCGAGGACGCGAGCGTCGACGAATTCGGCGTGTTCGCGAGAATCGTTCCGGAAGGCAAGTATCGGCTGGTGCGCGCGCTGCAGGCGCGCGGCCACGTGGTCGGCATGTGCGGCGACGGCACCAACGATGCGCCGGCGCTGCGCCAGGCGCAGATCGGCATCGCGGTGTCGACCGCAACCGACGTCGCCAAGGCGGCGGCCGGCATGGTGATGACCGAGCCGGGCCTCGCCGGCATCGTCGACGCGGTGCGCGAGGGACGGATCGGATTCCAGCGGCTGCGCACCTATGTGTTCAACATGCTGGTGAAGAAGATCGAGGTCGTCCTCTTTCTCGCCATCGGCCTCCTCGTCACCGGCGCCGCCGTGATGACGCCGACGCTGATGGTCCTCTTGCTCATCACCAATGATTTCCTCAGCATGTCGCTCACCACCGACCGGGCGAGCCCGGCGCCGACGCCGAGCGTGTGGCGCATGCGCCGCATCACGATCGCGGCGGTCGTGCTCGGCCTGTGCAAGCTTGCTTTTTCGGTGGCGATGCTCACGTTCGCCAAGGCCCGGCTTGGCCTCGCGGCGGAGCAGCTGCCGACGCTCGCCTTCGTCACGCTGGTGCTCGGCAATCAGGCCGTGATGTACGGCCTGCGCGAGCGCCGCCATCTGTGGAGCTCGAAGCCCGGCAATTGGGTGCTCGCCTCGTCGGCCGTCGACCTCGCGATCGTCGCGGGGCTCGCCGGCTTCGGCATCCTGATGGCGCCGCTGCCCTGGCGCATCATCGCGGCCCTGATCGCGGCCGCCGCCGTCTTTGCGCTGGCCTTCGACCAGATCAAGCCGGCGGTGATCGCGGCGTTCCGGGCGGAGTGAGCGCTCGCGCCGGGCTCCGGCCAAGCGGTGATTCAAGCGATGATTGCGGAGAAGCATGTGGGATTTCGAGGTGGGGTAGACATCGTCATTGCGAGGCGCGCGTAGCGCGACGAAGCAAACTCGACCCACACGCGCATGCATATGTGGATCGAGATTGCTTCGCTTCGCTCGCAATGACGCTGTGGATCGCGATTGCTTCGGCGCGCTACGCGCGCCTCGCAATGACGTCGACCGCTACACCGCCTGCACCTCGATCACGCCCGGCACCGCCTTGATGGCGCCGGCGATCTGCGGCGAGACCTTGTAGCGGCCGGGCAGCTTGAGCTCGACCTCGGCGCCGGCGCCGAGCAGCGCGACGATCGAGACCTCGCCGTCGCCCTTGGCGTCGAGGCGGCGCGACACCGCCTCAAGCGGCGTCTCGTCGCGCACGAACACGCGCAGGCCCTTCTGCAGCTTCTCGGCCGCCTTGTCGAGCGGCTCGGCCGACTGGATGCGGGCGCGCACGTCGTCGCCCTGCGCCTCGGCGGAAAGGAAGAGGAGCACGGCGGTGCCGGGCTCGAAGAGATCGCGGTATTGCTCGAGGCCCTCCTGGAAGATGATCGCCTCGTAGTGGCCGGAGGGGTCGGAAAGCCCGATGATGCCCATCTTGCTGCCCGACTTGGTGCGCCGCTCCATGCGCGAGACGACGGTCGCGGCGACGCGGCCGGCGGTCGCGCCCGCCTTCACGGCGCGGGCGAGCTCGCTCCACGACTGCAGGCGCAGGCTCTTGAGCAGCGGCGCGTAGTCGTCGAGCGGGTGGCCGGTGAGGAAGAAGCCGACCGCGTCGTATTCCTTCTGCATGCGCTCGGCTGGCAGCCAGGCGGCGGCCGCCGGGATCGGCAGCGTCTCGCGCACCGCCCCGCCGCCGAACATGTCGACCTGGCCGGATTCCGCGGATTCGTGCGCGCGCTGGGCGGCGGCGAGGATGACGTCGACCCCTGCGGCGGCGCGCGCGCGCTCGCGCTCGACGCAATCGAAAGCGCCGGCCGCCGCGAGGCTTTCCAGCACGCGCTTGTTGACGGCGCGCGGATTGATGCGGCGGGCGAAATCGGCGAGATCGGCGAACGGCCGCGCGCCGCGCGCCGCGACGATCGCCTCGACGGCCGCCCGCCCCACCCCCTTGAGCGCCGAGAGCGCGTAGTAGATCGTGTTGCCCTGCACGTCGAACTCGACGCCGGAGCGGTTGACCGAGGGCGGCTCGACCCGGATGCCGAGCCGCACCGCCTCGGCGCGGAATTCGGCGAGCTTGTCGGTGTTGCCCATGGCGAGCGTCATCGAGGCGGCCAGGAACTCGACCGGATAGTTCGCCTTCATGTAGGCGGTCTGGTAGGCGACGAGCGCGTAGGCGGCGGCGTGGCTCTTGTTGAAGCCGTAGTCGGCAAAGCGCTCCAGAAGCTCGAAGATCGCCTCCGCCTGCCCCTTCTCGACGCCGCGCTCGACCGCGCCGGACACGAAGCGCTCGCGCTGCGCCTGCATTTCCTTCCTGATCTTCTTGCCCATGGCGCGGCGCAACAGGTCGGCTTCGCCGAGCGAGTAGCCGGCGAGCACCTGGGCGGCCTGCATCACCTGTTCCTGGTAGACGATGACGCCGAAGGTCTCGCGCAGCACCGGCTCGAGCTTGGGATGGATGTAGTCGGGCCGCTCGATGCCGTGCTTGCGCGCGCAATAGGTCGGGATGTTCGCCATCGGCCCCGGCCGGTAGAGCGCGACGAGCGCGATCACGTCCTCGAAGCGGTCGGGCCGCATGTCGAGCAGCGCCCGCCGCATGCCTTGGCTTTCCAGCTGGAAGATGCCGACCGCTTCGGCCCGCGCCAGCTGCTCGAAGGTCTTCTTGTCATCGAGCGGGATCGCGGCGAGATCGATCTCGATGCCGCGCTGGCGCACGAGGCGCACCGCGGTATCGAGCACCGTCAGCGTCGTGAGCCCGAGGAAGTCGAACTTGACCAGGCCCGCCTGCTCGACCCATTTCATGTTGAACTGGGTCACCGGCATGTCGGATTTGGGATCGCGATAGAGCGGCACGAGCTCGGACAGCGCGCGGTCGCCGATGACGATGCCGGCCGCATGCGTCGAGGCGTGGCGGTTGAGGCCTTCGAGCTTCTGCGCGATCGCGAAGGCGCGCGCCACCACCGGGTCGCCGTCGCGGGCGGCCTGCAGCTTCGGCTCGTCATGGATCGCGCGCGAGAGCGTCACGGGCGCGGCAGGATTCTGCGGCACCAACTTGCACAGCTTGTCGACCTGGCCGTAGGGCATTTCCAGGACGCGCCCGACGTCGCGCAGCACGCCGCGCGCCTGCAGGGTGCCGAAGGTGATGATCTGCGCGACCCGCTCGCGGCCGTAGCGCGCCTGCACGTAGCGGATCACCTCGTCGCGCCGGTTCTGGCAGAAGTCGATGTCGAAGTCGGGCATCGACACGCGTTCGGGATTGAGGAAGCGCTCGAACAGCAGCCCGAAGCGGATCGGATCGAGATCCGTGATGGTGAGCGAATAGGCGACGAGCGAGCCTGCGCCCGAGCCGCGGCCGGGACCGACCGGGATGCCTTCCTGTTTCGCCCATTGGATGAAATCGGCGACGATCAGGAAGTAGCCGGGATATTTCATGCCGGCGATGACGTTGAGCTCGAAGGCGAGCCGCTCGCGATACTGCTCCTCGGTCACCCCATGCGCGACGCCATGCGCCTTGATGCGGCGCGCGAGGCCCTCCTCGGCGCGCCGCCTGAGCTCGTCCGCCTCGTCGAAGGCCTCGGCGAACTGCGGCAGGATCGGCTTGCGGGTCGAGGGGCGGAACGCGCAGCGCTCGGCGATCTCGACGCTCGCGGCCAGCGCCTCGGGCAGGTCGGCAAAGAGGGCCGCCATCTCGGCGCGGGTCTTGAAGCGGTGCTCGGGCGTGAGGTGCCGCCGGTCGGGCTCGGCAATCAGGCGGCCCTCGGCGATGCAGGTCAGCGCGTCATGCGCCTCGTAGTCCTCGACGGTGGCAAACAGCGGCTCGTTGGTGGCGACGAGCGGCAGGCCGTTGGCATAGGCGAGCTCGACCAGCGCGCCTTCGGCGGCGCGCTCCTGCGCCTCGCCGTGGCGCTGCAGCTCGACATAGAGACGGTCGCCGAAGAGCCGCACCAGCGCCTCGCCGCGCGCCGCCGCGAGCGCGGCCTGGCCGGCCGCGATCGCGCGGTCGAGCGGCCCGCCCGGCCCGCCGGTGAGCGCGATCAGGCCCTCGCAGGCGTCGGCGAGCCAGTCGAGCTTCACGTGCGCGGGCTCGTTGCCGGCATGCCCGAGAAAGGCGCGCGAATTGAGCCGCATCAGGTTGCGATAACCCTCCTCGCGGGCGGCGAGCAGCACGATGCGCGGCAGGTCGCGCGCGTGGATCATGCCGGGCGGACGCGGCCCATGGTCCTGGTCGCCGAAATCGAGCGCGAGCGCGCAGCCGATGATCGGCTGGATGCCGGCGCCCGCCATCTTGTCGGAGAATTCGAGCGCCCCGAACATGTTGTCGGTGTCGGTGAGCGCGAGCGCGGGCTGCCGGTCGGCCTTGGCCAGCTCGGCGAGCCGCGCAATCGTCAGCGCGCCCTCGAGCAGCGAATAGGACGAGTGGACGTGCAGATGCACGAAGCCAGGGCCTTTGCTTGCTTTCGCCAGGCTCGCTTTCGCCAGGCTTGCTTTCGTTTCGGTGGTCACGCGCGGCCTTTGTCGATGTTGCGAATCCTCGGGCACCGAGAGTGAGCGCGCGAGCGGCTTGCTGTCCACCGCGGCGCGCGCCCGTGGGCGCGCCCTGCACAGCTTGCGCACATTGAGCCGCCAACGTTGAGCCCTCCCGGGCCCGGCGCGTTCAGATCGTCGACAGCACCTGCACCCACACGGCAATCATGCCGATGAACAGCGAAATCGACGCCAGCGCGGCGGCTTCCTCGACAACGGCACGGAACATGTTGGCCTCCCCTGATCGGAACAAAGGAAGAACATTGTTTCCACTTTGTTCGCGGGAGTCAAGAGCCGCCATCAGCCCGACCTCGAGCTGACGTCGCGGTGCCCTGCCGCTCGGATGACGCGAGGGCCGCTCGCAAATGTCGATACGGCCGCGATTTCGATTGCGCAAAGCGCGCCGGGGAGCGCACACCACGCCGCCCAAGTCGAGCTGACCATTAACGGGAGGTCAACCATGCCGACATTTCGGGCGCGCGCGTCGACGGTTGCGGCGGCCGCATTGATGCTGACCGGGGGTTCGCTCATCGCGGCGCGGCCCGCGCAGGCCACGGGCGCCTACGCGGGGCAAACCAAGCTGCCATGCACGCGATGCCATACGACGCCGAGCGGGACTGGGCCGCTCACGCCGTTCGGACAAAAGTTCAAGGACAACGGCCACCAGATCAAGCCGTAGGCCGCGCCGAGCGCATCAAACGATTGTGGCCGCCCCGTGGGGCGGCCGCAATCCGCAAGCCGTTTGCCGGCACGACAAAGGAGTTCCCGCGTCGCCCGGCGGGACCTCAGTTGTCGCTCATGCCGGGAAAAGCGTACTACTGGCCGGCGTTCGCGAGCTGGCTGTCGACGGCCGAGAACGTATTGTTGAGCTGCCCACCCAACGCATTCACGACCGCGATGATGGCGACCGAGATGCCGGCCGCGATCAGGCCGTATTCGATCGCCGTGGCGCCCGACGTGTCGCGCGCAAAACGAAGCAACTGGGATTTCATGGCCCGCCTCCTGAAGGGGATTGTTGAATGATCGACGCGCGCAAACTACCGCGTCGGTCCTGCTTCCGGCTTAAGCGGCGGAGGAGATTTCGCGGCGAATTTTAATGATCTTTCCATGACGACTTGCGACTACGGACGCGGTTACCAGCGTCGTCACCGCTGCTTCCACTTATGCCCTATTTTCAAGGACACGGGAGCTTGGCCAAGTCGCATCGCCCCGCCCCTCTTGGCGCAGGAGCAAACATCGCTCCCACGAGTTGAATAGGACGCGCGGACGTGGTGTTCATGGGCAAGAGGGCGAAACCGGGAGACTCCCATGCGCACCGTCGTGCTGATCACCCTGACGGGTTTGGCTATCGCGGGCCTCACGCGTCCGAGCGCCGCCCAGTCCGCCTACGACTATCCGTGGTGCGCGCTGAAAGGCGACCGCAGCGGCGGTCAGTCATGCTATTTTGCAACCCGCGAGCAGTGCGAGACCACGCTGAGCGGAATCGGCGGGACGTGCATCCGCAATCCGGGTTATCGCGGACCTGCGCCGCGGATGCGCCGGCCGCGCTATTGAGGGCGGTGCGATCGGGCCGTAACGGCGTAGCCATCGAGAACCGGGTGCGCTCCTGCGGTTGCGGCGCGGTCGAATAGGCCGCGGGCGCGCGGTGTTCATTCACGGTGCCCATCTCCGGGAGAGGTCGCATGCGCTTGCTCCGGTCCGCCATCGTCGCCGCGGCCGCTCTTGCGGCTCCATCTCTCAGCCATGCGCAATCCGCCTATGACTATCCGTGGTGCTACGTCGACCAGACCATGAGCGGCGCGACCTATTGCGCCTTCGCGACGCTCGCGCAGTGCCGCGAGAATGCGGGCGGCAATGGCGGCGTTTGCGTGCGCAACCCCTCCTGGCACGGCACGCCGGCGGCGGATACGCGGCGCGGCCCGCGCCGCTGAGGCGAGACCCCGCGCGCGGGGCGGTAGCCACCGCGCCAAGATATGCGCTAGAACCGGCAGGCACGTTTCCCCTCCCTTTGCCGGTCAAGCCCCATGCAACAGCACAACCCCGAGCAGGCCGCCGCGCTGCGCCTCGCCACCACCACCCACGACTTCCAGACCCTGCACGAGATCGTCGCCAAGGCGCGGCAGAACCTCAACCAGAACGACTGGGACTACATCGTCGGCGCCGCCGAGACCGAGACCACCATGCGGCGCAATCGCCTGGCGATCGATAGCCTCGGCTTCCGCCCGCGCGTCCTGCGCGACGTGAGCCGCATCGACCCGTCGGTCGAAATTCTCGGCCACAAGATCCGCATGCCGGTCTTCTTCGCCCCGGTGGGCTCGCTCGAATGCTTCCACGCCGAGGCGGCCGCCGACGTGGTGCGCGGCGCCGCCGCGTTCGGAGCCGGTCATATGCTGAGCTCGGTGTGCGAGCCGGGCCTGGAGAAGGTGGCCGACGCCGCGCCGGATGCGCTGCGCTTCTTTCAGCTCTATGTGCGCGGCGACGACGCCTGGGTCGACGACTATGTGCGGCGCGCCATCGCCAAGGGCTTTGCCGCCTTCTGCCTGACCGTCGATACCGCGATCTACAGCCGGCGCGAGCGCGACATCAGCAAGCGCCACATCGTGCGCGGCCGCCGCAAGGCCTCGGGGCGCGAGCACCAGGCGGCGCTCAACTGGCGCACGGTCGAGCGCATCAAGAAGAACTTCGACATCCCGCTCGTCATCAAGGGCATCGCGACCGCCGAGGACGCCAGGATCGCGGTCGAGCACGGGGTCGACTTCGTCTACGTGTCGAACCACGGCGGCCGCCAGCTCGACCATGGCCGCGGCTCGATGGACGTGCTGCCCGAGGTGGTAGCGGCGGTGGCGGGCCGCGCCAAGGTGATCGTCGACGGCGGGTTCGCGCGCGGCACCGATATCGTCAAGGCGATCGCGGCGGGCGCAACGCTCGTCGGCCTCGGCCGCCTGCAGTGCTACGCGCTCGCGGCGGGCGGCGCCGAGGCCGTGGCCCGCCTGCTCGAGCTGCTCGAGGACGAGGTGCAGCGCTGCCTCGGCCTGCTCGGCGTGACCAAGTTCGCCGACCTCGACAAGAGCTACCTGCACGCCGCGCCCGCGGTGCGCGAGCCGCACGTGTTCAGCGCGTTCCCGCTGAAGACGATCGAGGATTGGCGGTATTGAGCGCGCGAGCGCATGGCGACCAGCGAGCAGGGCATAGTGCGAACCCGCCCTGTTCTCCTATTCGGTAGTCCGTATTCGCGTCCCGCGCTTTGGCGACCGTAAATCATTGGCGGTCTTTCTCACGCCGCCCCAGGCGCGCTATTGTTCGCGCGACAGCTGGCGGCGGCCGCACCCGCAACCTTGGCGGACCATCGGGTGCGCCGCGAGCGCGAGGGAGCGGGCGCATGACATCGAAGAATGTCTTCATCAGCATGGGGAAGCGGTACCGCAAGGACAACAAGGACAAGCAGTTTCTCAGCGAGTTAGAGAACCTCTTGCGGCAATGCGGCGTGAACCCGATCGTGATGTCGTACATGCCGCTCGACACGCCGGCCGAAGTCGCGCGGCTCATGGGCGATTGCAGCGGCGCAGTCATCGTCGGACACGAGCGCAAGTTCGTCGAAGCCGGCCGCGAGATGGAAACCGTCCAACTCTCGAATGTTCGTTACTCGACGCCCTGGAATCAAATCGAGGGAGCGATGGCGGTGCTGCTCGGCCTCCCTACTCTCTTCCTGCTCGAGGACGGCCTCAAGCCGGAGGGACTCTTCGAGGTCAGGAACGTTCAGCCGGTTGAAATCTCGGCGAACGCGCTCAGCCGGGACGACGTCCATGAGACGATCTTGAAGTGGTGCGAGCGCGTGAAGGCCGGCAAGCGCGAGCGTCCACTGCCGGACATGATCGGCCTCGAAGACACGACCGGCCTGCAGATCGCGCAAATCGCGAAACGACTGACGCTTGGCGCCTGGATCGTCATTATCGGCCTGCTCGTGACGGATTTCTCCCTCGGCGCCGCATTCGGCCCTCCCCTGGAGCGATTGGGCTGCAGGCTCGGAATGACGGGGCTTTGCGCGGAATCGCATTAGAGCGTGTGCCGTCACTCCAGCTCCACCACCTGACCTTCGCGCAATGTCACCCGGCGATCCATGCGGGCGGCGATGTCCATGTTGTGGGTGGCGATCACGGCGGCGAGGCCGGAGGCGCGCACGAGCTGCGTCATCGCGCCGAACACGAGATCGGCGGTGCGCGGGTCGAGATTGCCGGTCGGCTCGTCGGCGAGCAGCACGCGCGGCGCATTGGCGACCGCGCGCGCGATGGCGACGCGCTGCTGCTCGCCGCCCGACAGCTCCGACGGGCGGTGGGTGAAGCGCTCCTTGAGGCCGAGATAGGCCAAAAGCTCGCCGGCGCGCGCGGCCGCCTCGCGGCGCGAAAGACCGCGGATCATCTGCGGCAGCATGACGTTTTCCAGCGCGCTGAACTCGGGCAGCAGGTGATGCGCCTGGTAGACGAAGCCGATGTCGGTGCGGCGGATGCGGGTGCGCTCGCTGTCGCTGAGCGTCGAGGTGGCGAGATCGTTGATGTAGACCTCGCCGGCGTCCTGGCGCTCGAGCAGGCCGGCGATGTGCAGGAGCGTCGACTTGCCGGCGCCGGACGGCGCGATCAGCGCGACCGACTGGCCCGACCACACCGCAAGCTCGGCGCCTTTGAGGATATCGAGCGTGGCGTCGCCCTGCCGGTAATGGCGCTCGATGCCGTGCACGAAGATGACGGGCGCTTCGCTTTCGGCCATCGTGCCTACTCGTAGCGCAGCGCTTCGACCGGATCGAGGCGCGCGGCGCGCCACGCCGGATAGAGGGTGGCGAGCAGTGACAGCGTCAGCGCCAGCACCACGACGGCCGTGGTCTCGCCGACCGACATCTCGGCCGGCAGCCGGGAGAGGAAGTAGACCTCCGGATTGAACACGTCGATGTGCAGGAGCCAGGTCAGGAACCGGTGGATCGACTCGATGTTGAGGCACACCGCGACGCCGGCAATGAAGCCGAACAGCGTGCCCACCACGCCGATCGCGGCGCCGGTGATGACGAAGACGCGCATGATCGCGCCCTGGGTCGCGCCAATGGTGCGCAGGATGGCGATGTCGGCGCCCTTGTCCTTCACCAGCATGATCATGCCGGACACGATGTTGAGCGCCGCGACCAGCACGATCAGCGTGAGGATCAGGAACATCACGTTGCGCTCGACCTGCAGCGCGGTGAAGAAGGTCGCGTTCTTGCGCCGCCAGTCGAGGATGAAGACCGGGCGCTGCGCCGCCTGCTTGATCAGTGCGGCGTAGCGGTCGACGTCGTCGGGGTCCTGCACGTAGACCTCGATCGCGGTCACGTCCTTGTCGTGGTTGAAATAGGCCTGCGCCTCCTTGAGCGGCATGAAGACGAAGCCGGAATCGTATTCCGACATGCCGATCTGGAACTCGGCCGCGATCTTGTAGGGTTTTATCCGCGGCGTCGTGCCCATCGGCGTGACGGCGCCGCGCGGCGACACCAGCGTGATGTTGTCGCCGGCGCGCAGCGAGAGCTGGTCGCCGAGGCGCTGGCCGATCACCACCGCCTCCCCCTGGTCGAAGCCGTCGAGCGTTCCCTGCTTGATGTTCCTGGCGATCGAGCCGAGCCGCGCGAGGTCGGCGGCGCGCATGCCGCGCACCAGGACGCCGCTCGCCTGGAACGGCGAGGAGGCGAGCGCCTGGCCTTCGACGAACGGCACCGCCAGGATCACGCCGGGGACTTTCGCGATGCGCGCCGCGACCTCGTCGTAGTCGGTGAGCGGCCGGTCGAGCGGCGTCACCAGCAGATGGCCGTTGAGGCCGAGAATCTTGTCGAGCAGCTCGGCGCGGAAGCCGTTCATCACCGCCATGACGATGATCAACGTCGCGACCCCGAGCATGATGCCGAGGAACGAGAAGCCGGCGATCACCGAAATGAAGCCCTCGCGGCGGCGCGCGCGCAGGTAGCGCAGCGACAGCATCCATTCGAAGGGAGCGAAGGGCCGGGTGGCGGTCGGCTCGGTCATTTGCGCGCTATGTTCCCCACCGACGAATTCCACCCGATTCTGGCGGTTTGATGCCAGCAAATTCGCCATACGCGGGCGCAAATGCCACAGTTTTGTGCCTCCTTTATTTGGCGCATGTTCTTGTCGGCGAGCCGGCGTCCACCCCGGATCAAGTCCAGGGCAAGCTTTCGCCGGAACATGTGCGAATCAGCGCGTCAGGCGCTCGACCGCCTCGGCAGGGGTGACGAGGTCGCGCGTCCCGTCGGCGCGCCGCTTCAATTCGACCTTGCCTTCCGCGAGGCTGCGCGGCCCGACCATCACCTGCCAAGGAATACCGACCAAGTCCATGGCGGCGAATTTCGCGCCCGGACGCTCGTCGAGATCGTGATAGAGCACGTCGACGCCACGCGCGCGCAACGCGGCGTAGAGCTTCTCGCAGGCCGCATCGGTGTCGGCGCCGCCCTGCTTGAGGTTGAGAATCGCGACGCGGAACGGCGCGACCGCCTCCGGCCACTTGATGCCGGCGTCGTCGTGGAAGGCCTCGATGATGGCGGCGACGAGGCGCGACGGCCCGATGCCGTAGGAGCCCATGTGCACCGGCCGCTCCACCCCGTCGGGGCCGGCGACCACCGCCTTCATGGGCGCGGAATACTTGGTGCCGAAATAGAAGATGTGGCCGACCTCGATGCCGCGCGCCGAGACTTGGGCCTCGCCGGCGATCTGCGCGAATGCCGCGGCGTCGTGCTTCTCGGAGGTCGCGGCATAGAGCGAGGTCCACTTGTCGACGATCGCCTGCAGCGCGGGCACGCTGTCGAAATCGACGTCTTCGCCCGGCACCGCGAAATCGAGGTAATCGCGGTGGCAGAAGACTTCGCTCTCGCCGGTCTGCGCCAGGATGATGAATTCATGGCTGAGGTTGCCGCCGATCGGGCCGGTGTCGGCGACCATCGGGATCGATTTCAGGCCGAGCCGCGCAAAGGTGCGCAGATAAGCGACGAACATGCGGTTGTAGGCGTGGGTCGCGCCGGCGTGGTCGAGGTCGAACGAATAGGCGTCCTTCATCAGGAACTCGCGGCCGCGCATCAGGCCGAAGCGCGGGCGCACCTCGTCGCGGAACTTCCATTGGATATGGTAGAGGTTGAGCGGCAGGTCCTTGTAGGAGCGCACATAGGCGCGAAAGATCTCCGTGATCATCTCCTCGTTGGTCGGGCCGTACAGCATGTCGCGCTCGTGCCGGTCCTTGATGCGCAGCATCTCCTTGCCGTAGTCGTCGTAGCGCCCGCTCTCCCGCCACAGATCGGCCGACTGGATGGTCGGCATCAGCATCTCGATCGCGCCCGAGCGGTCCTGCTCCTCGCGCACGATCTGGTTGACCTTCTGCAGCACGCGAAAGCCGAGCGGCAGGAACGCATAGATGCCGGCCGCCTCCTGGCGAATCATGCCGGCGCGCAGCATCAGCCGGTGCGAGACGATCTCGGCCTCCTTCGGCGTCTCGCGCAGGATCGGCAGGAAGAAGCGGGAGAGGCGCATGCAAGGGGGTCCGATCGCAACAGTGGTGGAGTGCAACGGAGTGAAAGCGAGTGAAAGCGAGTGAAAGCGGATCGGGCGCGAAAACACAACCCCGGCCGCGGTTCAGCGCCGCACACACCGCAACTCGCGCGTGCGGCTGCGCCATTTTATTGCGGCGCGGCATGGATTTTTTCCGCCAAATTGCGCCGGACGGATGACAAACGAAATTTGATGGGCTAGGGTCCTGCCGTCGCGAAGTACCATCAAAAAGATGGACCTCCGCGGTCCAAGTCTTGGGAGGACAGTCCTAGGCGCGGTCACCCGCTGCCGGCCCCGAAGAAGAACACGAAGCCGGGTTTCGAGGACGAATGAAGAAATTTGAGCAGGGCCTTGTCCCTGCTCATTTTTTTTACGCTAAGCCAGGGCTGCCAACCGATCGCGCGACGAATCCCCCCGCACCGGCCCGGCCGGCGCGGCTGTGATGCCGCGCGTCATGCAATCTATGAGGGTAGCAGGCCCCACAGCGTGGCGAGATCGTCGAAGGTCAAGCGTCGCGTGAGGAAGAGCCAGAAGAAGATGCCGCAGAGAACCGCCGTGATGATCGTGTTCAACACGACCACCCGCACCAGCCGCGGCATGACCGGCGCGCCCGGATCGGTGCCCGGAACCACCTCGCCCGCCTCGTGCTGCGAGCGCACGCCGAAGGGGAGCACTGCGAACAGCACGATCCACCAGGCGACGAAATAGATCGCGAGCGCCGTCGTCCAGGTCATTGCGCCGTCTCCCTCGCGTTGCCTCCCCCACCCGGCACGATCGCCTCTCGTCCGTCACGCCTGCTCCAGCTCGACCAGGGTGCCGCAGAAATCCTTCGGGTGCAGAAACAGAACCGGCTTGCCGTGCGCGCCGATCTTCGGCGTGCCGTCGCCGAGCACGCGCGCGCCCTCGCGTTTGAGCTTGTCGCGCGCCGCGACGATGTCGTCGACCTCGTAGCACAGATGGTGGATGCCGCCATCCGGATTGCGCTCGAGGAACCTGGCGATCGGCGAATCCGCGCCGAACGGTTCCAGGAGCTCGATCTTGGTGTTCGGCAGCGTGATGAACACGGTGGTGACGCCGTGGTCGGGCTGCGGCACCGCGGCCGACACCTCGGCGCCGAGCGTGTCGCGGTAGACGCGCGAGGCCGCCGCGATGTCGCGCACCGCGATGGCGACGTGATTGAGCCGTCCGATCATGGCAAATCTCCGTGGCCCGGCAGGCCACCGTTTTGTCATTGCGGGCGATCCGAAGCAACGCGGGCGCTCCTCGGCGTCGAAGCCGCAAAGGCGCACGGCTCGGATTTCGCCTTCGGCTCATCCGACGGAAGCGGGACACTAGCGAAGCGTGTAGAATCGCCGCATGCTCACTGTCGCGCAGTGCGAGCCAGCGGCCGGGAGACTTGAAACATGATCGCAACATTGGAGCGTAACATTCTGAGCCGGCGGCGTTTTCTGGTCGGCGCCTCGTCCCTCGCGGTCGCCGCCGGAGCGGCCCGGCAGGGCCTCGTCGGAACGGCGCTCGCCCAGGAGCAACGTCGCGAGGCGCGCCAGCCGAGCGATGCCGCCTGGCGCGCGCTCGCGGAAAAGCTCTCCGGCCCGCTGCTGCGCGCGAGCAGCTACGACCTGCGCAAGATCGCGCGGTCGTTCAACCTGCGCTATGCCGGCGACCTGCCGGACGGGGTCGCGCTCGCCCGCAGCGCCAAGGACGTGGCGACCGCCATCACGTGGTGCCGCGAGAATGCGTTTCCGCTGATCGTGCAGTCGGGCGGCCATTCCTATGCGGGCTTCTCGATGCGGCGCGGCGGGCTGATGATCAACCTGCGGCTGATGCGCGGATCGCGGCTCGCGAACGGGGTCGTGACCGTCGGCGGCGGCATGCTCAACCAGGACCTCTATGCGCTGCTCGAGCAGAACAGCCTCGCGATCACGCATGGGCGCTGCCCGACGGTCGGCGCCGCCGGCTTCCTGCTCGGCGGCGGCATCGGCTTCAACATGCGCAGCAACGGGGTCGCGTGCGACCAGCTGCGCGAAAGCGAGATCGTCACCGCCGACGGGCAGGTCCGCACGCTCAAGCCGAGCGGCGACGACCTCGCGAAGGAGCTTTATTGGGCCTGCCGCGGCGGCGGCGGCGGCAATTTCGGCGTCAACACGTCGTTCTCGCTGCAAACGTTCCCGGCCGAGCCCGTCACCGTGTTCGATCTCACCTGGACGGCGGCGACGCGCAATTCCGACAAGGTCGCCGCCAAGCTCGTGGCGGCGCTCGAAGGGGCCCCGATCGAGCTCGGCATCGGCACGCGCATGTCGCTCGGCGCGCCCTCCCCGCGCGACCGCACGGCCGGCGCCAATGTGTCGATCAGCCTGATCGGCCAGGCGAAGCGCGCCGACGGCAAGCGCCTCGAGGCGCTGCTCGCCGATGCCTATGCGGAGGAAAAGCCGCAGCAGGCGATGATCTGGAGCGGCGCGCCCTACTGGTCGGCGCAAAAGCTCCTGGAAGACGACGACGGCCCGACCTGGTTCCAGGAACGCTCGACCTTCGCCCGCAAGGGGCAGGCGCTCGCGGCGCTCGACCACGTCTTCGGCCATCTGCGCACCTGGCCGGGCACGAACGGCGGCGCCGACCTGCGCTTCTTCCAGACCGGCGGCGCGATGAACCGGACGCCCGCCGACGCGACCGCCTTCGTGCACCGCGACAGCGAGTGGATCATGGACGTCGGCCTCGCCTGGGACGGCAGCGACAGCTGGGACACGGTGACGCGCGCGCGGCTGTGGCAGGACCGGTTCTACGACGCGCTGCGGGCGTTCACGGTCGGCGCCTACCAGAACTTCATCGATCCGTCGCTCGCCGACTGGCGCACGGCGTATTACGGGACGAATCTCGCGCGACTCGAGGCGATCAAGAAGAAGGTCGATCCAGATCGCGTATTCGACTTTCCGCAGGCGATTTGAACGAGACCGATAGCCCGCATGGAGCCCTCGGGTCTTGCCTTCGGCAAGCCAAGGGTGAACTCCGCGGAATGCGGGACAGCTTCCCCGGATAACGGCGCTTTCGCGCCTCCATCCGGGCTACACCACGATCACCTGCACCAAACAGATCGGCTTCTTGCCCCAGCGCTCCGCGATGGCGCCGCGCACCGCGCGCCGCACCGATTCGGCAATCGCCTCGGGGTCGCGCCGGCGCGGCTTTGGCAGGTTCTCGACCGTATCGAGCACGGCGTCATAGGCGATGGCGTCGAATTTCTCGCCTTCGGCATCTGTCTCCGGGATGCCGATCAGCTCGACCGACGGGTCGGCCACCAGCATGCCGCGCTCGTCGAGCGCGAGCGCGACGCTGACGAGGCCGACGAAGGCGAGCCGGCGGCGGTCGGCCACGGTCCGGGCCTCCGCCTCGATCAGCAGGCGGCCGTCCTTGTAGAGGCGGCCTTCCGGCACCTCGTCGATAACGGCCGGCGTACCGGGCGCAAGGCGGACGAGATCGCCGTTGCGGCAGGTCACCACCTGCGGCACGCCGACACGGCGCGCGAGCGCGGCGTGCTCGGCGAGATGCAGCGCCTCGCCGTGCACCGGCACGGCGATCTGCGGCCGCACCCAGGAAAACAGGTCCTGCAGCTCGGCCCGGCGCGGATGGCCGGACACGTGCACGAGGTGCGTGCGATCGGTGATCACCTCGATCCCCTGGGTGACGAGGCCGTTGATGACGGCGCCGACCGCCTTCTCGTTGCCGGGTATGGTGCGCGAGGAGAAGATCACCCGGTCGCCGCGCGCGAGCGTCACGTCCGGGTGCTCGTCCTTGGCGATGCGGGAGAGCGCCGCGCGGGGTTCTCCCTGGCTTCCGGTGCATAGCGCCACCACCTTGTCGTTCGGCAGGTAGCCGTAGGCGTCGGTGCCGCGAAACTCCTGCACGCCGTCGAGGTAGCCGGTCTCGCGCGCGACCTGCGCGATGCGGTCCATGGCGCGGCCGACCACCACGACCTCGCGGCCGCACGCGCGGGCGGCGTCCGCGACCGCGCGCAGGCGGGCGACGTTCGACGCAAAGGTCGTGACGGCGACGCGCGCCGGAGCGCTCTTGATCAGCTCGGCGAGCGATTTCGCCACGTCCGTTTCCGACGGCGAGCGGCCGTCACGCACCGCATTGGTCGAATCGCCGACCAGCGCGAGGCAGCCCTGCTGCCCAAGCGCGCGCAACTTGGCCTCGTCGGTCGGTGGGCCGATCACCGGCGTCGGATCGAGCTTCCAGTCGCCGGTGTGCAGCACGGCGCCGAGCGGCGTGCGGATGATCAGCCCGTTCGATTCGGGGATCGAATGCGCCATCGAGACGAGCTCGACGTCGAACGGCCCGAAGGTCATCCGCGCGCCGAGCGGGATCACGTTGATCGGAATGTCGGGCGCGCCCGGCTCGGCGAGGCGCTTCGCCGCGAACAGCGCCGCCGTGAACGGCGTCGCATAGAGCGGCACGCGCAGGCGCGGCCACAGGTCGATGATGGCGCCGAAATGGTCCTCGTGCGCGTGGGTGAGCACGAGGGCGATGAGGTTCGCCCGCTCCTCGATGAGGAAGCGGATGTCCGGCATGATCAGGTCGACGCCCGGCAGGTCGTCGCCCGCAAAGGCAACGCCGAGGTCGACCGCGAGCCACTTGCGCGCGTTCTCGCGGCCGAAGCCGTAGACCGAGAGGTTCATGCCGATCTCGCCGACGCCGCCGAGCGGCGCAAAGACGAGGTCGTCGGAGGAAGCGGCCATGGGCTAGTGGATGAGTTTTGAAAAACGGAGCCGCGCGCTTGGCGCCCACCCTCCCCTGCAGGGGGAGGGTCGCGAGCGCAGCGAGCGGGGTGGGGTGGCTGAGGCGCCGCCACCCCACCCCGTCGCGCATTTCGCTGCGCTCAATGCGCGCCGACCCTCCCCCTTCAGGGGAGGGTGAAGAACGTCGACGCACGTAGCTGTCAACAGCATGATTCCTACCGTCCCATGGGCGTCGCGGCCGGTGCAACCGGAAAGACCTCGCCGCTCGCGATCGTCTCGACAGTCCCGTCGGCAAGACGCAGCTGCAGCCGGCCCTCGGCGTCGATCGCCTCGAACCGGCCGGTCACCTCGCGCGTGCCGAGCCGGGCGCGCAATTCGCCGCCGAGGCCGGCGGCGCGGGCGAGCCAGGCGGCGCGGATCGGCGCAAAGCCCCCCTGCCATTCGCGCAGGCGCTCGACCATGGCGAGCGACAGCGCCGCGAACAGCGCCTCGACCGTGACGGGGGCGCCGGCGGCCGCAAGATCCGTGGCGGCACGCTCCGCGTCAGCCGGATGATGGCCGCAGTTGACGCCGATGCCGATCGCGACGACGAGCGGCCGCGTCCCCTCGGCCTCGATCAGGATGCCGGCAAGCTTGGCGCCGGCAAGCAGGATGTCATTTGGCCATTTGAAGGTAAGCTGCGGCGCGAGCGCGGGCGCCGTCGCCGCAATGGCGTCGTGCACCCCGAGCGCGGCGACGAAGGCGAGCTGCGCGGCGCGCTCGGGCGGCGCCGGATCGGTCAGCAGCAGCGAGGCATAGAGGTTGCCGGGCTCGGACACCCAGCTGCGGCCGCGTCGGCCGCGGCCGGCGGTCTGCGCGCGCGCCGTGATCCACAGCGGGCCCGGTTCGCCGGCGCGCGCCCGCGCGAGCGCCTCCGCATTGGTCGAGCCGACGCTGTCGCAGGCGATGAGGCCGACGCCGGCGGCGGCCGCGCCCGGCGCGAGCTGCATCGGATCAGCGCTTGAGCATGATCTTTTGCGAAAGCCGGTATCCACTTTTCGCGATCATGCCCTAGAACAGCGATTTTGCCGCCGCCGAGGCGGCGTCGACCAGCGGCGCCGGATAGACGAAGAACAGGAGCACGAACAGGCCGGTCACGCCGAGAACAAGGCGCAGCTCCGGCCGCATCGGCTCGAAGCCGGGCGCCGGCTCGTCGAAATACATCGTCTTGACGATGGCGAGATAGTAGTAGGCGCCGACCACGCTGGTGACGACGCCGATGATGGCGAGCGCGATGAACCCGGCCTTGATGGCGGCGACGAAGACGTAGAACTTGGCGAAGAACCCCGCGACCGGCGGCACGCCGGCGAGCGAGAACATCAGCATGGCGAGGAAGAACGCCATGGCGGGCTTCGTGCTGGCGAGGCCGGCAAGATCGGCGATCTTCTCCACCGGCCCGTCGGCGCGGCGCATCGCGATGATGCACGCGAAGGTGCCGAGCGTCATCGCGACATAGATCGTCATGTAGATGAGCACGCTCTGCACCCCGTCGGAGGTGCCGGCCGCAAGGCCGATCAGCGCGTAGCCCATGTTGGCGATCGACGAGTAGGCCATCAGCCGCTTGATGTTGGTCTGCCCAATCGCCGCGAACGAGCCGAGCGCCATCGACGCGATGGCGACGAAGACGATGATCTGCTGCCACTGCGTGACGATGCCGGGAAACGCCGCGACGCCGGCGCGCACGAACACCGCGATGCCGGCGACCTTCGGCGCGGCGGCGAAGAAGGCGGTGACCGGCGTCGGCGCGCCCTCGTAGACGTCGGGCGTCCACATGTGGAACGGCACCGCCGCGACCTTGAAGCAGAAGCCGGCGAACAGGAACACGAGGCCGAAGGTGAGCCCGATGCCGCCCGAGGCGCTCGCCTTGGCGATGCCGACGAAGCTCACGGTGCCGGTGAAGCCGTAGATCAGCGAGCAGCCGTACAGCAGCATGCCGGAGGAGAGCGCGCCGAGCACGAAATACTTGAGCCCCGCTTCGGTCGAGCGCGCGTTGTCGCGGTCGATCGCGGCGATGACGTACAAGGCAAGGCTCATCAGCTCCATGCCGAGATAGAGCGCGATCAGGTCGCCGGCGGAGACGAGGACCAGCATGCCGGTGGTGGAAAGCAGGATCAGCACCGGGTATTCGAATTTCTGCTTGCCGACGGCGCCGAGGAACTCGATCGACATCAGGATCGCGACCGCCGAGCCGGTGAGCGTGAGGATCTTGAGGAACCGCGCATAATCGTCGAGCACGAAGCTGCCGTTGAAGGCGGTGATCTTGCCGGCGGGCTGCGTCAGCAAGAGCGCGCCGGCGACGACGAGCAGCGCGATGGCGAGCACGCTGACGATCGCGGTCGCGCGCTCGCCGCGCATGACGCCGATCATCAGCAGCACCATCGCGCCGATCGCCAGCACGAGCTCGGGGCCGATCGGCTGCAGCGACGGCAGGTTGACGATATCGGGCATGGAGGCCTCAGAAGCCGAGCAAGGCGGCCTTGGTGCCGCCGATCGCATGATGGTAGTTGTCGATCAGCGCCGCGACGGAAGCCGCCGACAGGTCGAGCACCGGCCGCGGATAGATGCCGAACAGGATGGTGAGGATCACGAGGGGCGCGAGCGTCAGCATCTCGCGCGGACCGAGGTCGCGGATGGCGGCGAGCGAGGCCTTCTCGAGCCTGCCATAGATGATCTTGCGGTAGAGCCAGAGCGCATAGGCCGCCGACAGGATCACGCCGAGCGTCGCGAAGAAGGCGACCGACGGGTTGATGCGGAAGGTGCCCAGCAGGGTGAGGAACTCGCCGATGAAGCCGGAGGTGCCGGGCAGCCCGACATTGGCGAGCGTGAACACCATGAAGGCCGCGGCATATAGCGGCATGCGGTTGACGAGGCCGCCATAGGCGGAAATCTCGCGCGTGTGCATGCGGTCGTAGACGACGCCGACCGAGAGGAAGAGCGCGCCCGACACGATGCCGTGCGACACCATCTGGAAGATGCCGCCGGCGATGCCCTGGACGGTCACCGCGAAGATGCCCATGGTGACGAAGCCCATGTGGGCGACCGATGAATAGGCGATCAGCTTCTTCATGTCCTCCTGGACGAGCGCGACCAGCGAGGTGTAGACGATGGCGATCACCGACAGCGCGAAGACGAGCGGGGCGAAATCGACCGAGGCGAGCGGGAACATCGGCAGCGAAAAGCGCAGGAAGCCGTAGCCGCCCATCTTCAGCAGGATGGCGGCGAGGATCACCGAGCCCGCGGTCGGCGCCTCGACGTGCGCGTCGGGCAGCCAGGTGTGCACCGGCCACATCGGCATCTTCACGGCGAACGAGGCGAAGAAGGCGAGCCAGGCCCATTTCTGCAGGGTCGGCGCGAAGGCGTAGTGCATCAGCTTCGGGATCTCGGTCGTGCCCGCCGCGTCGTACATGGCGATGATCGCGAGCAGCATCAGCACCGAGCCGAGCAGCGTGTAGAGGAAGAACTTGAAGCTCGCATAGACCCGGCGCGGGCCGCCCCACACGCCGATGATGAGGAACATCGGGATCAGGCCGCCCTCGAAGAACAGGTAGAACAGCACGAGATCGAGCGAGCAGAAGGTGCCGACCATCAGGGTCTCGAGCACCAGGAACGCGATCATGTATTCCTTGACGCGCCTGTCGATCGCGCGCCAGCTCGCCAGGATGCAGATCGGCATCAGCGCGGTGGTGAGGATCACGAACGGCAGCGAGATGCCGTCGACGCCCATGTGATACTTGATGGTGTCGGCGAGCCACGGCTTGTTCTCGACGAACTGGAACTCGGACGAGGACGGATCGAAGCGCCACACCAGCAAGAGCGACACCGCGAAGGTGACGAGCGTCGCCCACAGCGCGATCCAGCGCGCATTGCGCTGCACGGCGGCGTCCTCGTTGCCCAAGATCATGATGAACAGCACGCCCACCAGCGGCAGGAACGTGGTGATCGAGAGGATCGGCCAGCTCGCCATCAGTGGCCTCCGCCCAGGAACATGAACCAGGTGATGAACAGCGCCGCGCCGATCAGCATCGCGAAGGCGTAGTGGTAGAGATAGCCGGTCTGCAGGCGGATCGCGTTGCGCGTCACGTCGAGGACGCGCGCCGAGACGCCGTCGGGGCCGAAGCCGTCGATCAGCCAGCCGTCGCCGCCGCGCCACAGCAGGCGGCCGAGCCACAGCGTCGGCCGCACGAAGATGCGGTCGTAGAGCTCGTCGAAGTACCACTTGTTGAGCAGGAACCGGTAGAGCCAGTCGTGCTGGCGGGCGAGCTCGACCGGCAGCTCCGGGCGCTGCAGGTAGAAGCGAATGGCGATGCCCCAGCCGATCAGCATTGCGACGCTCGGCAGGAGGGATTTCCACAGCGGGATCGCCTCCATGTTCTCGAGCACGTGATTGGCGGCGCCGAAGCGGAGCGAGTCACCGAAGAATTCCTTGACGCCACTGCCGGCGAACAGCTCGAGGAACGGCAGGCCGGCGAACAGCGACCCCGCCGCAAGCACCACGAGCGGGATCAGCATCACCTTCGGACTCTCGTGTGCGGCCTCGTAATGCTCGCGGTCATGCGGCGTGCCGTGGAAAGTCTTGTAGATGAGCCGCCACGAGTAGAATGCCGTGAGCATTGCGGCGAACAGCGTCGCCGCATAGGCGAACGGCGCCATCGGATTGGTGCCGACGGAAGCCGCCTCGATGATCTTGTCCTTGGAGAAGTAGCCGGCCGTGAACGGGAAGCCGGTGAGCGCAAGCGTGCCGATGATCATCGTGACGTAGGTCCACGGGATGCGATGGCGCAGCCCGCCCATCTTGCGGATGTCCTGCTCGTGATGCATCGCGGTGATGACCGAGCCGGAGCCGAGGAAGAGCAGCGCCTTGAAGAACGCGTGGGTGAACAAATGGAACATGCCGACCGAATAGGCGCCGACGCCCATGGCGACGAACATGTAGCCGAGCTGCGAGCAGGTCGAATACGCGACGATGCGCTTGATGTCGTTCTGCACCAGGCCGACGGTCGCGGCGAAGAACGCCGTCATGGCGCCGACGCCGGTGACGACCGTCTGCGCGGTCGGCGACAGCTCGAACAGCGGCGAGAGCCGCGCCACCATGAAGACGCCGGCCGTGACCATGGTGGCGGCATGGATGAGCGCGGAGACCGGCGTCGGGCCCTCCATGGCGTCGGGCAGCCAGGTGTGCAGCAGGAACTGCGCCGACTTGCCCATGGCGCCCATGAACAAGAGCAGGCAGATCAGCGTCAGCGCGTCGAGATCGTGGCCGAGAAGGTGGATGGTCTTGCCGACGAGCGACGGCGCCTGGTTGAAGATGGTGTCGAGGTCGACCGAATTGGTCATCATGAAGACGGCGAAGATGCCGAGCGCGAAGCCGAAGTCGCCGACGCGGTTGACGACGAAGGCCTTGATGGCGGCCGCGTTCGCCTCCGGCTTGTGATACCAGAAGCCGATCAGGAGATAGCTGCAGAGGCCGACGCCTTCCCAGCCGAAGAACAGTTGGACGAGGTTGTCCGCCGTCACCAGCATCAACATCGCGAAGGTGAACAGCGACAGATACGCGAAGAAGCGCGGCCGGTACGGGTCCTCGGCCATGTAGCCGATCGAGTAGAGGTGGACGACCGCCGACACGGTGGTGACCACCACCAGCATCACGGCCGTGAGCGTGTCGATGCGCAGCGACCACATGATCTTGAGGTCGCCCGCCGTGATGAAGTCGATGAGGGGCACGCGCGCGTCCTGGTGGGCGACGCCGACGCGTACGAAGGCGATCCAGGCGAGCACCATCGAGATGAACAGGAACGTGGTGGTGACGCCCTCGGCGAGCGCGGAGCCGGCGGCCGCGGGCTCGGCCGGGCCGTGGTCGTCGTGGCCGCCCGGCGCATGCGCCGCGTGCGCCGCCGCCGCATGGGCGTCGTCGTGCGCCGCGTGATCGGCGCCGGGTGCCGGATCCTCGCCCGGGAAGCGCGCATGCGCGCCGAACAGCGAGATGAGGCCGGCGATGATGCAGCCGAGCAAAGGCAGGAAGACGATCGCCTGATACACGTCCTTAGCCTTTCATCAGGTTGATGTCTTCGACCGCGATCGAGCCGCGGTTGCGGAAGAAGACCACCAGGATGGCGAGGCCGATCGCGGCCTCGGCGGCCGCGACGGTGAGCACCAGGAGCGCGAACACCTGGCCGACGAGGTCGTGCAGGCTCGCCGAGAACGCGACGAGGTTGACGTTGACGGCGAGCAGAATCAGCTCGATCGACATCAGGATGACGATGACGTTCTTGCGGTTGATGAAGATGCCGAAGATGCCGAGCGTGAACAGGATCGCGCCGACCGTGAGATAGTGCCCGAGCGTGATCGTCATGGTCAGATCCCCTGCCCCGGCCGCACGCGGCGCAGCTCGACCGCCTGCGCGCGCGTGCGTGCGTTCTGCGCCGCGACGTTCTGGCGCCTGATGTTCGGCTTGTGGCGCAGCGTGAGCACGATCGCGCCGATCATCGCGACCAGCAGCACGAGGCCGGCCGCCTGGAAGAAGTAGATGTAGCGCGTGTAGAGGATCGCCCCGAGCGCCGCCGTGTTGGTCATGGTGGCCGGCGTCGGCGACGCGATCGCGGTGCTCACCCCCGGGCCGATCGCCCAGGCGCCGAGCACGAGGATGAGCTCGACCAGGAAGACGAGGCCGATCAGCGTGCCGAACGGCAGATAGTTGAGAAAACCCTGGCGCAGCTCGGCGAAGTCGACGTCGAGCATCATGACGACGAAGAGGAAGAGCACCGCGACCGCGCCGACATAGACGACGATCAGGATCATCGCCAGGAACTCGGCGCCGAGCAGCACGAACAGCCCGGCCGCGTTGACGAAGGCGAGGATGAGATAGAGCACCGAATGCACCGGGTTGCGCGCCGCGATGACCATGAAGGCCGAGGCGACGCAGATGCCGGCGAACAGGTAGAAGAACAGCGCGGGCAGGATGTCGGCGGGGAGGATCATGGCCTATATCCTTGCCCTGCCGTCATGCCCGCGCATGCGGGCATCCACGTCTTGGCCAGAAAGCAAGTCGTGGATGGCCGGGACGAGCCCGGCCATGACGAGGTGGTGAGATCCGGCGCGCTTCATCTCATTCACCGGTACGGCGCGTCGAGGGTGAGGTTCTTGGCGATCTCGCGTTCCCAGCGGTCGCCGTTCGCGAGCAGGCGCTCCTTGTCGTAGTACATCTCCTCGCGCGTCTCGGTCGCGAACTCGAAGTTCGGGCCCTCGACGATGGCATCGACCGGGCAGGCCTCCTGGCACATGCCGCAATAGATGCATTTGACCATGTCGATGTCGTAGCGCGTGGTGCGCCGCGTGCCGTCGTTGCGGCGCGGGCCGGCCTCGATGGTGATCGCCTGGGCGGGGCAGATCGCCTCGCACAGCTTGCAGGCGATGCAGCGCTCCTCGCCGTTCGGATAGCGGCGCAGCGCGTGCTCGCCGCGGAAGCGCGGCGACAGCGGGCCCTTCTCGAACGGGTAGTTGAGGGTCGGCTTCGGCTTGAAGAAGTAGCGCATCGACAGGGCGACCGCCTGGACGAATTCCCAGAGGAAGATCCCGCGCGCGGTGCGATCGAGGCTCATGGCATCCTCACTTCGGGTTTGCGCTCTGCGCGAGCGCCGGCGGCGACTGCGCGGCCGTGGGCGTCGCCAAGGGGTAGATGCCGTACTGCACGGCGGCGGCGACGATCGCGACCATGGCGAGCGAGGTCGGCAGGAACACCTTCCAGCCGAGCCGCATCAGCTGGTCGTAGCGGTAGCGCGGCACGAAGGCCTTCACCAGCGCGAACATGAAGAAGACGAAGAAGGCCTTGAGCGTGAACCAGATCACGCCCGGGACGAGCGTGAACGGGAAGTAAGGGATCGGCGAGAGCCAGCCGCCCATGAACAGGATGGCGCACATCGCGCACATGGTCGAGATCGCCACGTACTCGCCCAGCATGAACATCATGTAGGGCGACGAGCCGTACTCGACCATAAAGCCGGCGACGAGCTCGGACTCGGCCTCGACCAGGTCGAACGGCGGGCGGTTGGTCTCGGCGAGCGCCGAGACGAAGAAGATGATGAACATCGGGAAGAGCGGCAGCCAGTACCAGCCGAGCAGGCCCCATCGGGTGTCCTGCGCCTGCACGATCGCCGAGATATTGAGCGAGCCGACCATGAGCAGCACCGTGATGATGACGAAGCCGATCGAGACCTCGTACGACACCATCTGGGCGGCCGAGCGCAGCGCCGACAGGAACGGGTATTTCGAGTTCGACGCCCAGCCCGCCATGATGATGCCGTAGACGCTGAGCGACGAGATGGCAAAGACGTAGAGGATGCCGACATTGATGTTGGCGATCACCCAGCCGGCATCGACCGGCACCACAGCCCAGGCGGCGAGCGCAAGCACGCAGGAGATCAGCGGCGCGAGCACGAAAATGCCCTTGTTGGCGCCGGCCGGGATGACCGGCTCCTTGACCATGAACTTGAGCAGGTCGGCGAAGGACTGCAGCAGGCCCCACGGGCCGACCACGTTGGGCCCGCGCCGGATCTGCACCGCCGCCCAGATCTTGCGGTCGGCGAGCAGGATGTAGGCGATCGCGGTCAGCAGGATGAGGAGCAGCACGACGCTCTCGAACACCATGACGATGAGCGGCCAGACATAGTTGCCGCACCAGACGTGGCTGCCGCAGTAGCTCGTGATGTCGGTCCAGAACGCCGCCATGGTCACTCCGCGGCCGTGCGCGTCGCGGCGCCTTCGGCGATGGCCGAGCATTCGGCCATCACGGCGGACGCGCGCGCGATCGGGTTGGTGAAGTAGAAATCCTCGACCGCCGAGCGCAACGGCGCGCGGTCGGGCGTGCCGGCGAGGCCGGCGAGCTTTTCGATGTCCGCCGGATTGCCGGGCGCGATCGCACCGACGCGGGCGAGATGCGGGTGCGCGGCGAAGAGCGCGGTGCGCAGGGCGGTAAGCGAGTCGTAGGGCAGCTTGTGGCCGAGCACGTCGGAGAGGGCGCGCAGGATCGCCCAGTCCTCGCGCGCGTCGCCCGGCGGGAAGGCGGCGCGCGCGCCCATCTGCACGCGGCCCTCGGTGTTGACGTAGAGCCCGGATTTTTCCGTGTAGGCGGCGCCCGGCAGGATCACGTCGGCGCGGTGGGCGCCGCGGTCGCCATGGGTGCCGATATAGACCGTGAAGGCGCCCGGCGCGATCTCGTGCTCGTCGGCGCCGAGCAGGAAGACCACGTCGAGCGCGCCGGTCGCCGCCATGGCGGGGGCCGTGAGGCCGCCCTCGCCCGGCACGAAGCCGATGTCGAGCCCGCCGACACGCGCGGCGGCGCTGTGCAGCACCGAGAAGCCGTTCCAGCCGTCCTTGACGGCGCCGAGCGCGAGCGCGGCGCGCGCCGCGAGCGCCGCAATGGCCGCGCCGTCGGGGCGCGCCAGCGCGCCGGCGCCGACGAGGATCAGCGGGTTCTTCGCCTGCTTGAGCGCACCAGCGAAATCGCCGCGGCCGGCCGCGAGCTCGGCGAGCGAGTCGGGACCCGCGCCGAGATACTGGTACGGATAGGTCAGATCGGCGCGCTCGCCGACGAGGCCGATCGCGAACGGCCCGGCGCGCCAGCGCTTGCGGATGCGCGCGTTGAGCACCGCGGCCTCGCGGCGCGGGTTCGCGCCGACGATCAGCAGCGCGTCGGCCTGGTCGATGCCGGCGATCGTCGCGTTGAAGACGTAGGCCGCCCTGCCCCATCCGGGATCGAGCGCCTCGCCGTCCTGGCGGCAGTCGATGTTCTTCACGCGGAGCCGCGTCATTAGGTCCTTGAGCGCGAACATCTCCTCGACGCTCGCGAGATCGCCGGCGATCGCGCCGATCCGCGCCGGGCTTGCGGCCATGACCTTTTGCGCAATCGCCGCGAAGGCCGCGCTCCAGGTGGCCGGCTTGAGCGCGCCGTCGATGCCGCGCACGTAGGGCTCGTCGAGCCGCTGCACGCGCAGGCCGTCGACCACGTGGCGGGTCTTGTCGGAGATCCACTCCTCGTTCACGGCCTCGTTGAGGCGCGGCAGGATGCGCATCACCTCGGCGCCGCGGGTATCGACGCGGATCGCCGAGCCGAGCGCGTCCATGACGTCGATCGACTCGGTCTTGGCAAGCTCCCACGGGCGCGCCACGAACGCGTAGGGCTTCGACGTGAGCGCGCCGACCGGGCAGAGATCGACCACGTTGCCCTGCAGCTCGGACACCATGGCGTGCTCGAGATAGGTGGTGATCTCCATGTCCTCGCCGCGGCCGATCGCGCCCAATTCCGGCACGCCCGCGACCTCGGTCGCGAAGCGCACGCAGCGGGTGCACTGGATGCAGCGGTTCATCGAGGTCTTGACCAGCGCGCCGAGATACTTGTCCTCGACGGCGCGCTTGTTCTCGTGGAAGCGGCTGGCGTCGACGCCATAGGCCATCGACTGGTCCTGCAGGTCGCATTCGCCGCCCTGGTCGCAGATCGGGCAGTCGAGCGGATGGTTGATCAGCAGGAACTCCATCACGCCTTCGCGCGCCTTCTTCACCATCGGGGTCTTGGTGCTGATCTCGGGCGGCTCGCCCTTCGGTCCGGGCCGGCAGTCGCGCACGCCCCACGCGCACGAAGCGACCGGCTTGGGCGAGCCCTTGAGCTCGACCAGGCACATGCGGCAGTTGCCGGCGATCGACAGCCGCTCGTGGAAGCAGAAGCGCGGAATCTCGGCGCCCGCCGCCTCGCACGCCTGCAGCAGCGTGTACTCGGGCGGGACGTCGATTTCCTTGCCGTCGACGATGAGCTTGGTCATGCGGTCATTTCCATCGTCATGCGCACCGCGCCGATCTCCACAGCTTTGCCGAAGCCACGTCCTGCCAGCCGAACGCATGCTCGCTCGGCCCATGCGCCTTGAGGTGGTCGAGCCGCGCGATCGCCTCCTGCACGCTCGGCCGGTGGCCAGGCGGCACGGGCCACAGCACGAAATAGGCGCCGTCGAGCTTCTCGAACCATTCGTGCTTGCGCGCGTAGAAGCGCGTGTGCACGGTCTGCCAGACGAACTTCTCCAGCGCCTCGACGCTTTCCCACACCGACATGTTGATCGCCATCCGCGGATCGCCATCGAATGGGCGCGTGTCGGTCGCGTTGCCGGTGGCGTCGGTGTAGCGCCACACAAAGCCGGGCGAACGCTCGGCAACGGCGTTGATGCGCGCCAGGTTGTTCATGAAATCCGCCATGCGCGGATCGTCCGTCTCGTAGCGGAGGCGTCCGATGTTGAGCTGGGCGATATGCATCGCGTCGGTCATGCTGCCCCCTACTCCGCCGCCGCGCGCACCGGCTCGGGATGCGGGTTCGCCGCATACTGGTCGATGCGCCGCTCGATCTCGGGGCGGAAGTGGCGCAGCAGGCCCTGCACGGGCCAGGCGGCGCCGTCGCCGAACGCGCAGATGGTGTGGCCCTCGATCTGCTTCGTCACCTCGAACAGCATGTCGATCTCGCGCTTGTGCGCGCGGCCCTCCGCCATGCGGGTGAGCACCCGCCACATCCAGCCCATGCCCTCGCGGCACGGCGTGCACTGGCCGCAGCTCTCGTGCTTGTAGAAATAGGAGATGCGCGCCATCGCGCGGATGATGTCGGTCGACTTGTCCATCACGATCACGGCGGCGGTGCCGAGCGCCGACTTGAGCGCGACCAGGGCGTCGAAGTCCATCTTCAGGTCGTCGCACTGCGAGGCCGGGACGAGCGGCATCGACGAGCCGCCCGGGATCACGGCGAGCAGGTTGTCCCAGCCGCCGCGCACGCCGCCCGCATGCTTCTCGATCAATTCGCGCAGCGGCACGCCCATCGCCTCCTCGACGTTGCACGGCTTGTCGACGTGGCCCGAGATGCAGAACAGCTTGGTGCCGGTGTTGTTCGGCCGGCCGATCGAGGAGAACCAGGCGGCGCCGCGCCGCATGATGTCGGGCACCTGGGCGATGGTCTCGACGTTGTTGACGGTGGTCGGGCAGCCGTAGAGGCCGACATTGGCCGGGAACGGCGGCTTGAGGCGCGGCTGGCCCTTCTTGCCCTCGAGGCTCTCGAGCAGCGCGGTCTCCTCGCCGCAGATATAGGCGCCGGCGCCGTGGTGGACGTACAGGTCGAAATCCCAGCCGTGCACGTTGTCCTTGCCGATCAGCTTCGCCTCATAGGCCTGATCGACCGCCGCCTGCAGGCGCTCGCGCTCGCGAATGAACTCGCCGCGCACATAGATGTAGGCCGCGTGCGCGCCCATCGCGAAGGACGCGATCAGGCAGCCTTCGACGAGAAGATGCGGGTCGTGCCGCATGATCTCGCGGTCCTTGCAGGTGCCGGGCTCGGACTCGTCGGCGTTGACGACGAGATAGTGCGGCCGCTCGCCGATCTGCTTGGGCATGAACGACCACTTGAGCCCGGTCGGGAAGCCGGCGCCGCCGCGGCCGCGCTGGCCCGACGCCTTCACCTCGTTGACGATGGCGTCGCGGCCTTTTTCCAGGATCGCCTTGGTGCCGTCCCAGGCGCCGCGCGCCCGCGCGCCGGCAAGGCCGAAGTCGCCCTGGCCGTAGAGATTCGTGAAGATGCGGTCCTTGTCGTCGAGCATCGTTCAGGCCTTGACTGTCTTCAGCGTGGTCGCGCCGCCGACCGGCGCGGACATCTGCCGGTCGGTCTGCGGGCCGGGTTTTACCGGCTTGCCGCTGGCAATGCCGTCGAGGACCTTTTCGAAGGTCGCGGGGGTGAGATCCTCGTAGGTATCCTTGCCGATCAGCACCATCGGAGCGTTGACGCAGCCGCCGAGGCACTCGACCTCCTCCCAGGAGAAATCGCCGTCCGCCGAGACGTGGAACGGATCGTGGTGGATGCGGTTGCGGCAGACTTTGAACAGGTCGTCGGAGCCGCGCAGCATGCAGGGCGTGGTGCCGCACACCTGCACGTGCGCCTTCCGGCCGACCGGCGCGAGCAGGAACATGGTGTAGAAGGTCGCAACCTCGAGCACGCGGATATAGGCCATGCCGAGCAGGTCGGCGACGTACTCGATCGCCTTCTGCGGCGTCCAGCCGCCCGCCTGCTCCTGCGCGCGCCACAAGAGCGGGATCACGGCGGACGCCTGGCGCCCTTCCGGATACTTGGCGATCTGCTGCTTCGCCCAGGCGAGATTCTCGGCCGTGAAGGCGAATTCCTTCGGCTGGACTTCGGCGGGGGCGAGGCGGCGGACGGACATTGTTTACCTGATCAATCTCACTGAACCGGCTTGCAGTAGACCGTTGCGACCGTCGTGGAGGTCGGGGTCTCGGCGACGTAACAGAAGTAGAGCTTCTCCTTCTTCTGCAGATACACGCCCCCGCCGCCGCCCAAAGGCGAGGTCGTTCCGACCACTGCGTAGTCCTGCGCCAGCAGGCTCTGCACCGTCAGCTTGTCGGCCGCGACCGCCGTTGTTGCCAGAAGGGCCAGCGCGGCTGCGAGGAGAATTGCACGTTTCATCGATCAACCTCCCCGAACACGACGTCGATGGTGCCCATGACGGCGGAGACGTCCGCCAGCATGTGGCCGCGGCAGAGGAATTCCATCGCCGACAGGTGGGCGAAGCCGGGCGCGCGGATCTTGCACTTGTACGGCCTGTTCGTGCCGTCGGCGATGAGGTAGACGCCGAACTCGCCCTTGGGCGCCTCGACCGCCGCGTAGACCTCGCCGGCCGGCACGTGAAAGCCCTCGGTATAGAGCTTGAAGTGATGGATCAGCGCCTCCATCGAGCTTTTCATCTCGCTGCGCTTGGGCGGCACGACCTTGTGGTCGACGGCGCTGACCGGCCCCTGCCCGTCGGCGCCGCGCAGCTTGGCGATGCACTGCTTCATAATGCGGATCGACTGGCGCATCTCCTCCATGCGCACGACGTAGCGGTCGTAGGTGTCGCCGTGCTTGCCGATCGGAATGTCGAACTCGAGCTCGGAATAGCACTCGTAGGGCTGCGCCCGGCGCAGGTCCCAGGCCGCGCCCGAGCCGCGCACCATGACGCCGGAAAATCCGCGGCCCCATGCCTCGGCGAGCGTGACCGTGGCGATGTCGACGGTGCGCTGCTTGAAGATGCGGTTGTCGGTGAGCAGCATTTCGAGATCGTCGCAGAAGTTCAGGAACGGATCGCAGAACGCCTCGATGTCGTCGATCAGCTTTCCCGGCAGATCCTGGTGCACGCCGCCGACGCGAAAGTAGTTGGCATGCATGCGGCTGCCCGACGCGCGCTCGTAGAAGATCATCAGTTTCTCGCGCTCCTCGAAGCCCCACAGCGGCGGCGTGAGCGCGCCCACGTCCAGCGCCTGCGTGGTGATGTTGAGGAGGTGCGAGAGCAGCCGGCCGATCTCGGCGTAGAGCACGCGGATGAGCTGGCCGCGCTTGGGCACTTCGAGCCCGAGCAGCCTTTCGGCCGCGAGGCAGAAGGCGTGCTCCTGGTTCATCGGCGCGACATAGTCGAGCCGGTCGAAATAGGGGATCGCCTGCGGATAGGTCTTGTACTCGATCAGCTTCTCGGTGCCGCGGTGGAGCAGCCCGATATGCGGGTCGACGCGCTCGACGATCTCGCCGTCGAGCTCGAGCACGAGGCGCAGCACGCCGTGCGCGGCCGGATGCTGGGGCCCGAAATTGATGGTGAAGTTGCGGAGGTTCTCCTCGGCCATGGATCAACTCAGCGAATGGCGAATGGCGAATAGCGAGTAGACGTCATTGGCTACCCTCGTTCCTTTCGTTGCAATGATCGGATAAGAGATCGGAGCATTTTCCCAACCACCTCGCAGTGCGCCAGCAGACCCTCGGTCTTCGCGCTCGCCACGACTTCGACTCGAACTGCAAGGAGAAGATGCG
>Ga0335081_10001131_pt1 | contig 42604 bp, 48 predicted proteins | sample Lox_Sample_35_FD_206713 | JGI IMG/M metagenome (GOLD analysis project Ga0335081, IMG submission 206713) | Soil microbial communities from Loxahatchee National Wildlife Refuge, Florida, United States - Lox_Sample_3.5 | ecosystem: Environmental > Terrestrial > Soil > Wetlands | place: USA... | reverse complement strand
CTCGTGAGCTCGGGCTCAAGTACAAGGTCGTCGACGTGAGAGAGATGCGCAGTTGGGGATACTGCACCAAGAGTGGACGGCTTTCCTTCAGCTGGCAACTCATCGCTCTCCCCCAGAGGCTGCGCGATTACGTGGTCATCCACGAGCTTTCTCACCTGGTCGAATTCAACCATTCGGCCCAGTTCAAGAGGAGGGTGGCGGCGGTGTGCCCCGACTACAGAGAAAGAGAGTCCGAACTCCGCCGGATAATAGAGGCCTGAAAGTGAGGGGCTCAGGACGCGCCCGAATTATTCCCCTCACCATTAATATACCGGGGCACTATCCGGAAGCCGTCTGTTGACGAAGTGGGAGTGCTACAGATGCCATTACGTCTTCGAAGGGGAGTCGACCCCAGACGAATGCCCCAGCTGCCACTACTCCCTCACCTTCTGGCTCGAGCACGCTGAGCAGAAGGTCGTCACGGTGCGCAATTTCGTCAAGACCGACGCCCTCGTGATCGACGCGAACAAGTCGGTCCTCGACGCTGCCCGCGCGATGCGCGAGAAGGTGGTCGGGAACTGCCTCGTTTCAATCAACGGGGTTCCGGTGGGGATAGTCACCGAAAGGGACATGCTGAACAGGATTGCAGCGGAGGACCTGCTCTCGTCAAGCGTTTCGATTCGGAAGATCATGACTTCCCCCATGATTTCAGTAGTAGCCGACACGCCCCTCTCGGAGGCAATCAAGCTGATGGCGAAGCACCACATAAGGACGCTCTTCGTCACCGACAATGGAATGCCAATGGGCCTCCTGAACATGAGGGCCATCGTCGGCGACCAGTTCCGGGCTGCCAAGGCCGTGGATCCGGACGACTCGGACTAGTTCTCCGGCAAGACTCGACCCGATGATATCAGATGGGCTCATGACTCGGATATTTTACATCGAGGTCGCAGATATTTCACTCCCTGTCTTCTAACCTCCTCGGGCTTCCATTGTACGGGGATTCGAAGAGGAGGTGGAAAAACGCAGAGAGCTCTCACACAACGTCCAAGGCTGCTGACGTGCGTGATGTGCGGCTCCACGAGGTCGGCGAGGGTCGGGGAGGAAACCTCGTGGTGCGTAAAGTGCAGTACTGCAATGGTTACGATCGTGTAGGACCGCCAGTCCCATGCGACGACCAACGTCCGAGTGGTATCCATATTTGACAGTCTAGCACTGGCCGCGCCTGGTGGTGCCACCGGGGCCGGGCGGCACACAAAGAGAGAAATAGTCGAATAGGGTCCGACTTCGAGGTTGACTCCCAGACACTTCTTCCTGACGAAGGGGGTCGGAAAGCACAAGGAGAACCTCCAGTCGTTCGAGCTTGCCCTGAAGGATGCGGGAATCAATCGTTTCAATCTCGTGACCGTCTCCAGCATCGTGCCGCCCTTCTGCAAGCTGATCCCGAGGGAGAGGGGGATTGAGATGCTTCAGTCGGGGGAAGTCGTCTTCCTTGTGCTCGCGCGGAACTCAACCAACGAGCCCCACAGGCTGGTGGTTTCTTCGATAGGCGTGGCTATACCTTCAAAGCCCGAAGAGTACGGGTACCTTTCAGAGCACCATTCGTTCGGGCAGACCGACGAAGCGGCAGGAGACTACTCGGAAGACCTCGCAGCCACGATGCTGGCGACCACCATGGGAATTCCTTTCGAGCTTGACGCTGCCTGGGATGAGAGGGAGCAGCTCTTCAAGGCCTCCGGACGGATCATCAAGACTACGAACGTCACCCAGTCGGCTCCCGGGGACAAGGACAGCCTCTGGACCACGGTGGTGGCCGCGGCGGTCTTCGTTCCCTAAGGATCAAACACGAGCCAACGGCGGTCCGGCGAGGGCGGTTAGGCCCTCCGCGCAACCTTCAGGAGGGCATTTGAGAGCCGTCCACGACACCCAGCATCCGCGGGATCAGACGAAGTCCAGAGAAGGCTTCCTGTCGGGCGAGTGGGCGTAGTCGGGGAAGCGGATTTCCTCTTTCCAGTCATCCAGCAGCCATGCCTTGAAGAGCGCCTTCTGCGCGTCGGTGGCGTCCTTGAGAGGTTTGATCCTGTACTCAAAGGCGGGCCTCCGGGAGAGCTCTCCCTCGACATCCATCAGCCTTCCGTTCCTCGCTATGGTCAGCCTGATCGGTGTCCCCGGGCTCCTGGTCCCGACGTAGAATCCCAGCTTCTCCGGGCCCAGTCTCATTCCGTCAGCCCCGAGCAACTCATCGTTCGCAGCAAGACCCATCTCTTCGGCCTCCGACCCAGCCAGGATTGTCTTGACCGTGGTTCTTCCCCCCTCCGATCCGAGGCGCAGGCCGAGGAATCCCTTCTCTGGCTCTGACTCTTCCCTCTCGCCTAGCTTCAGGCCGGCGTAGCCCAGGTATCTGTCGTAGTCGACGTCCTCGCGCCCTCTGACCCTCGACTCGAATATCTCTCTGAGGTTCTGGCCCCCGACGGCGCTGCAGGCCGCCTCGAACTCCTCGTCGGAGTAGCCTCGCCCCTCCCGAACGAACGTTTCTTGGTAGATTTTGCGCATGACGTGGTCCAGCGTCTTTGCGCTGTTGGTGGCCCTCCTGATTTCCATGTCGAGCATCCATCCGATCACGGCTCCCTGGGTGTAGTAGGAGGATGTGACGTTAGGCGAGTTTGAGTCCGGCTTGTAGAACTTTATCCAGGTGTCGAAGCTCGCCTCCTCAGCGCTCTGCACTCTGCTCCCGGGCAGCGATTTCAGGAGGTTGATGTTGATCGCGAAGGCGTCCAAGTACTCTGCAACGGTGTACAGCCCTGCACGCCTGATTATCAGGTCGTCGAAGTAGCTTGTGACCCCCTCGGCTATCCAGAGAGACTTCGTGTACGTCTCGCCCGAGTAGTTGAAAGGCCCGAGCCCATTCGGCCTCAGTCTCTTTACGTTCCAGGCGTGGAAGAACTCATGTGAGAACAGGCTCATCATGAGGTTGTACTCCTCCTTCGGCGAGGTCCTGAGCCGCGGCACGAGGCAAACGGTGCTGTTAAGGTGTTCCAGTCCGCCCCCCACGTCATCCGTGAATCCCACGATGAAGACGTACCTCTTGTAGGGTATCTCGTCGAAGACAGGAACGGTCGCCTCGACGATCGCCTTCAGGTCGCCGACGAACCTCGCCCTGTCCACGGGACTGGAGTCGAACATCGAGACCTGGTGCTCGATTCCTCTGACCTTGAACGAGTCCACCTCTTGGTTTCCGACCTCGATGGGTGAGTCGATCAGTACGTCATAGTTGGGCGCCTCGAACTCCCAGTCGGAGACCTGCTCCAGGCCCGTGGACACCCTGCTCCATCCGCCGCCGGGTATCAGAGTCACGTGCTGAGGGAGAGACTCCATGCCCTCTGGACACATGAAGACGCTCGCTCCGTTTATCAGGGCGTGGCGGGCATCGATGTAGCTCTTGGTATCGTCGTAGGCCAGAGCGAACACCCTGTACTCCACTCTGATTCCCTCAGAAGACTCCGGGGCAACCGTCCACCTGCTCTTTGCCTGCTTCGTGACCTTTCGCCCGGCGCCCGTCGAAAGGTCAAACGCCTTCACCTCTGGTATGTTCCGTGAGTAGTCCTCGATCAGGTAGTGGCCGGGGGTCCAGACGGGCATCGCGAGCTGGAGCGGTTTGCCTCTCTGCTCGGCCGCTACAGGAATCTCCAGGGATACGTCGAAGCATCTTGCATTCGGCCTTGACATTGAGACGGTAAAACGAAGGGCACGCTGGGACAAAGCGGACTCGCGCCCCGGTCTTCCTGACTTTAAATCTGGCGCGGCCTCGACGCGAAGCATTCATTCGCCGGTCGGGCCGCTACTCGGCTTCTGCGAAGGGTGGTTGGGCTTATGGGCAAGCGCGTGGTCTGCCATCCTCGGATCTAGTCCAGCCTGGACATCTTCTCCAACGTCTTCCTGCGCCCCAGAATCCACACCTCCCAGCCTCTGCGAAGGCCCAGGTCGACCGACCCGAGCTTCCCCTGCGGAACGGCGAGTATCCGTCTTATGGACCCCTGCCTGAACATCGAGCTTTGAAACGAGAGGCTCGAGAAATGCTTCGATCGGAACCGACGCATGTTGGGATGGGTCTCACACTCCACAATCACCAGCTCCTCGGTCCCGCTGTCGATCCTGAAGCCGAGAAGGTCTGGTCGGTACGTTGACCACGAGATCCATCTGGCTGGAGGTCCGAGTGGCTCTTCGACTACGCGGTAGTCCTCGCTGGCAAGTTCAGTTCGGACGATCTCCTTCATGGTGCGGTGAACTGCGGACTCGGCCACGCGGCTCCCTGGGAATCGCTGGCATATCTGCCGTAGGCTCAACAATCGTCGAGCGAAAGTAAAATGTGGTGCCGCGGAACCGGCAGGTCGTCGCGGCTTTCTCCGCCTCATTGGTTGACGAGAACTGTCGCCGACCCGGGCGCGGGCGAAGAAGTCACGCCAGTCCGGCCCGCCTTGAAAGCTCAGAACGCCAGGTCGGGACTGCGAACGTCTCGGGGCGGTACTGAGGCTGGTAGGGTTTGATGTCCAGAACGGGGGTGCCATCAAAGAGATCCAGGCCTTCGACCCTGAGGTTCCTTCCAGACCTTCCGACGAGGCGCACCAGGGAAAGTCCAATGGGGTTCGGCCTGGTGGGCGAGTCGAGGGCAAAGACCCCCAAGAGGGGTAACTCCTCCAGCGAGAGCCCATAATTCAGAAGCCTTCTTGGCTTCACCCTCAGTGGCCCGATCTGCTCTGGCCTCAGTCTGTGGAAGTAGCATAGGACGAACAGGTGCGAGAACCCGTCGAGGCCGTCGAGGGCTTCCTCGAACTTCTTGTAGATCTCGATTACTGATGCGGCGCCTTCGCCTGCGGGGGCCTTGCCTCCGCTCGTGTTTGAGTGCACGGTCCCTATCGGCCTGAAGCTGACGCCCTCGATCCCGCTGTCGGTCATCGACGCCTGAAGTAGGTTTCGGGCCTACGGATAAGGCTGACGAAGCAGCCTTACTGGCCTGCAACATAGGTTGTTTGAGTCTGGGGCGGGTGGACGCTGACCAGCGTCAAGGCCAGGGCAACGACCAGAAGGGCCGCCGATATCTCGAAGGCGAAGCTTTCGCCGATCAGGTAGGAGTTGCCTATCTGAACCGGCAGCTTTCCCGAGAGGTTTCCTATGAACAGCTGGTAGACTATGCCGGCGGGAATGACCGCGGTGGCGGCCGTCAGGGTGAGGGCGAAGCTGAGTATCATCCCCGTGCTCCTGAAAGTGTTCATGATCCCCGATCCCACTCCGAGCTTCCCTGCGAGGCTGGACCTCATTATCGAACTGGTGTTCGCCGGCCAGAAGAAGCCGCTTCCAATACCATAGATCGTTTCGATGGCCGCAATCTGGATCACAGGGGTGGCTATCGTGAGCCTGCTGAGCAGCAAGAGGACGACGAGCTGGAGGAGCAGGCCCGCCGCGGTGACCACCCTCCCCCCGAACCTATCGGCCAGCATGCCTCCGAACGGGGAAACCACGGCGGACGCGATGGCCAAGGGGACTATCAGGTACGAAGCATTGAGCACGCTTAGGCCGCTGATTCCTTCGAGGTAGAAGATCAGGAGGAAGTTGACGCTGAACACGGCGAGCGACTGGAGCATGGCCGCCATTATCGACGAGCTGAAGATCCCATTCCTGAAGAAGTCGAAGTCCACTATGGGGTCTTTGCTGTACTTGGTCTCCCAAACGACGAAGAACGCGAAGAATATCGGGGAGACTCCGAAGGCAACCAGCGTCACCGGGTCCCGCCAAGAGTACACGAGCCCCCAGGTGACTCCGAGGAGGACCGCGAAGAGTCCCGCCGTGAACGAGAGCGCGGCCGGTATGTCGAACGACCCCCTCGTCCCCTGGGTCTTGCTCTCTCTGAGTGTCCTATAGGCCCAGATGGTGCCAAACGTCCCGATGGGGATGTTGATCAGGAAGATGAGCCGCCAGGTCGTGTATGTGATTATCACGCCCCCCAGAATTATGCCCAGTATCGACCCGACGGCCCAGACGATGGAATTCAACCCGAAGGCCTTCCCCGTCTCGCTCCTGGGAAAGGCGTCCGTCAGGATTGCAAAGGAGTTCGCCGTGAGGAGAGCGGCTCCCGCTCCCTGCACAACCCTGAATCCCACGAGCGAGATGCCCGAAAAGGCGAGCCCCGAGAGCGCGGAACCGATCGTGAACACCACGAATCCGATGTTGTACATCCTCTTCCTGCCGTACATGTCGGCGAGGCGCCCGAAGCTCAGAACCAGGGCCGTGTTCACCAACAGGTAGGCGACGACCACCCAGGTCATTGTGACGAAGTCGGACTTGAGCTCCGCCGCCATCGGGAAGAGCGCGAGAAGGACCACGGTGCTGTCGACCGAGGCCATCATGGCCCCCACGGACGTGACAGAGAGGGCCTTCCATTTGTAATCCACAGGTATCTCGCGTGCCGTTTCGGAGCTTCTTCTTAACCTCCACGGTCGGTCGGAGTCGCCCGTCTCCCGAAGAGGGATGCTAGGCGCTCCGTTCGCAGCCTATGATCGGTTGGATCCGGCGAACTGCCGTGCGTGTCGGGAGGCTCACTCCGACTTCAGCTTCTCGTACTCGTCTCTCAGTATGCCCATCAGAATTCCGTCGTGATAGCGGCCGTTGAAATAGACGGTCTCTCTGACCCTGCCTTCGATCCTGTATCCATTCTTCTCTGCCGAACGAATGGCCGCCGCATTCTCTCCGCGAGTAAACAGCTCCACCTTGTGCATGTTGTACTGCTCGAACGCCAGTTGGGTCAGTAGTCCGTTCACCTCCGATCCGATTCCCTTGCCTCTGTATCTCCTGTCCCCGATTGCAACCCCTATCTCGGCTGTGGTGTGGAACGGCCTCCACCATCGAATCGTCGCCCATCCTACAGTCCTGCGAGTCTTGTTGTGAACGATGACAAACGTCCTTCTGGTCGCGTTCTCGCCCTTCAACTCCTCTGCATACTCTTTGTCTAGGGCCTCCGCGCTTATCGTGTGATCCGGTCTGGACCTCGTCCATTCCATCACTTCCTCGTCGTTCAGAAGCTCATGGAGGACTGCGAGATCTTCCCTCTCCAGTCCCCTGAGGTAGACTTGCCTCCCTCGAATCAACTCGTGCTGCATCGCTGCCGGTGGCCACTTAAGTTCTTGCGAGGCCCTCAGTCCGGGGAGTCGCAGAAGGGCGGTTCCCTTCGTCACGATAGAAGGGTTCTCCGGGACCGGTCGCGAGAATCCACCATTCGACTCGGGCTACCGGGGCGGATTCGCGTCCCATTCTTCCATTATCTTGGCGCCCGAGCTGGAGCCTATCCTGTCTGCTCCTGCCTTGATCATCTCAACCGCCTTTGCGAGAGTGGCTATGCCGCCCGCAGCTTTGACCTTCGTTCCGGGGGAAAGAGACCTCCTGAGGAGCTTCACGTCTTCGACGGTGGCTCCGGTCGGACCGAAGCCAGTCGACGTCTTGACGAAATCCGCTCCGGCCGCCTCTGCAAGCCTGGCAGCCTCGACTTTTTCGTCATCGGTCAGATAGCAGCACTCGATTATCACCTTCAGCAGCTTGCTGTCTTTGTGGCAAGCGCCGGCCACGTCCCCGATCTCGCGTGCTATCGCGGCGTAATCTTTCGATTTGAAGGCCGATATGTTCATGACCATGTCGACCTCGTCCGCCCCATGTTCCATCGCGAGGCGCGCTTCACTCAGTTTGGTCTCGGACTCCGCGAATCCCAACGGGAAGCCCACGACGACGCATATCCTTACACCAGAGCCCTGTAGGCGGCCTGACGCCCGCTTGACGAAGTAGGGGCCGATGCAAACCGACCACAGGCGATGCCTCACAGCTTCGTCGCAGAGCCTATCGATGTCCTCCGACGTCGTCACGGCCTTTAGGGCAGTGTGTTCGATGCGGGAAGCCAGGTCTGCCCTGCCGAAAGAGGGTCCTTCATGTGCCGCGTCCATGCGTTCAGCCCCAGGCTCGATTGCGCCAGCCTTCCTAATAAACGGCGTCAGGTCCAGTCCCAGTCGCAATCAGCGGCGTTGACGCCCCGCTCGCCGGACGTCCAGCGGCACCAGCAAAGCCCTAAAGGCTTCGCAACAGAACTCCCGAACCGCCTTGTTCTACAAGGGGAAGAAGATGGACGGCCCGTCGTCCTCCGGCACAGACCTGCACGGCTTCGGCGAGAGTGTCAGAACGGAACTGGAGAAGAGGCTCCCGCGAAGCGACGTCAAGGCACTTGACGTCGGCACCGGATTCGCAACCAACGTCCGATTCCTGGCGAGAGTCCTGTCTCAGGGAAGCCTGGTTTGGACTCTGGACCCTTCCGCGGAGGTTCTAAACAGAGCTAGAAAGCTGCTGAAGGAGGATGGCCTGGATCGAAGGGTAAGGTTCGTGCGGTGCGGCATCGAGCATGTCGATGTCAAGGATGGCTTCTTCGACTTGGTCTCATCCACCATGGCGCTGCATCACCTGAGCGATCTTCATGTCGCGGTCGCCGAAATGTCGAGAATCCTGACTCCGGGCGGGAAGATCCTCATCGCCGACTTCGGGCCCGAGTCTGCGCAGGAGCTTCGGTTCGGCCATCTGCACGGGGCCGCAGACTTCTTTGACGGGGAGGCGGTCAGAGCAGCACTGAGGGGCAGAGTGACGTCTCTTCGAAAGACTGGTTTCGGTCTCTGGTATCTTGTCGAGGGGACGAAGTAACCGGGACGACCGCCGGCTGATCGCGGGCCGTCTCGGTTAGTAGTTCCTCTCGGCGAGGTACTCGGACAGTTCAATCAGCTTGCTACGGCTGGGGCCGAGCTCCAACGTGTGCAGAATCTTCTGAGCACGCTCGACATAGTTCAGCGCGACCTTCCGCGCATAGTCTATGGAGTCGTACTCGGCGAACAGTTCCTTTGCCGTCTTCATCTGGGACTCCTCGATGGAACCTCCGCTGCCCAGCAGTTTGGCCAGGAATCTCCTGTCGTCGTCCCTACAGTGCTCGAACGTGTGGATGACCACGACGTTCTTCTTACCGCTCCTAATGTCGGAGAAGACAGGCTTTCCAAGCACCTTCTCGTCGCCTACGATGTCCAAGAGGTCGTCCTGAACCTGGTAGGCCATTCCCAGGCACTCGCCGAAGTTGAACGCTGCCCTAACCAGCTCGTCGTTCCCAAGTCCGCCTCCAACTATCACGCCGCTGGCGGACGAGGCTCCAACGAGGGCGCCTGTCTTGAGCTTGATCATGGATTCGTACTGCTTCTCGTCTGCATCGTCCCTTTCGGCCATCTCTAGGTCCATGAATTCCCCCATGACGGACGCACCGTAGGATTCGCCCAGCAGCTCGAATAGTTTCTTCAGCGTCTCGCCGCTCGGATCATGGGTGCCGTATTCCGCGATCTCTCTGGGGACCTGAGCCAGCAGCAGGTTTGACGCAAGTATGGCCGCTCGGAGGCCGTATCTGTTCACGATGGACCTCTCGCCCCTTCTGAGGTCGGAGTTGTCGACTATGTCGTCCTGGACGAGCGCAGCTGCGTGGGCCAGCTCGTAGGCCACCGATAGAGGGAGCGCGGTTTCGTAGCTACCGGAAATCGCCTCGCACCAAAGCAGGGCTAGGACGGCACGCACGCGCTTCCCGCCGGAAAGGGCCTCCTTCACCACCCCATCCAGGGAGGTGTCTCCCTCCCCGAATATGCCGCTTATGCGCGAGTCTATCCGTTCGACGTACCTCCCGAGCCACTGAGGGGCTGAAACAGGCTCGTCCGCCATGCCGAAACGCGGCTTCCGCGCGAAGGTGTGGTAAATAGTTTGAGCCTATCTCAGGGGACGGGCGCCTCGCGCTGGATGAGACCGAATGCTCTCTCACGTGAACCGCCGGTCCGTAAATCAGACGAGTCAGATCTGTTTGTACGAGATGATCTTCCCGTCCCTGTCGTCGACGAGCAGCTCCTTCCTGTTCGGTGGGAGCTCCTCCACACTCGCGACGACCTTCCACTTCGAATCTGGTTCAATGGCTTCGACCGACGAGAACCGCACGTCGCTGTATCCAGCTTCGTTCTTCAGGAACTTTCGCGTCAGCTCTATCACGTCAGACACCGACAGCTTCAGAGGCCAACACCCCGTCGGACTCCGCCGGCGCAACTCATAAAGTTAGAACCTGGACCGACAGGGCCCCGTTCTGGCATCATGATTGGATCCCTGACCCGATGACCCGCTGATGCGGCAATCTCCCACAAACGTAAATAGGGCCCTACGACGTTTTCGCAGAATGGAAGCGGACCCCGGGGACGGAAGGTCCCGGCTCATTGGGCGGCTCACTTGGTTCCTGCTGGGTCTGATCGTCGTCATCGCGGCTCTCACCGTCGCCTGGGTCATTCTTCAGTGGTCGATCGCCGAGGCTGTCTACTCGGCAAAAGCCGGCCTCGACTGGTTCGGGATCACCTTCTACCACGACTACTCCTTCGTAGCCGCTGCGCTCTTCGCGCTTCTACTCATCTACCCAAGGCCAGGCGGCAGCGACCTCTGGCGGCTCGCGTCGGTTCTCTATAGACGGGCCCGGCCCTACGACGGAGAAGAGGACCTGATAAGAGTCAGCGAAAAGATGAACGTCTGGCTTTGGGCGCTGTGGCAGACGCTGAAGTGGGCCATAGGCTTCTACTCTTTCGTAGTCACCGGCGGCTTCTTCCTCCTGGGTGGGACCATGAATCCGATCATGATGGCCGTTATGGGCCTGGGGGGCTGGGCAGACGTTCCGAGGGTCTTCATTCTACCACTGGTCCCGTCAACGGGGTCGGGGCTCATCGACCTGATGCCCACGATGCAGATTCAGTACGCGATCATCTCGTACGTCCTCTCGGCCTTCCTGCTGGTCTTCGCCGTTAGGATGGTCCTGCGGCTCCTCGCGAATCTGACCACGAGAAGGAGCGAGGTCTGGCTCATGAATCTTCTCGCTGTAATCGCGGCTATCCTGCTCGAAGTGATTCTGACCGCTCCGTATTGGCTGATGAACATAGCGACGCCGTATCTTTACGGCATCGTCTGGAGCGGGTTCATACTCACGCTCGTGGGGTTCGTCCACCTGACGCGCAGAAACGCGCCTATCCCGAGGACGGGGGTGTTCAAGGGAATCGCGGTGGTCTTGGCGATAGTACTCGTGATCCAGGTGGGAATCGGGGCCTTCTACTACTTCAACTGGAACAACAACTACCTGAACTACCAGTGGTACCCGCAGACTCAGAAGCAGATTACCGTGACCAGGTGGGCGGCTGGCCTGAACGGAATCCAGGTGAGCAACATCAGCAGCCTCCCGACGAGCAACCCCACCACGACTCTGAACCTGGTCAGACAGTGGGACCAGACGGCCGCGTCGGTGACCAACACGAAGGAGATAGGGGCCTACAACTGGATGGGCCTCGCGAGCTCAGAGATCGTATACTACAACGGGACTGAGTACTGGGTCTCACCCACCACTCCGACATTCCCGTCGACCGACTGGATTAGCCAGCACCTCATCTACACGCACGCCGCGAAGGTCCTGGTGATCAACACCCACAACGGGTCTGTGATACCGGCGACGAGTGCCTACGGGATCCCGTCAGAACCACTCATTTACTACGGAGAGGGTGCTGGTTTCGGCCAGGACGTGTACGTTCACGTCCCGGGCTACGACGAGGTGCAGAACGTCTCCTACCCTGGGACGCCCGACTACACGTTGAGCGGATGGCAGAAGTCGATGTGGTTCACGTTCTCCGAGGGGCAGCTGGGCTTCGCGTTCTCCAGTCAGTCAATACAGATGCTGTGGAACAGGAACATATTCTCGCGGGTTGGAGACGTCCTAATTCCGGGACTGACGATGGACCCTTCGGCATACATCGTCTCTGACGGGAAGAACCTCTACTACGCCGTGCAGGTGTACATCGACTATCCCCTGCAGTCGGGCTTCGCCGCAAGTCCGTATCTGAGGTTCTTCGGCGTGGTACTCGTGAACATCCAGGATGGGTCGCTCCAAGGATACACGGTCTCCAGCCTCCTGGGGACAAACAAGACAGACTTCATTACGAAGTTCTACCAGAACTACTATAGTAGCTGGAGCTCGCCTCCGGCGTGGCTGATTCCACAGCTACGGTACCCCGAGCAGTTGCTCGGCACTCCGACGGTGCCGGGCCAGCTCGACTACGACTTCGTCTACCACGTAAGCGACCCCTTCGTCTTCAGGTCGGGCACCCAGTTCTACGAGAGACCGGCGAACAGCACCGTCCAGTACATCCCATTCGCGGTCGGCAACAGGACCTACTTCGTCGGCCTGCAGCTGGTCCAGTACCAGGGGGTGGTAAGCAAGAACCTTGGTGCGCTCTACATCGCGTACGGTGGCGACAAGCTTGGGCAGATAGACCTCTACCAGAACCCATCGCAGGCTTCGGTGATAATCGGTCCGTCAGCCGCTGAAAACGCGCTCAATACGAGCCCGCAGGTGAGGACGCAGTTCACGCTCCTCTCCAGCCCGCGCATCGGCTCCTATCTCCTCTACTCGGTCGGCGGGATTCTCACATACTTCGTGGCCGTCTACACTAATCCTGGGACGGCCGGCGTCGTCACCCAGCTGGCCTTCATGACGGCCATCAACCCCGCGACCGGCACAGTCGCGGTGGGTTCGAACGCAGCGGCGGCGTTCACCACCCTGAGCTCGGGTTCGCAGCCTCCGATAGTGAAACAAAACGAAGCTACGACCGTGCACCAGATAGACAATCTCATCACGAGCCAGGGCTACGCGCTGGTGAACGCTTCCCAAGTCAACCCTGCGGTCTGGATAAACGTGGGCACGGTCTCATACAGCGCGGTGGGGGCCAACGCCACCATGGGCGAGGTGGCGGGCCTGCTCAAAGGGTACGGGCAGGGCAGTGTCGGGATGACAGTCTACGCCTGGCTGGACGCCTCCGGCAACCTCAACTTCGGGGTGTTCAAGGTGCCCTCACAGGGCTTAACAGAACTCTACTACGTCACGATAAAGCCCTAGATCTCTCGGCCCTAGTGTCTCGCCAGCAGGAGGACTACGACAAGTATGATCGCTATCAGCACCAGGACGATGATTCGCAGAGTGCCGTTCCTCTCCGATATCGTGAAGTTCGCGTTCAACTGGGCGAAGGGGTTCCTCGAGTTGAGGAGCCTTACGAGCTGTAGCGCCTCCTCGTAGACGAACTGCCCTCCGTCCACCGTCACTATGTTGTCGCCCTTTAGCATGAACGTGTGCCCCCTGACAGCGAGAGGCAATCGCGACCTCCTGTCCACCCACTCGCGGAACTGGCTCTCGCTCAATTCACCATCACCGTTCGCCCCACGCACCCTACGCTTTTCTTCTTTTCCTAGGGCCCGTCCGTCCGACCGCTCGGGGCCTCAGGACCACACTCCCTACCCCGACCCTCTCATCTTGAAGCCGGCAATCAGGTGGAGAAGCGCCGTCATCGCCACAACCTGCGATCTTCCCGTGGGGTCGAGCGGAGGCGCAAGCTCCACCAGGTCTGAACAGACGACCTTGTCCTGCTTCCCGAAATAGTAGGCCATCTCATTTACTTCCCAGGCCTGCAACCCGCCGGCGCTCGGCGCGCTGACCCCGCAGACCTGAGACATGTCCACGCAGTCGATGTCGATGCTGAAGTAGACTGCGTCCGCACCCTTGGACGCGACGTCGTAGGCCTGCCTGGCCACGTCTAGCGTGCCCATCCTTCTCACGTCGGCGGGCGTGTAGATCGTGATTCCGAGCTCCTTCACTTCGTTCGCATAGGCGCGCGAATTGACGAACCCGCGCACGCCTATCTCGACCATCCTTCTCGGATCCAGCCGCTTTCCCAAGGTGCTGATTGCAAGCCCGTAGGAGGAACCGTTCGTGGGCCGCCCGCTCATCTTCCCGCGAAGGTCGAAGTGCGCGTCGAGTATGACCATCCCGATGCCGCCGAACTTCTCCGCGCAGGAGGTTATGGAGCCCAGCGAGATGCTGTTGTCGCCACCAAGGACCACCAGCAGAGACGATCTATCGAGCATCGTCATGGTCTCGGCCCTGACCTGGGTCTGGACGGCCTCCGGGTCGTCCGACTCGAGGACCAGATCTCCGAGATCGAACACCCTCGCGTCCAGGAGGTCCACACCCAGCTCGGGGCTGTAGTTCGCAGCCCCGCCCAGCACCTGCCTGATGGCGCCAGGACCCTCTACAGCGCCTCTCCGGCCTATCACAGCGCCATCGTAGGGCACGCCGAGGAGGTTGACCGCATCGTTCTTCGCCGAGTCGGCGACCTGAATTATCGAAGCCATCCGCTTGTCCTTTGCATCGAAGAAGCGGGGTACCTGATACGTGGGGCGTCTTCTCAACGTCGTCACTCGCCCAGGAGTTGAGATAAATATACATCGTCGGCCACTGCCTCCCAGAGAGATTGCCAGTAACCATCGACGGCTCCTCCTTGACCCTCGAGACAATCATGCGTATCGGTGCCAATGGCGAGAAGGTCAGGATAGGACGGGCGTCGATCAAGAAAATGGAACGGTTCAGGGCGCTGCTTCAGGAGAAGCTCGACCGCGGCGATGTGGTCTATGGCGTCAACACGGGGTTTGGTTCGCTGTCGAACAAGGACATCCCGAAGGAGCAGGTGAGGCAGCTTCAACTCAACCTGATCAGGAGCCACGCCGTCGGCGTTGGCGAGCCGCTGTCCGCCGAAGTCGTCCGAGCCGCGATGGCGATCCGTCTCAACAGCATCATAAACGGGAACAGCGCGGCAAGGCCAGTAGTTGCCACCACCATCATGGGAATGCTGAACAGCGGGCTCACGCCCTACGTCCCATGCCTGGGCTCTCTTGGGGCGTCCGGCGATCTCGCGCCTTCGGCGCACATGGCCCTCACAATGGTGGGCGAGGGAAGGGCCTTCTACGACGGTCGCCTGATCGACGCAAGCGAGGGGCTCGCGAGGTCACGGCTCAGGTCGATACGACTCGAGGCGAAGGAGGGACTCTCGCTGATAAACGGGACCTGTTTCACCACTGCCCTGGCGGCCGTTGCCACGCACAGAGCGAAGCTTCTCTTGGAAGCAGCCAACGCCAGCGTGGCCCTGACAGCGGAGGCCGTGGGCGCCTGCGGCCAGTCTTTCGACGAGAGACTGATGGCGCTCAGGAGGTTCAGGCCGCAGGCACAGGTGGCTCAGAGCATCAGGGCGATGCTGAGGGGGAGCCGGAGGATCAGGACCGCTCCCTTGCCTCAGGACCCATATTCCATCCGATGCGCCCCCCAGGTTCACGGGTCCGCAAAGCACGCCATCGATTCCTCCGAACGGGTAGTGACCGAGGAAATGAACTCGGTTACCGACAATCCGGTCCTGACCGACGACGGTCAAGTGCTGCACGGCGGGAACTTCCACGCGCAGAATGTCGCAATGGCCTCTGACTTTCTCTGCATCGCTCTGGCTTACCTGGGGACCATTTCTCTGGCCAGGATCCACTTCCTGCTTTCTGAGAGCCCCGCCGAAGCCAAGTACGGCGCCAGGAAGCCCGGCTTCGAGTCAGGTTTGATGGTAACGGAGTACACGGCCACGGCGCTCGTGGCTGAAAACGCCAAGGAAATCCATCCGGCCTCGGCCTTCCCTGCCAACGTGTCGGCCGGCATCGAGGACCACGCGAGCTTCGGCATGAACGCCGGCTTGAAGGCCATGAGGATCGTGGAAAACGTCTCGAGGATCCTGGCGATCGAGCTCGTAAACGCTTCCAACAGGGCGACGCCGTTCGAGGGCGAGCTCTCCCCGTACGGCTTGAAGGTTCGCTCCAAGGTGACTGCCGTGTCGCCTCCGCTCAGCGGGGACAGGGTATTGAACGAGGAGATAGAGAACCTCTCAGCGGCCATATTGAAGGGACAGATCCCTCACCCGCCGAGGGACGAGTACACTTCCACCCCTTCCTTGAAGACTCTCTCCACGTAGCTGCCGCCGATTCTGTAGGGGAGGAACCTGTGGTTGGGGAGCCTGTAGACTGCGAAGTCAGCCTTGCACCCTGGCACCAGCCTTCCAATGTCGTGTCTCCCAATCGCCAGGGCCGCGTTCGCCGTAAAGCCAAGTAGGGCGTCAGAGGGAGTCATCTTCATCCCCGCGCAGGCCAGGCCCATGACGAGCTGGGGAGATTCAATCCACGAGTTGGGGCTCAGGTCCGTACCGAGCGCGATCCTGCATCCGGCGTCACGTATCGCCCTCGCGTCCGCGTATCTTATCCCTGAGAAGAGAGACGTTCCCGGCAGGAGGACGGCGACCACGCCCTTCCCCGCCATCTGTGCGACGCCGCCCGTATCGCTGTGCCCGAGGTGATCCGCCGATACGCATCCGAGCTTTGCCGCCAGGGCGGCACCCCCGGAGTCGGCGAACTCGTCCGCGTGAATCTTCAGCAAGAAACCGAGCTCGCCCGACGCCCGAAGATACTTGGAACACTCTTCCGCGGAGAAGACCCCGTCTTCACAGAAACAGTCTGAAAATGCCGGTTTCACTCTGAGTTTCGAAACGGCAGGGAGCATGACGTCAACCGCGTACCTCAGATAGTCTGCGTTGGCCTCGAACTCGCGAGGTCGCGCGTGCAGTCCCAGGAACGTCGGTACGAGCTCCACCTTCTCGGTTGCCGCAAGCCTTTCCAGCGCCCTCAGCAGCTTCAGCTCGCTCTCGAGGCTCTGCCCGTAACCCGTCTTGACCTCTGCTGTGGTGACCCCGTTCCTCATCAGTTCCCTTATCCTGACGCTGGACTCTCGCACAATGGTGCCTGTCGCGGACTCTCTGGTTTCCCTGACAGTCCTCCTGATTCCTCCGCCGCCTCTCAATATGCTGACGTAGCTCTCGCCGGCGATTTTCCGCTCGAGCTCATCTTCCCTGCTGCCAGCAAAGAGCAGGTGGGTGTGCGGGTCCACGAATCCCGGCGTGACGAGCGCTCCATGCGCGTCGATGGTTACGCGGGGCTTTGAGAAAATCTTCCTGCGGAACTCCTTCGTCGTCCCGACCCAGCTTATCACTCCCTCCTTCACGATGAACGCACCGTCGTGTATGAGACCAAGCTGGTCTCGGGTGCCGCCCATGGTAACGAGCTCCCCTGCATTGACAAGCGCGACGTCTGGCTTCAACGAAAGAGTCCGCCCTTGGGGCCCCATTCACATCCCCCACCTTTTATATCTGCACGGCCCCCTCTGGGATTATGCTCGAGCGCGTAATCAGGGCACCGAGAGGAAGGGAGATCTCGTGCAAGAGCTGGCACCAGGAGGCAGCGCTCCGGCTGCTCATGAACAATCTGGATCCCGAAGTCGCCAAGGACCCGGAGCACTTGATCGTCTATGGCGGCACCGGCAGGGCGGCCAGAAGCTGGGCGGCCTACGACGCAATCGTGAAGTCGCTCAGAGGCCTCGAGAACGACGAGACTCTCCTGGTCCAGTCGGGGAAGCCCGTTGGGATCTTCAGGACCACTCCAGCCTCGCCCCGGGTGCTCATTGCCAACGCGCTTATCGTCCCAAAGTGGGCCGACTGGAAGTACTTCAGGGAACTCGAGGAGAGGGGCCTCACAATGTTCGGCCAGATGACCGCGGGCAGCTGGATCTACATCGGGACCCAGGGCATCCTGCAGGGGACCTACGAGACGCTCGCGGCAGTCGCAAACAAGCACTTCCAGGGCTCTTTGAAAGGGCGTATTGTCCTCACCTCGGGACTCGGCGAGATGGGAGGCGCCCAGCCTCTGGCCGCGACCATGAACGACGGCGTGGCGTTGATCGTCGAAGTGGACCGGCGGGCGATCGACCGCAGACTTGACAAAGGCTACTGCGACATGGTCGTCGAGAACAGAGAGGAGGCCGTCCGCCTGGCGAAGTCGGCCGCGAAGGAAGGAGAAGCCCTCTCAATCGCGCTGCCGGGGAACAGCGCCGAAGTCCTGCCATGGCTCCACGAAACGGGCTTCAGGCCGGACATCGTCACGGATCAGACGTCCGCTCACGACCCGCTCGCGGGTTACATTCCCGTCGGGCTGTCAGTGAAGGAGGCCGAGGCGCTCCGCAGGTCAGATCCCGAGGGCTACCTGAAGAGGTCTACAGATTCGATTGCAAGGCACGTCAGGGCGATGCTGAAGTTCCAGGAGGGCGGTGCAATCACCTTCGAGTACGGCAACAACATCAGGAAGATGGCGAAGGACGCAGGTGTCGATTCCGCGTTCAACATACCCGGGTTCGTCAGCGAGTACATCCGTCCCCTCTTCTGCGAGGGAAGGGGCCCGTTCCGGTGGGTGGCCCTGTCTGGAGACAAGGAGGACATCTACGCGACCGACGAAGTCGTAACGAGGGAGTTCGCAGGCAACAAGTCGCTGGTGAGGTGGATACAGAAGGCCCATGACCGAGTGCAGTTCCAAGGGCTTCCGGCGCGAGTTTGCTGGCTCGGCTACGGGGAGCGCGCGCGCTTCGGAAAGATCATCAACGACATGGTCAAATCTGGATCAATCTCTGCGCCCGTGGCCATAGGGAGAGACCATCTGGACTCGGGCTCCGTCGCTTCGCCCTACAGGGAGACAGAGGGCATGAAGGACGGAAGCGACGCCATCGCCGACTGGCCAGTCCTGAACGCCCTGCTCAACGCGGTCTCCGGTGCTTCCTGGGTCTCTGTCCACCACGGTGGAGGTGTGGGGATAGGCTACTCCCTCCACGCCGGCCTCGTTGTCGTGGCAGACGGTTCGCCCGAGGCCGAGGCGCGGGTTGTCAGGTGCCTGACGAACGACCCTGGGATTGGCGTCGCCCGACACGCTGACGCCGGTTACGAACAGGCCATCGCAAAGGCAAAGAAAGACGGGATCAAGATCCCCATGTTGTCGGAATCCCGGGATGGTCCAGCCTGATGCCCAAAGGAGGAGCTTCGGGCCTTCACCCGCCCCGTCGGGCTTGGCCGTAGAAGCTCCAGACCAGCCGCTGCTCTTTCCTTACATACTCTTTCTCGGCCTCGGTCAGCCTGGGGTCCTGGGCCCTGCTGACCGGTCTTCTTAGGCCCTCGGGAATCCCCCCATAACAGAAGAAGCCCCCGCCGGGAAAGCCGGTGTCCTTCCGGACAATAATCGGTCCGAATCCCGGCGCCTTCGCCGCCTCCTCAAGCCCGTCGATTTCGCCGATCACCGCGGTGATCCCTTTGCCTCCGGCGCGTCCTCTGGGAATGCCAAACTTCTTCATCAGATGACCGTAGGTCACGGTTCTGCCACGCCGCGCCGCACTGACGAGCTCCCGCCGCACCCCCGGTCGCGCCACGTGAACGCAGCCGCGCGGGAACGGATTAAACGTTGCGCGCGGCCCGCGTCTCCATGGATGTCCGTTCGGGAGCCGAGCCTCACGGAGACGGCGCGCTTCTTGCAGAAGCGTCGGGGCCGAGCGGAAGGCACAGCAGAATCTCCCCCGGGACAACCAACATGCTCCTGTACATGTTAAGCGCACGCAGCCGGCCGTACTTGCCGGAGACCTCCCCATAGCCCGTCCGCATGAACCCTATCGAACGGAACAGCGCTGCCGACTCCGCGTTGTCTTCCTCGATGCTGGCATAGCACTCTTTCATGCCGATGGTGGCGAAGTATTCTAGAGAGCGTGCGAGGAGCAGCTTGCCGATCCCGCGCCTCCGGAAGTCCTTGGCCACCGCGATGTAGTATACGTAGCCGACCACATCGTGGAGTGTCCGAAGCATGACGAGGCCCACCGGGCGTCCCTCGACCAGGGCCGCCCTCACCGTTGCAATCTCGGCGAGAGTCTTCTTGGAGTGCCTTAGGTACCATCCATCGAAGCTCTGATCGAGCAGCGCCTCGAGAGCCGACCTTCTCTCAGGGGGAACTTCTTCTATCCTGAGCTGCCCGTGCGGCTGACTCACAGGTTGAAGACCTTCCTTGCGTTCCGCGACAGGATCTTGCTCTTGTCCCCGGCGTCGATCTCAAGCCTGTCCACCAGCGACAGCGTCATGTGCAGGGTCGTTACCGGGTAGTCTGTTCCGAAGATCACCTTGTCCGCTCCTCCCGCGAAGTAGATCGCGTGGCTGATCCTGCTGGCCAGCCAATCGGCGTAACGCTCTGTGTACCTGCTCCCGCCCACCACGAGGCCCGAAATGTCCGCGAAGAGGTTCTCGTGTTTGTAGATCAGCTCGGCAACGTCGTCTATCCAGGGGTTGCCGAAGTGGCACGCGACGATCTTGAGGCCTGACCTCCTGTTGGCGAGGGCGTCGAGGGTCAGCGGGTGAGAGTGGACGAGGCTCCCCCTGGCGTCTGCGGTGTCCCCCGTGTGGAACATCACTGGGATGCCAGCAGATTCGGCGTAGTCATACAGTGGATCGAAGACTGGACTGCCGGCAAAGACCTTCTCGTAGCCGAGCATGATCTTGAACCCCTTGACCGCCTTCCGTCTGCCCTCCGCGAGTTTCAGAGCCTCCGAGACAGCCCGCGCAGCCGGCACCACGGTGAGGACGGGAGCGAGCTTGCCCCGGCTCCGGGTGCAGAATCTCAGAATGTCCTGATTGGGCAGGGGAACTCCCTTTCCCACGATTGGACTGAGGAGCAAGCCCTGGGCCACCCTGTTCTGCTCCATCAGCAGCAGGAGCTCATCCAGGTCGTATCGCAGTTCGTTTCGTTCAGCGTATGCGTTGAGCAGGTCGTCTCGACGCTCGGAGAGGTGAATGTGGGCGTCTATTATCTCGGGCACTGCGATCGCACCGCGCCCGTTTTCGAATAAACCTTTGCCTGGCGGGCTCTCTCTCTACCGCCTTACGGCCGCCGGCGTCGGAGTTCCTGGCCTCGCCTCTGCGGGCCCAGAAGGGCCGTTCCGACCGGGGCGATCGTCTTGGGACGTCTCCCAGCATCAGGTCCTCGTCGAGGGTTCCACTCTGTACCAGGCGCCCCTTCGCCAGAAGATGAGGCCCAGACCCGCGACTATGCAGACTATTCCAATGACTATCCCTATGACTCCCAGAACCACAACGATGATGCTGAGCAACAGCCCCCTCAGTAGGTAGAGTATCACCACGCCTAGAACCAGCAAGATGAGCCCGATGACCGGCTGCGCCCTCAAGCATAGACCTCGGAACAGGTAGGCGATTTAAACTTGGACGCGCCCTATCGCTTCTTGGTCTGATGGTCCAAGCGTTTAAAACTCGAGCTCCGGCGGTTGACCACATCCATGAGCGAACACGCCGCGCAGAACGGTGACCAGGTGTCGGTCCACTATGTTGGGCGGTTTCCGGGCGGGAAGGTCTTCGATACAAGCATGAAGTCCGAGGCAGTGAAAGCCGGGCTCTACACTCCAGCAAGAGACTACAGACCGCTTCAGGTGGTACTGGGCACCCATCAGGTCATACAGGGATTCGAAGAGGCGCTGCTCGGTATGAAGGTAAACGAAGAGAAGGAGGTCACCATCCCCCCCGAGAAGGCCTACGGAAGGTCGGGCAGGCATCCGATGGCAGGGAAGACCCTCCAATTCAAGCTCCTGGTGACGAACATCAAGACGCCCTAGGTCCCTCCAGGGCGGCTTCGGGGCCCAATGCGCAACTCCATATAGTCCAGACGCGAGGCCCCGCTCGTTCTGATTTGAGAAAAGAGCGCAACGCCTACGCGAACGCGATTGACAGGGTGCGGGAAGCCCACAGTGCCACGGTGGCGACGAGGAATCTGGTGGTGGAGTGTCCCCGGTGCCGAACCAGACAGGAGCTGCCGGACGTTCCCGGAATGCGACGTTGCGTGAAGTGCGGTTTCGAGTTCAGACCTGATATTCACAAGACGCCCTCGGCGTAGCGCCGACCTAGGGCATCGTCGGATGGCTGCCCGAGCTTCAGAACTGACCCCAACCTCGTCGCTACTGCAATCGTCGAGGGGTTGCGCCCTGGCGCGACCCGCCCGGACAAGCTCACTGCGGCTTGCTGGCGGCGATCAGTTTCTCCTTGGCGAGAAGCAGCCGCTTGCGACCGACACCCAGGCCGTAGCCCCCCAGACTCCCGTCGCTGCGTATGACTCGGTGGCAAGGGATGATGAGGGGGACCGGATTGTCGCCGCAGGCGTTCGCAACGGCCCTAGCAGAGCTGGGTCTGCCTATCTGGCCGGCCACCTCGCTGTACGACCGAGTCGAGCCGTACGGAATCGTCTGGATTGCCGCCCATACCTTCAACTGGAATTCCGTGCCGCGGATGTCCAGCGGCAGTCCCCGAAGCTGACCGTCGTAGTATTTCGAGACGCCCTCCAGGAGATCTCGCACCTCCTCCGACTCGGCAATCTCGGCCCTTGGGTACTCCCTCCGAAGCCATCCAACCAGATTCTTGTCACTGTCCCCGACGCTCACCGCGCAGATTCCATGCTCTGTCGCTGCCACCAGCAGCCTCCCCAGGGGCGAAGACCCGACGAGATACCGTATCCTCATCCCGACACCTCCCCGACGATAGGTACCGGGCGTCATGCCCAGCTTGGTAGTTGAATTCTTGTAAAGCCAACTCTGAGAGTTATAGCCGGTCTTGTACAGAGCACCGACGACTGGTTCGCCCTTCCTCAGGCGGGACTTCAGGTCGTTTATCCTCATCTCCTCTATGTACCTGCGGGGCGACACTCCCACCACCCCCTTGAACGTCCGTTGCAGGTGGTATGGACTGACGCCGAACCGCGCGCCGAGGCCGGCCAGAGTGATTTTCCCCGACGACTCGGCCTGAATGTAGTCGCACACCCTCCTGACCAATTCAAGATGCTCGCTCCCCGCCCCGCTCTCCCTGGGCTTGCATCGTCTGCAGGCTCTGAAACCCGCCCGCTCCGCCGATGCGGGGTCGGAGAAGAACACCAGCCTCTCCGGGCTCGGGCGTTTGGAGGGACAGGACGGCCTGCAGTAGACGCCGGTAGAGTTCACGCCAAACACGAACAGTCCGTCAAACGAAGCGTCCCGCCTCATGGCCGCTTCCGCGAAGTCCGATTCTCTCACGTTCATGCTGCTCAGCCCCGTCGCCTGATTGCCAACTCCACCATGGATGCTGAGCCGATAAAAAGTGATTTTGGCGGAATCTTGCGCTCAAACCTCGCCCCGGTGGGTCCGAGGCCGACGGCCGGGTCCGGGCCGTTCCGATGGGCGAGTTGCTTCTCAAGGATTATTAGGCCCCGTTTCGAGCACCAGGCGGATTCTTGCCCAAGCCGAAGAAGGTCGGGAGCGTGAGCGTGAGGACCAAGGACCTGATGCAGGTGCCGGCGGTCATGGTTTCGGAAGATTCGACCATTGACGAGGCCGCGGAGGTGATGTGGGACAAGAACATCGGGAGCGTAATCGTCGTTGACAAGGCCGGCTTGATGAAGGGAATACTCACGGAGCGTGACGTCCTGTACTCGGTAACGAAGTCGCTCACCGGGAGAGGCATCCCGGTCACGAGCATCATGTCGAAGACCTCCCTCATGGCCAACCCCAATGAAAGCATCCTCACCTCCGTTGAGAGAATGATAAAGTCCGGCGTCAGGCACCTACCAGTGATTGACAAGACGGGCAAGCCCGTAGGCATGATTTCGATCCGGGACGCGGTCGACCTGAGCGAACCTCTCTTGAAGCTCGTCCTCGGCTCTCCAAAGAAGAAGACTTCGCCGTCCGGCTAGCCCTGTCGAGTCAATGACGACCGGCTTCCACACTTGTTCATCTCAGGTCTACCGGCTTCGACCCGCGCCCGTTATATGGGCGCCGGGCATATCCCTCACGTCATGGCGGGGAATACAAGGAGAACACCCCACAAGAGAACAGTGATAGTGCAGTGCATCGACTGCAAGATAGTTATCGGAACCGAAATCGGGTCGAGCCCTACGACCGAGGTGCAGTGGAGCCTCTGTTCGAGGTGTGTGGCGCGGCGGAACGGAATGGTTGGTGCCAAGACGCCTCACGAGCTCGGCATCTACTGATTCCTAGAACCGATTCCGCCTCGGAGCACCCGCCAGTTCTTAAATATCAACGCGACACGAACGTATTGCCTTGGCGGTGGACTTCACAATCCGGAAGTTCTCCGGGTGCACCGTCGCATACGTGAGATACGTCGGGCCCTACAGGGGGGACGACATGATGCGGGACGAGTTCGAAGGACTGGCAGCCTGGGCGAAGGAGAAGAAGCTTCGAACGGGCAAGTGGTTCTTCATGGAACTCGACGGGCCCGATGTCCCAAGCAAGAAGCGCAGATACGAGGCCTGCATCGAGCTGAAGGGCAAGGCTCGCTCGAGCAAAGGCGTACGAATCAGAAAGCTCCCAGAGACTCTCGTTGCCAGCATAAGATTCGATCCGAAGAAAGTCTCCCCGCGAGTAATCTACCACGGCCTAGAGAGCTGGCTGCAGTGGAGGAAGAAAGAAGGGAAGTACAAGGAGGCAGGCGACTGGAGGGAAGTCTATGTCGGCAATCCTTGGACGAGCGCGCGAGCTTGGGCCAACGTAGACGTTCAGGCACCCGTGAAGAAGCTGGGTTAGTCTTCCATGGTGGATCATGGAACGCGTCTGGCTACTGCCCACCTTGCCGGGGACTGCGAAGCCGCTGGAGCAACCTCTGAAAAAGAATTGACGGCGAAGCTATTTTAGTAGTCCCCGCAAAAGCTCGTGCGAGGAGAATGCCGAAGCGGCACTTTACGATCGACACGGGGACTGAGAAGGTAGAAGTCGACGGCTACGAGCACATGAAGGTGGCCGTCAAGTATCTCATGAAGAGAAGACGGAGCCTTCTGTCCACCAAGGACAAGGCGAAGGTCGAAAAGATGTTCGACGAGCTTCCGAAGCAGGTCACTGTGATCGGGAAGCAGGTTACGAAGTCCTACAAGGCGGCCTGGGAAAAGGTCAGCACCGGGGAGTTCGCAGGCGCCAGGTTCACGTTCACGCTGGAAGAAGTACCTGCCGGATAGGCGCTCGGCGTATTCCGCTACGATTCCTCGCCCAGGAATCCGAGAACAAGCGAGTTGAACTCGCCCGGATTCTCAATGTGTGGGAAGTGATGGGCATCTCTCACGCTGACGGCCCTGGCGCCCTGGATCGAGCCGGCCAGCAGGAAACCGATCCGCCTCAGCCAGAGGGGGCTCTGTCCGCCATTGAGCACCAGCGTCCTGCATTTGATTCGGGCGCAGTCGGACTTCGTGAATACAGGAAACGCCGTCTTCAGCTCCGCGATGGTCCTGGCGTTGTCCTTCATCATCTTCTGAGTCTCTTCAGACAACCTTCCTAGGCTTGCCTTTTCGCCCTGGATTCCATCGCTCAGGAGCTCGACGGAGGAGTCGAGTCTCCCCTCTCCGAGCGCCTTGAGAGCCGGGTTCAGCGACTTGCTCCTAAAGCCCGAGACGGACGACGCCACCGCCGGGCTCCCAAGGAGAAGCGCAAGCAGTTCCAGGGGGTTGTTCGGGTTCTTCACCAGCATCGTCGAGACCGCCGGCTCCACGAGGACCAGTGACCTGACGAGACCGGGTTCGTTGGCAGCGAGATAGGCAGCTACGAATCCTCCGTAGGAGTGCCCCACAAGGCTGACCGGGTCCGGTCCCAGCGCCCTTATCAGTTTCTTCAGGTCGTCGGCGTTGTTTTGGACGGTGCTGTCCGAGACATCGCCCTCCCTCACGTTCGGGGAAGCGTACCTCCTGCTGTAGGCCACGGTCCTGTACTTCTTCGAGAACTCAGGCACCTGCGCATTCCACGCACGGAAGTCGGTCGGGATTCCGTGCGCGAGGACCACCGGCTTTCCGGCACCCGACTCCGAGTAGAACATGTTCGAGCCTCCTATGTCGAGGGTTGCCATCTCGGGAATCCCGAAGGCTGCAGTCTATAAGCGGTTCCGTCGGCTCATACGAACGAGACGTCCGATTGGACGTAGGCCCGCACGGCGAGAACGAGAACCACGGCCGTTTCCACGCAGAGGAGGACGAGCTGGTACGCGTCGCCGACCGGGAAGGACCCGGAGTATCCGTCCCTGACGCAGTTCGCCACGTAGGTCAGCGGGTTGACCTGGAACAGGACCTTGATGGGAAGGGGGAGCCCCGGGCTCAGAGGATAGAACACCGTGCTGGCGAAGTTCACTACGAACAGAATAAGAATCTGAATGCTGTTGTAGGCATTGTTCGATTTCACGAGGGCGGAGATCAGGAGCATCAGTGACCCGAAGAAGATGGAGCCGATGGCAATCGTGCCGAACATCACGACCGCCCCGAAGAGCGTCAGCGTGAACGACCCCAGGATGACGTAGGCCGCTCCGAGCATGACCAGGGCCCCTGCGAGTCCGAAGATAAGAGAGGTGAACATGATCCCGAGGAGGTACTGGAGCCGGGTAAACGGCCCCACGAGAAGTTGCGCCAGCATCCCCCATCTCCTGTCGGCCCAGAGCATGCTCCCGCCCACCGTACCGGCCATCACGCTCTGGAAGGCCATTATGCCGGGCGTAAGGTAGGCGCGGTAACCGCTCAAACCCTCCACCGAGGAAGACGCAAGGGCCCCGAAGCCGAAACCAAAGAAGACCAGATAGAGGGCGGGCAGGCCTATGAGTATCGTCAGCGATCCCGGGTCGGTGTTTACGACGATGTTGCGGTACATCAGCTTGAGTATGTTTGGGGCCTCCACCTTCAGGAGCCTCCTCGGGAAATCGAGTCCATGAACACGTCTTCGAGCGTGTTCTTCCTCACGTTGAGCCACTCGAGCTGAACGCCAGTGCTCTTCGAGAGCTCGACAATCCTCTGCAGGACCTCCCTGGGGTTCTCGGTCAGGATGACCGCCGACTCTCCAGAGACCTTGAGCCCGTCGACGCCGATGCCCTGTCCAAGCTCCTGGTAGAACCTGGCATTGTCCCCCCCGACGGTGACCTCGACGGTCTTCTTTCCGCCGTACAGCCGTTTGAGATTCTCCACGGTGTCCAGGGCCAGTATCCGGCCCACGTCGATCACGGCGATCCGGTCGCAAAGGTAGTCCGCCTCCTCAAGGTTGTGCGTCGTGAAGACCACGGTCAACCCCCCGGTCGCCTCCTTCTTGATGGAATCGAGCAGCTCCCGTCTCATGATCACGTCCAGACCCACGGTCGGCTCGTCGAGGAAGAGTATGTCCATCTCGTGCATCATCTCCCTCGCCACCTGCACCCTTCTCTTCTGTCCGCCAGACAGGTCGAAGGAGCGCTGCTTCCTTACGCTCTCCAGGCCGAACATCTTGATGAGCTCCTCCCGCTTCCGGACCCTCTCCTTCTTCTGTACTCCCCAGAGGATGCCGTAAATGTCGAAATTCCCCTGGACCGTCGTGAAGTCAAACGACTCTCCCTGCTGGACGACGCCTATTCTCTTCCTGATGCTCCTTCCTTCGTGGGCCGGATCCATTCCGAGGATGCTGAGCCTCCCAGAGCTCGGCCTGATGAGCGTCGTAAGCACCTTGATGAGAGTGGACTTCCCCGCCCCGTTCTTTCCGAGCAGCCCGAAGACCTCGCCCTTGCCAACGGTGAAGCTGACGTCGTTTAGGGCGTAGTACTTCCCGTCGTAGCTGTGCCTTATGTTCTCGGCCCTTATGACGACTTCTGGCGTTCCTCGGCTTGCGCCCGGCGGGGACGGCGGCTGCAATCTGTCGCGGCCGCCAGAGGGCGCCCATATCAAGCTAGCGCGCTGGCTTCCCTCCCGACGTCACTTCCACGCCTTCGCCTTCGCGCAGAATTCGTCCATCTCGTCGAGGGTCTTTGGGCAGTGCTTGTAGTGGTGCACGACTTCCCTAAGCGCCTCTTCGACGGGAGTGGGCTTTCCGGGACAGAACGAGTCCAATTGCGCCCTGACCTCCATTAGGTGCTGCCAGACGTCCTGTGGAATCGTCAGCGGCACCCCCTGCTTGGTCGTTGCCATACCTAGCACCGCGGCGCCCTCGTATATCTGGATTGGTCGCCCTCTGGCGGTGACCGGCGTCGACCGGACGGCTACGAGAAGGAGCTCAGAGGGGCGTAGTAGACTGCCCCGTTCTCCCCGTTCGAACTGCTGTCGAAGCCCCCAATGCAGTACATGTCTCTTGAAACGACCAGGCACGTCGTCTCGACGCTTCCCGGGAAGTTGCCCGCGCGTTTCCAAGCCCCGATTCCGCCCGAGGAGACCTGGGCGTAGTACGAAGCGCTGGTGTAGGAGTTCTGACCGCCCTGGCCGCCGAGGCAGTAGATGAAGCCCGAGGAGACGACGCAGGCTAGACCGCTCTCCGCCTGAGGGTACGAAGTGGTCTTGGTCCAGGCCCCAACCCCGGACGAGGAGAGTGCGGCGTAGTAGGCCTCGTCAACGGCGTTGTCGTTCTGGTCGGCTCCCCCGATGCAGTAGACGTAGCCGGAGGCCGTGAAGCAGCTGGGCAGGAACAGGTTGGCGGGATACGCCGTCGAGTGGGTCCACGCCCCTATGCCCGACGTCGAGAGCTGGGCATACCAAACGGAGCTGCTGTACGTGGAGTCCGCGTTGGTGGCGTCCGTCTCGTTGTTCCCTCCCACGCAGTAGATGTAACCCGAGGAAGCTACGCACGATTGGCTGTCGATCGCGATCGGGAAAGCTGTGGTGACGTTCCACTTCCCAATCTGCTGGCCGCCCAGGGGGGCGAAGTAGCTGGAGGAGACGTCGTCCTCGCCGGGGTCGTAGCTACCGCCCACGCAGTAGGCGTATCCTCCGTACGGCACGCACGATTGGCCGTTGATGTTGACGGGATAGACGTTGGAATCGGCGATCCATCCGCTCAGGTTGCCTGAGCTCGAGATTACGCTGCTCGAGTAGATCTCGTTCCGAGGCCCCCCATTCACGTCCTGGCCCCCCACGCAGTAAACATAGCCGGTGCCGTTGATGCACTGCTGGCCCCCGACTCCGATGACCCCTGTCAGGTTGAGCGGGTATTCGGGACCTGATACCCATGCCTTGTTGACTCCCGTGGACGTCGTGCTCTCGTAGGCGTACAGGACCAGGATGATCACGACGACCACGACCACGAGGAGGAGGATCGCCCTGTCCAGTTTCATCCAGGTCGCCCGACTACAGCCCCAGGCTGTTGATTACTCTGCCCGAGTTCGCATCTACGACCAGGATGATCTTCTTGCCCTTGTGGTCGTACCTTGCGAACCATATCGGCGCGTGTAGGAGTTCGACGTCACCCACGTCCGACTCCGTCGTCAGACGCTGGATCATGTGGTATTTGGCGTGGGCCTTCTGCGACTGAAGCTGGTCGACCAGGGTCTTCGCCTGCGACTTCGCGACCTCCTCACCGATGTCTCCGTTCAGGACCTTGACACCCTTCGGTATCTTGGTCATGTCGAAGAGTGCCCTCTCCTGCAAATTGAACTGGTACTCCTTGGGTTGGTACTCGGTCAGCGCCTTGAGCGCGACCACCGGAAAGTTGTAGTTCGCGTCCATCTGCTCCGCCTTCATGGTGCCTCCGCCGTAGCCGAACCCCATCCCGAAAGCCCTGATCTGCCCGAATGCGGACGCGCCCAGGACGGAGCCCAGGCCGATGGACGGCAGTCCGAGCGCCCTCCTGCGCCCCCCGAAGCCGCCACCTCCGCCCATCCCGCCTCCGATGCCTCCGAGAATCACGCCCATGAGGGCCGCAGTTGTGGCGGTCTGTCCTATCTGTGCCATCTCGTTGACCGCGACCACCGAAGTCCTGGCGGAGACGTCCACTATCCAGTAGGGCACGTACGACAGGCTCATCTCTTCCTGAGTGGAGTCTTCGTGAAGGTGCCTGTGGAGAAGACCCTTGTCCATCAGGGGCGTGATTATGCCGTTGACCTGGTCAACGGTTGCCACCTTCGCTGGGAGCACGGTGTGCTTCTGAATGCTCTTCCAGCCGTCGTTGGCCAGAGACACGCTGCTGCCGCAGTACTCGCAGGTGATTATCATCTCCCCGAACTTTGGGCTGATCGGCGCCCCGCAGCTGGGGCACTTCAGCGAAGTGGCGCTCCCAGGAGCAAGCACAGGTTGGCTGGGGGCTGACGTTTGCTGGGCCGGCCCGGAGCCCTCAATCCTGGTGCCGCACTTGTAACAGAAGCCGGCATCATCGGGGAGCTGGGCGCCGCACTTCGGACAGAACATGATTCTTTTCGCCTCAGAACTGCTTGCCGCAGTTAGGGCAGAATTTCACGTCGGTGCCAACGGAGGTCCCGCATTCCGGGCAGAACTTCGGCTTGGTTCCGGACGGGCCCGCCGTCTGCGGGGCAGCCAGCGTGGCGCCGCAGTTCGGGCAGAACTTGCTGTTTAGCGGGATGATCGACGCGCAACTCGGGCAGCTCCGGGTCTGGCCCTGCGCCATCCCCTGAGCCATCTGTCCTCCCATGACAGAGCCTACGCTGACGCCTGCTCCCAGGCCCACTCCGATTCCGGTCATGGCCCCCGCGCCTCCCGACGGGTTCTTCGCTGCGTCCACGATTGCCTGGCCCGTCTGGTACTGGAGGTAGTTGACGCCGAGGACCTGCATCTGGGACCTGGTGTCGATGGCCTTCTGCACTTCATCCGGAAGGCTGATCGAGAGGCCCGATATCTTGTTGATTTCGATTCCATACTGGCCAAGGTTGTCCGGAGACAAGGACAGGACCTCCTGCTCGATGTTCGTCAGGCTCGCCGCCAGATCGGTTATCTTCATGCCCGCGGCCTTCATCTTGCCCAGGGAGTTGTAGACAAGGATGACCATCTGTTCCTTGATCCTGGACTCCACGTCGTCGGAGGTCTCTGCACCGAAAGTGCCTACAAACTGGTTGATGAACAGCTCAGGCGAGGAGATCTTCCAGCGGTATTCGCCGAAGACCCTGAGGTTGACTATCCCGAACGTCGGGTCGGTGAACTGGTATGGCTGAGTGCTGCCGTACTTTCCGTCCATGTACCTCTTCGGAATGTAGAAGACCTCGGCCTCCTGCTGCACGCCCGTGAAGAACTTCAGAAGCTTTCCGACGACCGGCGCGTTGATGTCGGTCAGGGCGTACCGGTTGGGCTGGTCGAAGTAGGTGAGCACCTTTCCGTCCCTGTAGAAGACGGCGATCTCGTCCTCCCTAACGACTATATTGTCGTTGAGCCTGATGTTTCTAGGGACCTTCCACAGCGCGTTCCCCTGCTTGTACTGGTCCTCCCACACTATGGTCGTCGAGCCGAAGACGCTGCCACCCGTTGGCGGAACCCCACTTTGTTGCTTCTTTCCGAACATTTCATTTCACCGCTACTCTATCGCGATTCCCTCAATTGCTTCCATTCTCACGGCCCACTTCTGCTTGATGTCGTTGACCGCCCGAGTGAACTGGGCCACTGAAGCTTGAATGCTATTGGGGGCTGCCGGGTCATACACCAGAGTGCTCGGAGACGTCGCCGATTCCAGTTGCAGAACGGCGCTCACGAACGCGTAGTCGTAGTCGTAGAGCTTGTTGAGCTTGTCCTCATGAATCGTTATCGGCGCTACCCAGCCGGAGTACCCCTGCTGCGCGTGCCTTATCTCGCCGCTGGTCCCCTGAACCTGCCAGATCAGCGATCCGATGGCGGATAGGTTGGTGAAGTCGTTCCCGGCCGCAACCTGCTTCCGAAGCGATTCGAGATTGCCCTTCACACGGTCGAGCCTGTCGGCCATCTGGTTCCTGAGCAGCTCGTCGGACACCCTAACGTCTTCTCTCTGCCTATAGCCCCGCAGACCGGGGATTATCAGCTGCAGCTTCTTCAGACTGTCCCTGTTCTCTTCGACAGCCTGCCTGATGTCCGAGTTTCCCTGAGACATGTCGTACTTTTGCGCTCGGACGCTCGCGCCGATATAAACCTTGGGCCGCCCCGCGGGACTCTCTGTGCCTCCTCTCAACAATCCTTAAGATTGACGCAGGCCAGAGCGCTTCATTGAACCGAGAGGAGCTCAGGATCGGATGCAGCGGCTGGTCTTACAAGGACTGGGTAGGGCCGTTCTACCCAAAGGAGCTTCAGCCGAGGGACTACCTCAAGCACTACTCTAGGATCTTCAACTGCGTGGAGATCGACTCCAGCTTCTACCGAGTTCCCAACGCGTTCATGATAAGCCAATGGAAGGCCAGCACGCCGCCGGGCTTTCTGTTTTCCCCGAAGCTGCCGAAGAAGATAACCCACGAAAACAAGCTAAGCAACTCAGAGTCCTCACTGCTCTACTTCTACAGCGTCGTGAGCAAGCTGGGCGACAAGCTCGGTCCCATAGCGATCCAGCTCCCTCCCTCGATAAAGGTCAGCACGCACCTCGAAGCGATGAAGGACTTCCTGTCGCTCCTCGATCCTCGATTCAAACACGCCATCGAGTTCAGGCACAAGTCATGGTTCACTCCTGAAACCTACGGCCTACTCAAGAAGAACAACGCAGCGATGATATGGTCTCTCAACCAATACGTCGAGACTCCACCCGAGATTACATCCGACTTCGTCTACCTGAGGCTGGTGGGGGACCGTGAAATCACCGAATTCTCCGGCATCCAGAAGGATCGCGGCGGCGACATGAAGCGGTGGGCCAAGACGGTCGAGGGCAAGTCCGAGGACTTCGACAGCGGATACGTCTTCTTCAACAACCACTTCGCTGGCTTCGGTCCAGAGTCGGCCAACGAGTTTCGCAGGCTCCTGGGCCTCGTGGAGCTCGAGTGGAGGCCCCAGGGGTCGCAACAAACTCTCTTCGGGTCATAGCTGACAAATGTCGCAGACCAGCCGGATCATCTTCCACGTCGACTTCGACGCATTCTACGTTTCCGTGGAGATGAGGGAGAACCCCGCGCTTCGAGGCCTCCCGGTGGTGGTTGGCGCCGACCCCGAGGGCGGGAAGGCCAGAGGAGTCGTGGTGGCCTGTTCCTACGAAGCGAGAGGGTTCGGCCTTCATTCAGGCATGCCGATTTCGCAGGCCTACAGGCTCTGCCCACAGGCTGTCTACATGCGCCCCAACTTCGACCTCTACGAGCGCGTCTCTGAGGAGGTGATGGAGACGCTGAAAGGGCATGCCGACCAATTCGAGCAAGTTGGGATAGACGAGGCTTTCCTCGACGTGTCCCGGAAGGTCGCGACGGCCGCCGAGGCGGAGGCCCTGGCACTCGAGCTCAAGAAGACGGTCAGGGAGGCGCACCACCTCACTTGCTCCGTAGGAATTGCTCCCAACAAGTCCTCCGCAAAGATAGCGTCGGACAGGAAGAAGCCTGACGGTCTGACACTGGTCCCCTTCGACGGGGTCGAGGACTTCCTGAAGCCTCTGGGCGTCAGCGTCGTGCCTGGGATTGGAAGAAAGACCCAGGAATTCCTGAACTCGAAGGGAATCGAGACAATCGGTCAGTTGCAGGCCATCGAGGGGAGGCAACTTGTCAGATGGTTCGGCAAGAACGGGGTCTGGCTCTGGGGAGTGGTCCATGGCAAAGAAAACATCGAGGTGAGGCAGCAGACCTTGCCTCGGTCGCTGAGCGTCGAGCGGACCTTCAAGCAGGATCTGCTGGACTTCCAGGCCGTCCGTCGCGAGGCCAGAAGCGCAGCATCAGAGCTCATCGGCAGGATAAGATCTCAACACCTGTCCTACAGGACGGGCGGGATCAAGATTCGCTTCCAGGGCTTTGAGACGCACACGAGGGAGAAGTCGTTCGTCAGCCACACAGAGAGCGAAGAAACGCTCCAGTCCATCGTGGAATCCCTCCTGAACGAGTTCGAGAACGCTGCGAGGCCGGTCCGCCTGGTCGGGGTGCGGGTCGCCGACCTCCGCCGAATGGACTCGGAGTCGTCGAGTCTCGATGACTGGGCCGCCTCCTGACCTTCCCTGTCAGGCATCTGCCGGCAAGACTTCGGTCGTTTCCTCGGGGAGCGAAACGCGGTGGAAGAACAACCAGAACAACGAGATTGAAACGACGTAGAGCAGCGCGGCCAGATAGAATGGGAGCGCCAGCAGGCCGACCTGCATCATTGCCCCACCGACACCGGTGCTAATCGAGTTCGGGAACCTCCAAATCGCAGCGTTGAGCCCGGACGCGGCTCCTCTCTCGTCCTCGGTAACCAGTCCCATTATCATCGATGAAATCAGGGGGTTGGATAGGTTCATGAGGAAGCTCCGGACTGTGTAGATTACACCGGCGACCGCGAAGGTCGGGGAGAGAGGCACGGCCACCATGAAGACAGTGGAGAAGAGCTGCGTTGCGACTATCGCTCTGATCAGCCCCATCCTCCTGGCGAGATAGGGAGCGGCCAGGGTCGTGACCGCGATTAGCAGGCCCGATACGCCGATTATGGGGCCACTGACAGCGTCGGAGACGTTGTAGGCCAGGCTGAACCAGAGAGTCATGAGCGGCACGAAGAGTCCGGCTCCTAGCGCTATCAGGACGCTGGTCGTTCCATACTTGATCAGCGTGTTCTTCGACTTTCGGGGGAGGAACTGGCTGACGCTCTTCGCAGCCGTCGAGGTCTTCGACTCGCTTATTTTCAGCAGAAGCGGCGTGGTTGCTATGCTCAGGCCGGCCACCGCAACGTAGAGCAAGACGTGGGATTCCCGGGAACTCAGCCCGAACGACTGAAAGACCAGTACCACGGGAATGGCGAATCCTCCCAGGCCCCAGGCGATGTTCGAAAGAAACGAGGACAGTGAGAATGCGGGAGTCCTGCTCACGGCGCCCGCCTTCTCCGCCAGTAGGGCCATCCCCGCGGCGGCGAAGGCCGCCTCGGTGGTTCCTTCCACGATCGCGGCGGCGAAGAGCAGGACGATGTTGGTCGTCAGCGAGAACAGGATCAGGGTCAGGCTGGCGAGAAGGTTGCCGATGATGAGGAATCTCCTCCTTCCGTATCTGTCCGCCAGGATTCCTACGGGTAGGCTCACCACCACCATTGTGATGCCCATCACCATTATGACCGTGGCAGCGAACCCGGCGGTCAGTCCCTGTACTTTAGTCAGGAAGAACGAGAGGTCAGTGTAGATGAGACCAATGGCGAGAGAAGGGACGAAGCTAAGGAAGACCAGGAGTCTTGCTTCTGGTGGTATGGTTCTGTACTCCCCAAACAACCGACCCGCCACTTCGGGCCGAACGGCACGATGATATTAACAGACTCCCTTATCCCCGCTCCGATCGGCGCCGCATCTGGGTCGGGGCGTCGCTCGTCTGTCTTTCAATTCAGCGGCTCAGGTTCAAATATCGGGGCTCGTGCGCTTTCGTCAATGGCCGTGCTCCCCGACGCAACGGTGCTGGGCGGGGCCGAACTCGTTTTGACATTTCCACCAAGCGCTCGGGCGCCGGACGGTGTCGAGTCATGAGCATGAAGAGCAACGGTGATTGGTCGTTCTTCCTCGCAAAGGGAGATTCAAGGGTGGGAGTCGTGCTGGTTCACGAGATCTTCGGGTACAACTCCTACGTCGAGGATGTGGCGAAGAAGCTGGCGTCGGACGGCTACACGACAGCCGCCGTCGATCTGTTCCGCGGAGCCAAGCCCGGGACGGTTGAGGAGGGGCGACAGATGAGAAACTCCATCAGCGACCAGCAGGTTGCCGACGCTCTCGCCAAAGGAGCCGACCTGATGAGGAGGGAGACCCCTGCCAGGAAGATCGGCTCAATGGGCTTCTGCATGGGGGGCGGTGTCGCACTTCAGGGCGCGTGCGACCTCGCACTGGACTTCTGCGTCGACTACTACGGCATGATAACGGAGGAGAAGTCAATCACAAAGCTAAGGGGGCCGGTGCTGCTCATTCTGGGGAGCGACGACGAGCGGGTCACGCCCTGGGCCTTCCAGAAACTCCTTCCGGCGGCAGCGAAGGCCAAGAAAAGGATTGAGACGCAGCTGTACCCAGGCGCGATGCACGCCTTCCACAGGCCTGGTTGGGCGGGGTACAACGAAGAGGCCGCCACCGACGCCTATGAGAAGACCGTTAGATTCCTTTCCCAGTTCAAGTAACCGCGTCCTGATACACGAAGTTCGGCCGCCAGGCCAGGACGGGAGCGCCGGGAAGCAACTTCGACTGCCACGCATTTTGTAACTACCGTTAAATATAGTCGCCCGAACGCCTCCGCCCATCGTCCAAGTTGGTTAACACCAAGAGGCTAATCACGGCCACGCTCTTCGGCGTGCTGGTAGGCGTCGTGTACGGCGCACTTCCATTCGAGATCGGCGACTCACTGATCGTCTTTGAGGCTATCATACTGTCGCTAAGCTTCATACTCCTCGGGCCGGGCGGCGCGACCTACACGGGTCTCATCAACGGACTTGTCGAGACGCCGCTTCAGCTCGCGTTCGGGCCATTCGCGTTCGGCGTAGCCTTGTTCTACGGGATACTGGTCGACGCGTTCAGCAGTCTCTTCAGGGTCACGTCGGAGGGTCAGGTTCGAACGAAGAGGCTGGTCGCCTCTCTGAGCTTGAGCACGATAATCACGGGGCTGGTCGCGACCTACGCTTTCATCATGCTGGGCTTCGGCACGACCGCGCCTTTCGTGGAGGTGTACGTGCCCGTCTTGGTCGTGGGCGCGCTGAGCGGAACAATAGGGGGATTCCTAGCCGCCAGGATATGGGAGCGGAACCTGAAGTCCAGGTATGCTTCTGAGGCCGCCTCCCTGGCCCAGCCAAAAACGGCGTAGGCCACCCTAGACCAGCGGCAATCGGGCCGCTATTCCGCGGTTTCGAGTTCTTTCTGGACCTTGGCCGAGAACCTGTACAGAAGCCAGTACAGGACCAGCCCCAGGACCGTTATCAGGACTCCGGCTATCAGGAGCACGAAGGCCGCAGTGAAGATACCTAGCAGTATCAGCAGGATGGCGGCTAACCGGGAGACCGGGCTGACCCTCACTGGCATGTGTACGCGCTCGCCGCCGCGAGGCAGTTAAGCTCTCCCTTGAGACTGGCCGGGCGCCGCGGTTCCCATCTTCTTGCCCCGGCCTCTCGATTGCATCAAAGCCCCATTCAGGAACATGAGGACAGCGAGCACCAGCATCAGGTCTGCAATGGTGCCGTTCATCCCCGGGACGTAGGTGCTGGCGAGGCCCATCAGTATTCCGCAGACCTCCATCGAGGCGCCCAGAATGTTCATCTTCTGCGAGAAAGCGCGCATCGAAATCATTAGGCCTGTGACCAGCGCCAGGACCCCCAGAGCGAACAATCCTGCTCCGTCGAGAACGTTGTCTGCTCCCACCATCGACATTTCGCCAACTAGGCCCAGCTGCATCAGGCCGGAAGCGAAGTCCAGACCCGCTCCAACTACACCCAGGATAGTCCCGATTAGGGCAACGCTTCTCAATCTTGTCTATCCGCCCCCATCGCTCGCGATATAAGTTCGCCAGCCCGAAATGCCCGGGCGGATCAGCCCGCGCGCCGTTCTTCTTCTCTCAACAATCTGAAGAGCCTGTACCTGTCGACCTCTCCTGGCGACAGCTCATATCCGCAGGTCCTGCAGCTCACCCCGGCAGTATTCTCATGGAGCGTGAACCTCCCACACTTCGGGCACTTCATCTTCATTTCCTCGCCGCGGGCTTCCATGCTCAGCGCCCGCGCCGACTCCGAGGCTGATAAGGCTGTTGACTCGCCCCTGAGCGACAAGCCGTTCCGTTCCTCCGGCCACCCATCACATCAACCTGCGGCCGCATCATCCCCCAATTCCACGGAGACATTTAAGCCGCCCTGCGGAGGTTGCGGCGTGAACGATACGCTCGCGCTTGCAGACATACTGAGTGCCCGCGACCGAATACGCGACGTCGCGGTAAGGACGCCTGTGGTCGAATCCCCCGCTCTTTCCAGGCGGTTCGGAAGGGAAGTCTACCTGAAGTTAGAGTGCTTCCAGCCCACAAAGGTCTTCAAGATCAGGGGTGCCTACAACAAGATCTCTCAGGTAACTTCGAAGAACGTCGTCGCGGCGTCTTCGGGGAACCACGGGATGGCAGTCGCCTATTCCTCCAGGCTCCTTGGGAAGAAGTGCACGGTGGTGGTCCCTGAGACCGCCGTCCAGGAGAAGGTCAACACCATCGAAGAGTTTGGCGCGGAGGTCGTCAAGTTCGGCCGGTACAGCAGCGAGAGAGAAAGCAAGGCCCGGGAGATTACTGAGGCGTCTGGAGCGGTGTTCATACCTCCGTTTAACGACCGCGACGTGATGGCAGGACAGGGGACCTGCGGGCTGGAAATAGCGGAGCAGCTGAAAGAATTCGATTCCATCATAGTTCCTGTGGGCGGAGGGGGGCTTATCTCCGGCATCTCGGTGGCTGCGAAATCGCTCAACCCGGCTTGCCGCATCTTCTCAGTAGAGCCCGAGGGGGCTGACAAGCTGAGTCTGTCGTTGAAAGCGGGACGGATAGTACGACTCGAGTCGCCTCACTCGATTGCGGATGGGCTGATCCCCAACAGCGTAGGAGAGATGGGGTTCGAGATCTGCAGGAGGAACGTCGACGGCAGTTTCGTAGTCAGCGACGAGGAGGTGGTCTCGGCCATGGGATTGATGGCAAAGGAGGCGCACGTCTTCGCCGAACCCTCAGGAGCGGCACCGGTGGCAGCTCTGGTCGCCGGTCGAGACGTTGACAGACTTGGACGCAGGGTCGTCTGCGTCATATCAGGCGGCAACGTCTCCCTGGACCTGCTGAGAAGAATCCTGGGAAGCTAGCGCTCTCCGACCAGCTTCCTTCAAGCCGCAGGCCAGGGCCGCTCCATTGGTGGCGGGAAGCTTCACCCATCCTCAACAATGGGATTCGGCATTTGGTTTAACTACATCACGGGCCTGACGATTTCAGAAATGACTGCGAAACACGTTCCGATAACGGCCCTCGTGACTGGCGGGGGAGGTTTCATAGGATCCAGGCTTGTCGGCTCACTCCTCGCGCGCGGCGACCACGTGAGGGTGCTGTATCATACCCGCCTCGGGAGGCTCGAGGGGGTCAAGAGCCCCAACTTGGAGTTCGTCGGCGTGGGAGATGGTGCCCACGACGGCATGTTGGACAGTTCGCTCGTGGGCAAGGCGACGGAAGGTGTCGACGTCGTGTACCATCTGGCAATCAATTGGATGAAGTCGCATCACACCTGGAGCAGTGCGGGCGAGCTGGCGGACTTCTTCGATGACAACGTGCGCGGCACGCTCAACCTCCTTGAGGCTTCTAGATCTGCAGGCGTGCGGCACTTTCTGTACTCCAGCAGCGCGGTGGTCTACGGATGCACCAGGTTTTCGACGGTGAGAGAGGACACGATCTGCACCCCTGAAACCTGGGACAGGGACCCTGGGGCTGCCTATCCGATCATGAAACTCACCGTCGAGAAGCTCTGCCTGCTTTGCTCCAAAGTCTACTCCCTTCCGGTCACAATCTTCCGCGTGGGGGTCGTCTTCGACGACACCAGGGCCATACTTCCCGATCCGGTCTTCGTCGACAGGATCCTGAAGGGCGAATCGGTCGAAGTGGCAAAGGACGTGGGACGAACCAGCATACACGTTGACGACGTCGTCAGCGCCTTCCTACTTGCGACTCTCAACAAGAAAGCCTACGGTGAGATCTTCAACCTCTCCAACCCGGGAGCTTACATTCCTGACAGCGAGCTGTACCACCTGATTGCGGACCAGGCAAGATCCAAGAGCAAGATCAAACTCTCGCCAAAGCCCTTGCTGAACCCCACCGTCGAGTCGCTGGAGAAGACGAAGTCGGTCCTCGGATGGAACCCGAAGAACAATCTCGAGTCGCTGAAGAGCGCGCTAAGGAAGGGCGTGCCTTCGCGGAAGTAGACACGCCCGGTCCAGAAGAGACATGCGTCCGCTCGAGGGCGCACGCCTTCGACATCCTTCCATCTCACGGTGGAAACCGGACGTTCGAGACTGTCTGGGGTCCAACGACCCGAGCCCACGGCCTTCGAAAGCCAAGGAAGGCCATCATGCTCTCGCGGGGCTCTGGGCGCCGCAGCGGTCACCACGCGTCAACAAATTTTGCTCAAAATGGCATGCAGATTAGAGCCCGCGGGATATAGGAACCTCCGGCCATCAGACGCCAAGCGATGGCTTTCTCCGAGAAGTGGGATAAGAAGGAGCAGGGGCCAGGTTTCATGAGCAGGTTTAGGATAAGCGTAAGACCCTCGACGCCTCTGAAGATACAGATAGAAGAAGCGAACAGGCAGATCAAGACTCTCATTGCGCAATTGGAGGGCGCGGTCAGCAGGATAAAGCAGAGGGACTCTGCGATCTTCAGGCAGGTCGTCTACTCCCTTGCCCAGCATGATTCGCAGCACGCGATGGTATACGCGAACGAGCTCTCGGAGGTCAGGAAGATGGGGAAGATGGTAACCCAGGCCGAACTCGCTCTCGAACAGATATCCTTGAGACTGGGAACCATCACCGACCTGGGCGAGATTGCGACCACGCTCGCGCCGGCAGTGACTGTAATCAAGAACATGAAGAGTACCCTTCAGAGTGTCCTTCCAGAGGCCGACAGGGAGATTGGAGAGATTTCCGGACTCCTCAGCAGCGTGCTGATTGACGCAGGGACTACGGGCGGCATCTCGTTGAACTTCGACGCAGCCAACGAGGAGGCTCAGAGGGTGCTGAACGAGGCTTCCGAGGTGGCCGAGGAGAGGATGAAGGAGAACTTCCCGGACATCCCCATGACGCTTCCCACTCAACGGGAGCAAGAAGATCTCTCAGCGTGAGCCCGGCGGAGCTCCGGCACTGCGCCGTATTCCACGCTCGCCTGCAGCATGGGCAACCGGCTCTCCGGCATACCAGGGCGATGGTCGGTCCCACCAACTCCTTAGTGCGTCACAGGACGCGGGCCCGTCCTTCCGCAGTCTTGAGGGAGATCCACGGTACCAATATTAACCTGCGGGGCCCCAGATGCCGACAGGCGATTCATGCAATTCCGCACTGGGAAACCTGCCACCGCTCACCGCCACGTAAGGAAGGCTCACTCTCGCAACTTGGGCGCTGAGAACGAGGGGTCGCCGGAGCACGCGACTCCAGGAACCCGGAGACTCTTCCTCGTGATAGCGGTAGTCGTCGCGCTTGTCGTGGCGGCTTTCGTCATCTATCTTCCGTTCCTCACGGGCGTCGCCACAACCAATAGCCGCACCGCGTCCTCGACCGGGCAGACCTCCTCTTCCAGCAACTCCTCGGCAACGTCGACTAATTCCTCCGTTTCCGTTGGTCTCGGATCACCGCCTCTAATCCTGAACGGGAACGCCAGCATTACCTACCCCGCGGACTACCAGGCGCTCGCGAGCTACGCGCTGGGCGTCATCAACCAGGATAGGAGCAAGTTCGGCCTAGGGACGATTGCTCGGAGTCCTGTCCCTTCTGCACAGCAACACGCCGATTCGATGCTGTACTTCGGGTACTTCAGCCACTTCGACACCCAGGGGTTCAAGCCATACATGAGGTACACGCTGCTTGGAGGTGACGGTGCCGTCGAAGAGAACATCGCCTTCATCTCGTGGCAGTCTCCCTACTATACTAGCACGGGCAGCGCAGAGAAGTCGATCGCCGACCTTGAACGCGCGATGATGTACAACGACAGCGCCTGCTGCAACAACGGGCACAGAGACAACATCCTCAACCCGTCGCACAATCGGGTATCAATAGGCGTGGCGTACAACAGCACGACGCTCTTCTTCGTCGAGGACTTCGAGAATTACTACATCGCGCTCAACGTGTCGCAGGACGGTCCTTCCATTTCGTTCACTGGCACTCCTGCGAGTACTTCACAGGGTTCGCAGGAGATGGCGGTCTTCTTCGATCCGACGCCGGTACCGCAGAACGTGTCGTCGTTGAACAGCGGCCCACGCGACTACGACCCGGGGACGCTGGTCGGAGGAATCTTCCCTCCTTGTTCGCTGGTCTGCCCGTATTCGAAGACGGGTTTGACCGTCTACGCGGCGTCCTGGGAATACACCTCGACGCAGGTGAGCCTGATGTTCTCTCTCTCGCAGTTCCTGCAACGATACGGACCAGGCGTGTACACGCTCTACCTCCTCGGCGGGAGCCAAACCAATTCCTCGATAGAGAGCGCCCAGACTTCTCTGTGCATCTTCCTCTAGCGGTACTCCCCCTCTTGAAGTGGCGAGACGCGTGCTGTTCGAGTCTCGCCCGCGCTGCCAGACTGGCCCTCCTAGGAAACTATCTCCCTCACCCGGCGAGCTAGGGCTTCCATCTCCTCTTCCGAGAAGGTCTTCCTGTCCATGAAACGTCCCCTGTCCTCCATCTTGACGGGTATGACGTGAACGTGGACGTGCGCGACCACTTGGTTGGCGGCTTCGCCGTTGTTCTGGACGAACCTGAAGCCATCCGCGTCGGTGGCCTCTACGAGGGCCTTCGAAACCTTCGCCGCGGTCCGGAATAGGCCACCGATTTCCGTCTCGTTCATGTCCCAAATCGTCTCTCCGTGCTTCCTCGGACACACCAGGGTGTGACCCTTCGAGAAGGGGAACCTATCCAAGAACGCGATGTAGTCCTCATCTTCGAAGACAACATGGGACGACGCCTCCCTCGCCACGATCTTGCAGAAGACGCAGTTCTCGGGAGCCACACTGGAGGAATTCACTATCTTCCTTCTGGCGGGCGAGCTCATGACACGGTCCTAGTGGACGGCAAATGTCTAAAGTTTTGCTAAATGGAGGTTTTATTAGCGCGGAGCGAGCTCCGACGGCAAATTGATCTGCGATAGATGCCACGCCGGTCAGATGACCGTCTACGAGCGCAGAGTGGGTGACCCTTCCAAGCCGACGACGATACGGGGCCAAAGGTGCGACAGGTGTG
>Ga0335081_10001130_pt1 | contig 42604 bp, 39 predicted proteins | sample Lox_Sample_35_FD_206713 | JGI IMG/M metagenome (GOLD analysis project Ga0335081, IMG submission 206713) | Soil microbial communities from Loxahatchee National Wildlife Refuge, Florida, United States - Lox_Sample_3.5 | ecosystem: Environmental > Terrestrial > Soil > Wetlands | place: USA... | reverse complement strand
GCTCCGGTTACGCCGGGGACTACCGGACAGCGCTACTTCTGCAGCGACAGTTCCGGTGTGATCCAGTACAACGCGACAGCAGCCACGGGCGCCACCTGCGCCGGCGGTGCAAACACCCCGATCTAGTGAACTCGCAGGATCAGGACCTGACTCGCCAGGTCCTGATCCTCAGGTAACCCTGCATACGTGAGTTGCGGAAATACGCCATCTAGAGCCGAACTGCCCCCCGGAAAACCGCTGAGGCAAAATCAATATCTCGCCACCACGATTGCAGGTATCCAAATCTCGTAACGCTCCCAGCGTGCCATTGCAATTGCTCCTTTGTCGCCCGCCAGCACAAAATGTCACTTCTGCGGCAGGCTCGGAGCCAGCCATTCTTCCAGCCTGCTTTCGATCGCGTGCCCAAATGCATTCACTATAGAGACCAGCTCTACCTTGGGCGCCGGCCCAAGCAACCTTGCCTCTGATCGTCTGAAACAACCCACGCCGCCGCGCGACTCGTCGGACTTCCGAATGCGCAGGTGGTTCTCTGAATGAAACGCTCGAATTGACCTCGCTGCGCATTGCACGGAATCGAAGCGCTGTGTCGGCTGCGGGAGCGCGCCGGCGCTGCCAATGAAGCATCAGTCGTGGGTTCGCTGAAACAGGGGAAATATCGGTTGTCGGGGTGAGCAATAAGGGTAATACCCGCGAGCGGCTTCTGTTTTGTCGTTCAGTCGCCGTGAAGGGCGTTTTTGCATGCCCTTTGTCACAACCAGCCCAAAAGGGAGGTGTACGTTAGCCCCTGCAGCCCTAGGACCGCCGTACTATTCGCAGGATGTGCCATCCATGAGAGGCTTTGCGCATGGCACTCTTCTCCCACCCGCACGCCAACTTGCGTGTTGCCCGAGCGCCTGTCACGATGCCCGTCAGTTTTTCCCGATCAGGTAAACGGATACCGGCTATCCAGTAGGCGGTTTCCACCACAAGCGGACTCGGCCAGATGGCTGGGCCTCTTCCGCCACCGAAAGGTACGGATAATGAAGCGACACAAGTCACCCAAGAAGCACAAGACGAGAAGGCACAAGGGCTTCTCGTTGATCGAACTGCTGATCGTGGTGGCGATCATCCTGATCATCGCCGCGATCGCCATTCCGAACTTCCTGCGGTCGCGCGTTGCCGCCAATGAAGCATCGGCTGTGGCCTCTCTGCACACACTGGACACAGCGGAATTCACTTATAACACCACTTACCCGAGCGTGGGCTTTACCGGGCTCGCTGCATTGGGTCCGGTGTCCGGCGGTGCGTCACCGACTTCCGCGGCCGCCGCCCTAATCGATGGCAACCTGGCTAGCGGCACCAAGAGCGGCTACGCGTTCACTGTGACCCCGGGCAGCGGTACCCCCGCACCCAACTATGAATCCACGGCGGCACCGGTTACTCCTGGAACTTCCGGACAGCGCTACTTCTGCAGCGACATTTCCGGCGTGATCCAGTTTAACGTCTCGGCAGCCATTACTACATGCGGAACTGGCACCACCCCAATTTAGACTTTGCATTAGAAAGCGCCTGGCGAACTGCCCGCGGAAGGGTAAAGAGCCCCGGGAGAGCAGAGGACGAGGATCCTCTGCTCTCAATTTTGTGGAGCTACTGGGCAGCACAGCACGCATGATTCTGGTTTTCGCCACACCCGACAGGATCGGAGTGTGTGCGGTGTTTGTGGCGGCGCACTGCCGCCCGCATTCTGCGATTCCGGTCGAAGGTGCCTGCGCTGGCCGTCCAGAATGAACCCACAGGACCAGCAGACGCACGTCGACCAGCTCCGGACGGCGATTCGCGAACGTACTCGAACAGATTTTTGAGCTCGCGAACACGGCGCATTGTCTATACGGCCTTCCTTTGATTCACGAGGCTGCCTAAGTCCCCTGGGGACGGCATACGGAATCCGCCTTTCCCCTATTCAGTCAGCAACGTCGGGCCGACAACGAGTGGAAGAGCCCCCAGCCGCACCTCAGAATGGCGGCACTCTGGCGATCAGAAGCGGCCCCAGTCAAAAGTGAAAAATCAGATCGCTCGCCACTGTAAGCTGATCATGCCGTCGACCGTTGTCGTAAGCCTTCCTATCCCAGGCACGCTCGAAACGTAACTCCCGACGAAACTGGACCTTGGTGCCGATCCAATGACACCACATGATTGTGTTCTCTGAATATTTGGCCGCGTAGCCCGTACGCTGGCCTTTTTTGTCTGATGCTGCGACATGTCGCTTTCTCTCATGAGTCCTCTCGCTTTTGTCACGCTCCTACGTGAGTTTGATCACCGACAAGGCAATCCGTCCAATGCTAAAGGGATCAACCTGGTTCCCGGCCACGGCTCTACTGATTGCACTTTCCTTCCCAAGAGGCCGGCCATAGCAGCCCAAGCAGGTCTCTTCTGAAGAACGTTTCCCCCGCTGTCCTTCTGAGCATCCGAGAGCAAAGAGGAATAAATCATGAAGATCAAGTGGCTGATACTGAATGTGTTCGCACGTGAACTGGTGCTGGTTTCTTTGCTCGCCGGAGTGTTGCGATAACTTCGGGGTTCGCCCATGGGGGCATTCGGGTTTCCCCAATTTCTTCCATCTTCATATCTGGTTTACGCGATAGATGGCGACGAGGATGGCACGATAGATCTTTTTAACAGCGCCGACGCGATCTATAGCACCGCTTTGTATCTCCACGAAGTCGGCTGGGGAAAATCCAGAAAATCGCAATTTCAAGCCCTCTACGCCTACAATCATGAAAAGGAATACGTAAGAACAGTATTGGCCTATGCGGACCGGCTCCGCACTAAAAAGAAATGACGCCTCACCCGACGCGTTGTGAATTTTAATGAGGACTGGTTACCAACCGTTCCAATGTTTTGCCTGTTGTTCTAGGCTTGAACGGGTCACGACGTCCACGAAGACGGGTATATCGATGTATCGCACCTTAACGATGTTCACGCGCAAGCACATCAACGCTGCGCCCGGCTGCGCACGGATTCAACTGTTCAAGCAAAGCGCAAGGGCGAAACGACAGTACAATGCGCAGATTCTCATAGCCCTGGAAAGTCCAAGAGGAAATTCTCAATCAGAATGCTATGGACTAAATTAGCAACGGGTTTGCTGCTTTTAGCTATTTCCCTCGCGACCGGGATTCCGGTCGGAACTGTCGTACCCGTAATGCTCCGTTCAGGGCTTAATGCCAAGAAAAACGGGACCGGAAAAAGGATAGAAGGTGAGGTGACGCAAGAGGTACCGCTGCCATCCGGCGCCAAGATCAGCAAGGGTTCGCGTATCACCGGTCACGTGGTGAGCGTCACCAAACCGGGATCATCGGGATCTAGCATTGTCATAACATTCGACGCCATTCAGGAAAACGGGGGGGCGATTCCACTGGCGGCCGCCGTCCTGGCCGTAGCTTCTTTCATGAGTGTCTCAGATGCGCAATCTCCAATCAGTTCCTCCTCGGATATGGACCCTAAGAGCGCATGGGTGACACGCCAGGTGGGCGGAGACGTCGTCAATCGCGGACGAGGCAAGGTGGGTTCACGTGGCGGCGTTGTTGGGAGGTGGCTGGAAGGAAGTTCCGTACTGGCAACGCTTACGCCGAATCCTGCCGCGGGATGCCCTAGTGGTCCAGGCTACGACCGCGAGCAGGCGGTTTGGATATTTTCGAGTGCTGCTTGCGGAACTTATGGTTTGAGTGATGTGAAGATCGCAAGTCCGGGAGACACTCCGCCGCTCGGTAACATTGTGTTGACATCCAGCAAGAATGTTGAAATCCGCGGAGGAAGCGGATGGCTGCTGATCGTAGCGGCCGCCCAGTGAGTGTTGTTCCCGATGTGCCACGCTTAATAGACAGTTCGACCGGGTGTTGTGGGAAGCAAAAGTTGGTCGGGAAGACTGGATTTGAACCAGCGCCCCCCGGTCCCGAACCACGGGGCCAACCTTCGCGGCTCATCTTGAGCTCGATGTGTGCAGGGTGCCTTACATGTAGTCCCCATCGGGTAGTACTATTGCGGCGCGGCCCGCTCTCCACGGCCATCCGGCGTGTGTGTGCCGGCGGATTAAAACCGGAAATTACGGTCCGGGTCTGCCAGACCCGCCCCGGTTGCTACCGCGCCATGGTTGTCAAATATCCTGTTCTAGCTGGCCTGGGCCAGGCGGAATCGTCCTCCCTTTGACAAGCCGCAATGAAAAGAAATAACTTATTGGCTTTGTTCCTCCAAAACTACGTTATTTGCCTTTGAGCTGCAGCAGCAGCTTGATGATCCTCTCTTTCTTTTTCTCGAGTGCGGTTTCATAACGAATCAGTGTGTCGGCGAATTCCCTAGACGGCAGCTTGCAAGTCAGCAAATTGGCTTCTTGCCAACGCAGTCGTTCCGTTCTCAGATTCTCGAGGTCCTGCTCGAGGAGGACCGTGCTGATATCGATCAGGAGCAACAGATCGAACTTGTAGTCGCCGACGCTGGAATCTTCAGCGCTGGAATCTTTGCCTTGGGCGGGTTCCGGACCAGGGTCTCCATCCTGAACCCCGTCCTGGGGCTGTTCGAGTTCAGCACTTGATAGATCTGATAGATCCTGTTCTTTCTGCTCCTTTTGTGCCAACTGTGAAATCTCGCGACAATCCGCTACGAGCGAGACATCTTTGCCGAAAAGGCTCTCCAACTGTTCCTGGAACGCGTTGGAAACGTAGCCGCACTCCTTCACGTCGTCGCGAACCTCCGCTAGCAATTTCAGTTTGCTTTCCAAGTTTGAGATGACCTTAGAATCACGAGTGGACAGCGTTGCCCAATCGAGCTCGGTCTGCCTGCGAATTTCACCGACTTCTGCCCGGACCACTCGTTGCAGTCGCCACTCTGTTTCCGCGAGCGCGCGCACTTGGTACTCCTGCATCGCATCGCGTGGTTCCCAGGAGCGCCGAAATCCCCTGAGCAACTCCTGAAACTCTTCCTCGTTTTCTTGCCCGTGTCCTTCTCGGATGACGGCGTCGTTGGCATAGAGGCCATGCCGCCATGCATTATTCCTGATCGCCGCCTTTCCGCGCTCAGTTTTGGGACCGGTGGAATGCTTGGAGTTTTCGCGATTTGCCTTGATCTTCTGTTCGGAGCTTGGTGGCTCGCCAGGGGCCTGTGCGCCCGACGTTCCATTGCTTTTGTCCGGCGGCCGAACGGTGTCCGTCGGTTGTTCTTTCTGGTCGCCGGTGGGTTGGCTCATGGGGTCCTCCGTCGAGCATGGAGTCTGCCAGAATGCATACTTGCGCTCCATCAATGCCACTAACGAAAAAAGCGGGCGCCTCCGGGGGAGACGCCCGCTAATGCCCATTTCGGGCAGCAATCTGAGATTGTGACAGCACGAGAGAATTGTCAATAGCTATATCGGTGGAAATCCAAGGTGGAACTGTGGAAAATCCAATCTGGGCTTCTCGACAGAAAAATTCTGTCGAACGGCATCCCGCCGTTCGCCGTTACATAATAGAGGAGATGACCATCACAGCTTGACGCACGCCGCCGATGCCATATTCTGTGTTCATGGCGCCCAGAACCGCTACCGTTTTTTCGCTCTCACTCTTTCCTCCAGTGTTTCTTTTTGAGCGCGTACTGAATTCCGACGTGGTTTTCGTGTTGAGCGACCGCCAGCTTGACGACAAGAATCATGTCAACCAGTGCATCCTTCGTTCGGCCTACAAGGCTCCCTCCAAAATCGAGATTCCGGTGCGCAAGAAGGGTGCGCCCATCGACGATGTCGACGTCCCAGAGTACTCCATCTGGTTTCCCGAGATGCAGAAAGAAGTGCGCCGCATCTATAGCGGCTTGCCGCTGGCTTCGGCAGCAACGGAGCTGGTATCGCAATTGCTGCCCCCCTTCCCCAGCCCCTGGTTGACCGACTACTTGATGCATCCCTTCGTGAGGACCCTGAAGTACCTGGGCTGGGAGAAAGAAATCGTCCGTGGTGCCACTGTGCAGCGCCGGTACTATCCCGCTGACGCCGATTCCGAATACTTGCTGGACCTCTGCCTGCAGAACAAATGCAACCGGTTCATTGTTGGCACAGGCCCGGAGATCAATTACCGCCCACTTTTTCGCACCAAGGGAGTGAGCATCATCAGTCAGCGCTGGCAAGGGTCGGCAAATCTGCCGGCGCGCGACTCGATCCTGGACGCGGTCGCACGACTTTCCGTGGCAGACATTTGCGGAAGGATGCGTGTAGCGCGGGATCGGTAGTGGTGCCTCCTCCCGGGCGCGCCTGACCTGCTAACACTGCTCAATAACCGTTTCGGGACATGCCTCCCCGAGCGCAGATGTGGCCGGCTTCGCGCAGGTTGGATGCCCGAATTGTGACGCCCGGATGGAGGCGGGCGCGTCGAAACCGCCTAATCCCACCATCCAGGGAGCGTCGGCCAGGAGTTTCTTGCCGATCGCGCCCACGGGCTTCCCGGCGAGCGTCCCGGGCCCCAACGCTTGCTGGACCCACTCGGCGATCGACATGTCGCGGCACGCGCCCATGGGTCGAATTCTTTACAAAAGGCAAGCGCATTACCAAGCTGTGCACAGCTGTCGACCCGCCTTGCACATCCGAATGTACGCTGCGAAGACCGCGGCTGCCCAGGCTCAGCGATTAGGACTATTTCACCAGCGACTGCAGCCTGGCGCGGCTTGGTCTCAGTACAAAACCTATCCAGTGGGTTATCCGAGAGGCGAAAGCTGGGACCAGATGCTGGAACAGGGCATCTACCCGCTCGAGCGCTCCGCCCAGGATGATCACGTGCGGATTCGCAATCCCCGCCGCAATCTGCAGATTAATTTCAGCCGCCCGATCGGAAGCCGCCGGCACTCATATTCGCCGTCAATCGACCGCCGGTTGGTAGGTTGGATAGCAACACCCGGTCGCCGTCGCGGATCAAGGCCGATAGAAGTTATACGAATACTCGGCGACATAGCCGCAGAAGAGGCAGGTTGCACTGAAGTCAAACGGCTTTGATTTCTGCAAAATTTCTTGACCGGGATAATCAACGTCCATCTCGGCCCATCTGGTCTTAGAACACCTCCCCTTACAGAGTAATTTGACTACCCGATCGCGGTTGGCATGCTGGGCGTATGCCGGAAGCCGTCCGGTATACGTACTGGATTTAGGTGCCCGTGATTTGGTGATGGGCATAGCTCAGTATGCGGCCAAGATGACCGCGTGGCACCGTTCGTATGAAGAGCGTTGCCTGTGCGACTTTGTTCTCCTATCTCATTCGTCTACCGTTGAGGTCAAGAATCGCTGCACGTACTTTGAACCTTCTTTCGCATAAGAGCTGATTCCGCTCCTCAAAAATACATCGCAGACTTGAGCCAAACTTCGACCCTCACGCTTCGCTATCTGTTGCAACGACTTCTTCACGTCGCCGGAAATCCGAAACCCAATCTGCTCATTTTTCTTGGTCATGCTCAAGGCGGATTTTACGGCAGGAAGCCACTTGACGGGATTGTGGAAAATGATTATCATTGACTGTCATTGTTTAGCATTTTCAAGGAGAGCGACGGTATGCATTCTGACAAGCTGAAGGCTGCTAATCTCAAGATTGCAAAGAGTCTTTGGCCAGGACAGATCAAGTTCCTGCAGCAGCGTTCTCTCGAAACCCTGACCGCTCTTGAGCTGTCGGTCACTGCGGGTGACCTCCAGCTCCTCAACAATCACTGGTATGTGACACATACTGGATTGTTGCGCTTAGCGCGGCGACATCGCTGCGCCGGAATCGACGTCCGGCCAGCCGTGCAATTCTGCGATGCTGCAGCGGCGCGCTGGGCTTTCAAGGCGATTGTCTACAAGTCACCGCGGTGCAAAGGATTCGTCGGCTATGGGGATGCCGATCCGTCCAACGTCTCGGCCCTGGTCCGGGGCGCCGAGATGCGCGTGGCCGAAACCCGCGCCGTCAACCGGGCTCTGCGCAAGGCTTACGGAATCGGGATCTGCTCGGTCGAGGAGATCGGTTCCCTGCCCGCTCGGAGTCAGCCCGAGCCGAATGTGCGGAAGCTTCCGCCCCAGCCTGCCAACGGCAACGGTGAACCCAAGCTCCGCGACCAGCTCTGCCTGCTGATCCGCCAGCACCGACTGGATGCAGCCCTCGTGAAGCAGTATGCGGCCGAATTCTGCGGCACGAAAGACTTACGGCAGGCAGGTCGTCAGCAGATCCAGTCGTTCATCACTCACTTGGCGGAGCTGGCCGCGAATGACCGAGAAGGTCTGCTGTGCAAGCTCAACAGCTATGCTCCCGGCACGGCAGGTGCCGCATGAAGCGACGTTTCCAAGGTCTTGCTTCGACCATGAAGGCGGAGGCAGAGATTGCCGATGGCGTGTTCCTGGTTCGCGTCGATCAGGTCCGCTATTCGAAGGAACGTCAGAAACCGTTCTATGCCCTGCGCTTCTCCGTTCTCGAACCCACACCCTGGGTCGGGCGCGCCTTCTCCGCGCGGCTCTACTGCGGCCCCAAAGAATTGTGGAAGTTCAGCTGGTTTCTGCGCGATTTCGGTTACGACACCGAGTTGTTCGGCCGCGACGAGATTGACGACAAAGCCCTGGTCGGGCTTCGAGGAGTGGTGAAGCTCTCCAACAGCGTCGTCAATGGCCGGCATGTCACCAACATGGATGCCTTTGCAACGGCCGCAGCTTGGTCTTCCATAGATTCGCCCAGCCAATCGCAGGTGGCCTCGTGACGTACAGTTACACCCAGCTCGTGCAGTATCTGGCCTGCCCGTTGCGGTACCGCTATCGCTACCTGGACGGCTGGCAGGAGAAAGAAACCCGAGCCGGGCTGCTGTTCGGGCGTGCCTTCGAACAGGCACTGGCTGCGCTGTTCCGCCGTGAAGACCCGGGTTGCGCGCTGTTCGAGGCTTGGTCGCAGTACAAAGACTCTCCTCTGGAGTACCCCAAGAATGAAAGCTGGGATCAGATGCTGGGGCAAGGGATCCACTTGCTCACCCGATTTGTCCAGGATAGCCGGGTGCAAATCCGGAATCCCCGCCGCAATCTGCAGATCAAGTTCACGCGCCCCATTGGAAACGGCAACGAATTCGTCTCCTACATTGATGCTATCGGCCACATGGATGGCCAGCGTTCGGTGATTGACTGGAAGACCACCGGTGCGCGCTACCCTGACCAGCCGGCAGGTTTGCTGGCTTTGGATCCGCAGCTCGTCTGTTATTCCTGGATCAGCGGCGAACCCAACGTCGCCTTCGTAGTCTTTGTGCGCAAACGGCTGGTCGAGGTTCAGTATCTGCGCGCCACCATCACCCAAGAACAGCGTGAGAGCTTCGGCGAGATGATCGCGAGCACCATTCGGCAGATCGAAGCCGCACAATTTCCGGCCCGCAGCGGTATCCGCTTTCCCCGGAATGGCTGCATCAGTTGTTCTCACTTGGGACTTTGTCTGGGAAAACAGGACATGGTGGATGCCCGTTTGATCCGCCGCCCCGGAGGCGACCTTGGTTGGCTTGACGAGCTTGATTACTAAGGACCCACCGATGCCGCCCAAACTCAATCGCCGCCGGGCACTGTTCGTACTCTCCAAGATCGACGAGATCCTGGCCTGGGAGCAGCGGAAGGAGGCCGAGCGCGATACGCGCTTCGTAGAACTGGGAAGATACTTGTGCGAAGTGCGGGCAGGTCAGTACTGGCGGCTGGAAAACCTCAGCTCGTTCGACGACTTCCTGGCGAGGCGCTTTCCCGAGTCCCGCCGCAAGGCCTACTACCTGATGTCCATCCACGAGCACCTGCCCAAGCCGATCCGCCAGGACCTGAAGCAGCTGGGCTGGTCCAAAGCCATCGAACTGGTGAAAGTCGCGCGCCGCGACGGCCAGCGCTTCGAAAGTGCAACCTGGTTGCACAAAGCGCGGTCGTTGCCCAAGGAACAGTTTAAGGCGGAGGTGGAGCGGGAGCTGACCGGGCGGGAATCAGAACCGAGCGAGCTGATCTATTTCAAGGTCTACAAGAGCCAGGCGCCGGTGATCGAACAGGCGATAGATACGGCTGCGCTTATGCTCGGATCCGACAAGTCAAGGGGGTATTGCCTGGAAATGATCTGCGCTGACTTTTTGGCGGGGGCACATCTTGAAGATGCGGACTCGAAGATCCTGCTTTCCTCCACGTTGCGCCTGTTTCAATTTCTGCCGAGTGAACAGAGGCGGGAATTCCTGCGTCGGGCAGCAGAGGCGGCGTGAGTCAACTGTTACCCAAGCAGCCGCGAATTCGCTTGACCTCTGAGGCTTACGAGGCTTTGCGCAGAAAAATCCTCGAGCGCGATGGTTGGAGGTGCCAAGCTTGCGGCACCATCGCCGGACTGGAGGTCCATCACCTCCAGCGGAGGAGCCAGCTGGGGGACGATTCCGAGAACAATCTGATCACACTGTGCTCGGAATGCCACGGAGCCGTTCACAGTTGATTTACGCCGCGCGGGCCGGGCCGTCGGCGATGATGTACTGCAGGCGATCGACACCGTGGCCGTCATGCTGGCCCGGAAATCTCGGAAAACCTGCCTGGCCGGCACCGAAAAAGGCAGATGGATCCAGCCATTCAGGCTGATATCCTAAGGTTAGGAGCCAACTCGAAGAGGAAAAAATGAGTATTCCCCAAAATTCGGCATGGAAAACACGATTGGTCGAGCGCGGTTTTCCCGATCGTTCGTTCGACATAGAGTTTTGGCAGGAACAGGGCGATGAAGCTATCTTTGCCGCTGCATGGGAAATGGTCGAACTAGCTGAGGAAATTCTCCATGGCAGAAAACCCACACTACAGAGAACTACTACAACTCTTAAACGAATTTGAGGTTGAATATCTGATCGTCGGCGGCTTCGCAGCGATGAAGTATGGCGAGCCACGCTATACCAAAGATCTCGACGTGTGGGTGCATAACTCAGCGGAGAACTCTCGTCGGGTAGTCGAAGCGCTCAAGAAGTTTGGTACTCCCATCGACCGTGATGGCATTACTCAACACACCTTCGCTGAAAAGCAGGTTGTCTATCAGATCGGAATAGCCCCGGTAAGGATCGACATTTTGACTGAAATCACCGGGGTCGAGTTCCCTGGCGCGTGGAGCAGGAAAGTGCCAAGCACTTTCTTCGGTGTTCCCGTGCACTTCATCTCGCTAGATGACCTTGTGACGAACAAACGCGCTCTCGGGCGCAGTAGTGACTTGAAGGACCTGAGGTCGAGGAAGTCGGAACGATAGTACCCGATTTCTCCGCCTTCTGTGGTTTTCTGGACCGCGGTTGATGCATCTCTGCCCACTTCATTTATTGCGGTGAGCGGTCAACCGAGGCCGAGTTCCTCTTCTCGCCGCATCCCCGAAAATGATCCTGGAACGAAATGGCTGGTACGGCACGACTCCTGTGGCACGCAAATGCGGCGGACTCACTCGCCGAGCAGATTGACACGTTGAGAAATGCCGGCAGCAACGCAGAAAAATCCTCGAGCGCGATGCTTGGAGGTGCCAAGCTTGCGGCACCATCGCCGGCCTGGAGGTCCATCACCTCCAGCGGAGGAGCCAGCGGGGGGACGATTCCGAGAACAATCTGATCACACTGTGCTCGGAATGCCATAGAGCGGCGCATACATAATTCACTTACCCGTCGTGATGCCACCGTGCGGCGTCCGCGTAGGGGCGGGGCCGGACCATACGACGTCCCAACCACCACACCAACGTGATTCAGGCCCCGCTTGGACCAATCGCACACACCATCGGGGAAGATTGACTGCAATTCTGCCATTCCAGAGCTCTCGCAAGCCTTACGTTTACTTCTCCCAGCCCTTTGGTAATGTTTTCGCCTTCCGCTTCCAGTGGAACACTAGAATGTAGGGTACCCAAAATTGCGATGAAGGAATCGTCCACCATCACCGAAGGGCACGCTGCAACGAACTGGCGGCGCTCGGTCGCGTTCTATACTGACCGGCACGTGCTGCAGGTACTGGCACTCGGGTTCGCCAGCGGCCTGCCTCTCCTGCTCACTTTCTCGACTCTTTCGGCGTGGCTTGCGACAGCCGGTGTGCGCCGCGCAACGATCGGCACCTTCGCCCTGGTCGGCACGCCCTACGCGTTCAAGTTCCTGTGGTCGCCGCTGATTGATCGCTTGCCGCCACCGCTGCCGTTGGGGCGGCGGCGCGGTTGGGGAGTCACGATCCAGATCATCTTGATCGGCGCAATACTCGCCCTGGGATCGTGCAATCCACAGCACAACTTGGCTCTGATGGGCGCTCTGTCGCTGCTCGTCGCGTTCTTATCCGCGACCCAGGACATCGTCATCGATGCTTGGCGCGTGGAGATCCTAGAGATGGACCTGCAGGGGCCCGGTGCGGGCATGATCCAAACCGGCTACCGGATTGCCATGCTGGTTTCCGGAGCGGGTGCACTGCTGATCGCAGCGCGTGCTGGGTGGTTCGCGGCCTACGCCACCATGGCGGCGCTGCTCGGCGTGGGAATGCTGGTGTTCCTGTTTGGCCCCGAGCCGAAAGTGCCGGCGGGAACTGAGCGTACCGGGGCAGCCGGATGGGAGGGAGTTCGCCAATCGCTCGCCACCGCGGTGAAGGGCCCCTTTACCGATTTCATGCGCCGACCGCTTTGGCAACTCATCCTGATCTTCATTGTCGGGTACAAGCTGGGGGAAGCGCTGGCAGGAGTGATGGCAACGCCACTTTACGTCTCGCTCGGGTTTTCGCTCAGCGAGATCGCTGCCGTTTCCAAGCTGGTCGGGTTCTTTGCGACCGTGGCGGGGGCTCTGATCGGCGGGGTGGTGACGGCGCGGTTTGGCGCCCGGCATTCGCTCATGCTGTGCGGGGTGCTCCAGTCCGCCGGCAATCTGTTCTTTGTGCTGCAGGCTGTAGGCGGGCATCGGCTCGGCTACCTTGCGCTGTGTGTCACTGCAGAAAACGTTACTGGCGCAATGGCAGGGTCAGCGTTGGTGTGCTATCTCTCCAGTCTATGTTCGCCCGCCTTCACCGCGACCCAGTACGCGCTGCTCTCTTCGCTCGCGGCGGTTGGCCGCACACTGGTGGCATCCTCAGGAGGCGTGCTGGCTGAGAAACTCGGCTGGGTGCCGTTCTTCCTGCTGACCACAGTGGCGACAGTGCCTGCCCTCGTGCTCCTCATCTGGATCAAGCCGCACGACGATCTCAGGAATGACCGCCTCGACCAATCCGTCGAACGCTCAGACAATATGGCAGGAGACTCAAACCGTCTTAGCCCTTCCGAAGAAGCATCATAAGACGTCCCCCGGCATTGCATTTGGATAGCCGACCTAATCTCGGTCAGCTATTTGACCGACAGCTCCTTCACCCCTAAAACCGGAGGGCGTGTCCACCAACCACATTCGTCGCTCCACCTCGCCGGGCTGCTGCACCAACCACCCTAGCCAGAGGCCTCTTGCAAACTCCGGGAATCCCCCAGCACTGGTTGAGCCCACCTGGGCTGAGAAGTCCCCAAACTGGTCAACCTCGACATTTTGCACTTCCTGCCACAACGGAGCTCCACCTTGTGACTGGGCATAAATGGCAAAGCGAATGGCAACCACACCTTGTGTCCGACTCATGTGCATGCGATCCCGCAACTCACCTCGAAACGCCAAGATGTGTTCTGACTCCGCCTGAGACCTATGCGCCTTGCGTTTCAGCTGGGGTTGATCGTTCCCGTGGATCTTGTCGCCGGTCTCGCCGGAAGGCAGGGTGGTGTGCGCCTCTGAATTGACTGGTTCAGGTTGAACGACCTTTTCCAATCCTGCGAAAAGAGAATGGAGATTGAGGGGGCCCTCAATCCGCCCACTCGTTGGATTCGGCACGGCCGCAGCTTGCGCGCCTTGGTCAGGCAATTGTCTTGTGGACGCCGTTGGAACTTTATCGCCATGTGCGTTCCTCGACGACCGCGTCCAATCGGGTGTTGCTGTTGAGGAAGGCGTCGTCTTGGGGACCGTCTTCAGAGTAGTTTGCGGACGCGGGATTGTCGCCGCCGGTTTTGGGATCGCATGTGAGGTCGAACGCGGCATGGCTCCGGACGTAGGCGCTGCGAAAAGCGCCTTTGCCATGCTGAAAACTTCCTTGACGTGCAAACCACGCCAGACCACAACTTCGCTTGTGACTACCAGCGCCGCCAAAGCCAGCACTGCGGTCTTCAGTGCCCACCGTTCTCGCCGTGCCGGCGATTCCCGCACCTCAAGCGCTGCTGGCGGCAGCTCAACGTCGCACCGGTCGGTGGATTCGAGAGCGTGAGGTGTTTCCGCCGTGTCGGGGGCCAATTGACCGGGCGGCGTCTCGGCAACTCCAGCGTCAACTGGCGCAGCTTGCAGAAGCCGGGTCCCGACTGATTCCGCGAGCAAGCTTAGTGCCCGCACATCGCGCTCGCTGAACACCCCGGCCCAACCGGAAAACACTGCCAGGATGCCGAACACGCCGTCGCGCCGTACGGGCACGGCCAAAATGGATCGAATACCTTGGCTGCGACACACCGAGGGATCCACCCGGGAATCGGTTTCAGTGTCGTCACATTGCTGAACCTCGCCCTCGCGCAGGCACGCGCCTGAGATGCCGGATTGCAGATCCACGCGGGCACCCAGATCCGGCGCCAGCGGGCCGGAGCGGCCACGGCAGATAAAGTCCTTGCCGTCACGAAGGGCGATCGCCGCGCCGTCCACTGCCGTGATGCGGCGAGCTTGATCGACGATGAGCTCCAAGCATTGCTCGAGGCTCAGATGGGCTTCCGCAGTATGCTGCTGTGTGACGATGACCGCGGACTGGCAATCGGCGTCCTTCTGCCGTTCGTCTTCCGCTTCCTGGCGTGCCTGTTGCACTCGCAGGTACGCTAAAGCGAATAACCGCTGAATCGGAACGGTTTCGCCGGAATAGCACCTCGGCAGCTCTGGCATCCGAGACGGGCGGTCAGGCGCCGCCGAGCTGTGGATCGTGCCCTGTCTCATGACTCTGAATCTCCGATTGGCCCGCGAGACCTGCTTTGTAAGTCCCCATCCGGAAAGATCTGAGAAGGTAGCGACATACCAGACCATCAGCGCGAGACGGGTGTCCGGTCCATTTCGCGCCTCTGGAAGAAAATGAACCGCATCAATATTCGCCTCGGCAACTCAGAAGGCTGTGACCGTCATCACGGTGGTGCGTGATCGATGACAGGCAATGTGATCTGGTGATCCGGTTAGAATCCGTATGGGATCCTCAGCTACAAGCGGGCGGGGGAATGAGCAATAGCCCCCCGTTCATGAGAGGTGTTGTGCTACGGCTCGTCCGGTTTATTCCTGTTGTTCTTCTTCTCGCCCTCCGGCCCATGAGCCCTGCCCTAGCGCAGAGTGGAAGCGCGGTACAGACTCCGGAGGCCGGTGCTTTGCCGGTCAATGATCTTGGCGCCCTTTACTACCTGGGAAGCTTCTCCTCGGCACAGGATCTCCCGACCCCCAGCGGCATTTGCGGCGCCTTTGGCTTGGTGGGAGGGCAACCGGTCCCGCTTCCCGAGGTCATCCGGAGGTCATCTACTTCTCCTTCTCGTTGCGATCTTGTCATTGATGCGGTTGCTGGCAGCCGCGAATTTAGCCCCGACGAAAGGCTTTTCCAGCCCTATAAGATAACCTCCGACTCCAAAGGCCGCGTTATGGTCGCCGATCGTGGCAGGTACTCCACATACCCATCAATACACATTTTCGATTTCGTAAAGCGCAAACACACGCGTATTCCGGGCGGCCAAGGCCAACGCTTGCAATCTCCTGCCGGCCTCGCCATCGATGGGCAAGACCAGCTGTACATCACGGACGCGCAACTCGGAGCGATCCTGGTTTACTACCCGAATGGCAAGTTCCGCCGGTACATCGGCAACCGGAAAGGAGAGCGGCTGTTCGAGCGGCCTGGCGGAATCGCGGTGGACCGAGCGTCGGGACACGTCTACGTTGCCGATCCTCCGCGAAATACTGTGGTCATGCTCGATGCCGACGGCAAGATCCTGGCAAAGATTGGTAGTGGAGCCAGTGGCAGCGGTCCAGGCGACTTCGCGTCTCCGACCGATGTGATGGTTCGAGACCAGGAGCTGTTTGTATTGGACTCGCAGAACTATCGTATTCAGGTGCTCGATCTCGCAGGGCATTTCCATGCCAGCATTCGTCCAGAATACCCAGAATCTATCGGACCTTCGCTTGCCTTCTCAGTGGACAGCGAGGGCCGGATTTATCTCGATGGACCGCTGGACACGATTCAGGTCTTCCGACGCGACGGAAGGTTGCTGCTTCGATTTGGCGAAACGGGCACTGGTTACGGGCAGTTCAATTTGCCGCGCGCTATCTGGATAGACTCCTTAGATCGCATCTACGTCGCAGATACGGGAAATAATCGGGTCCAGTCACTCGAATGGGGAATTAAACACCTGACAAAACTACCCCATCCTCATTGAACATTGTTGCCACAACCGCGGGTCCGTGCGCCCGCTGTCGTTAAGGGAGATTCACCGGGACGGATCGAATGGTAAAGCTCTGGGCTTCGCGGTCGGTTGGCATTCGGCGCGGTATTTGTTTGCTGGTAGTTTGCTTCCTCGCACTCGCTAGTGGAGATACCCAAGTCGCTGTAGCGCCAACCTCGAAGGCTCCATCGTCCAACGATGGCGGAAAAGGAACCTCCGAACACCTAAGTTTTGTCCGCGAGTTTTCGTCTGCCCAGGATGTCAAGCGAGCGCACCCTGTTCTGGATCGGACCCTAGATATCATCGCGGGTCCAAAGCAAGATGGGCGGGCCCTCGACATTTTGGAAATACCCTACGCTGTGACGACGGACTCTTTACATCGCGTCTTCGTAACGGACCTTAGTGCCAAAGCCGTGCACGTCTTCGACTTCGTGCAGGGGAAGTATTTCCGTCTCGAAGGCAGCGGTGATCTCCTTCGCAGGCCGGTTGGCGTCGCCACCGATCGTGAAGACAATGTCTATGTTACCGATAGCAGCTCTGGAGCGATCTTGGTCTTCGATTCGAAAGGCAAGTTCCGTCGCTACTTGAAGGAATCGAAGGGACGCGAATCCTATTTCGAGGCTCCTCTGGGTTTAGCGGTGGACGCGGCGACGGATCATATCTACGTGTGCGACCCGCCACGCCACATGGTCATCGTGCTCGACAAGAAGGGTCATGTCCTCGGCCGATTTGGCAAGCGCGGTGGCGGGACGGAACCAGGGGAGTTTAGATATCCAACACAGCTTGTCGTAGCAGGGGATGAACTCGTCGTGCTCGATTCGGGGAATCATCGGGTTCAGATCCTGGACGTCCGAGGACATTTTCGGCGGGAGATCAAAGTTGGATATTCCGACGACCGTACCGGTCTGGCGGTGGATAGGGACCGAAATATTTACGTGACCGATGCCATGCTTAGCCACTTTCAAGTGTTCAACCATGATAGTCAATTGCTCTATGAATTTGGGCGGCGTGGGAAGAAGGCTGGCGAGTTTAACGGGGCTTCAGGGATGTGGATAGACTCAGGGCATTGCCTGTACGTAGTGGATACCCAGAACAAACGCGTACAGGCATTTCAAATTGACGGAGAAGGCACGAATGGCTGCCAGTGACAGCCGACTAGGCCCGCACTGCGTCCACTGAAAGTATCCAAAGCTCGATGGCATGCCCCGCGGCGTGCGTGTGACGGGGGTCACACCGGAGTGTGCGTGGTGCCACTGATGATGACCGGCTGGCAATTTAGCCTCGACATCAAGACATACCGAACTGAACGTCAGCATGCTTACAAAACAGCCTCTATCGCCAGAGGTAGGTTCGCCGGCCCGCGTTCGTGAGGGTGTGCGCGCTACTACGCCGCGCCTCGAGCGGAAGTTGGGCCTCTCTGATGCGACCGCCCTGGTCGTCTCAAACGTGATCGGCGTAGGAATTTTCACGACGCCGGCGATTGTTGCCGGGCTGGTGCCCAGCGCTAGGGCCATGCTTGCCTTGTGGATCGTCGGCGGCATGCTTGCATTTGCGGGCGCTATTACTTACGCGGAACTTGCCAAGCTTTGTCCGCGAGCAGGCGGCGAATACAACTACTTGTCGCACGCTTTTGGACCCTTGGCCGGCTTCCTCTCCGGTTGGACGTCGCTGATCGCAGGTTTCTCCGGCGCCATTGCGGCGTGCGCCGTAGCTTTGGTGAGCTACCTCAGCCGGTATTTCCCGACACAGACCTCGGCTGATCCCATCGGCTCAGTCTCAGTTCTCACCACCACGATCGGCATATCCCGGCGGAGCCTCCTAGCTGCGGCCGTCATTCTGCTGTTTGCCATCGTTCACATGTGCGGGCTTGGCCCCGGCAGACTTGCGCAAAAGACTCTCGCGCTGCTGATTCTGGGTGCGCTGGTAGTCTTCATTGTGGCCGGGTTCGGTTACGGCCGAGGCTCGTGGCTGCATTTCCACTCTGCGGAAGCGAGCTTCTCCCCGAAGGATTGGCTACTCGCGCTGATCCCCGTGATGTTCACGTATAGCGGCTGGAATGCCGCCGCCTATGTTTCGGAAGAGATGCACGACTCCAAGCGCAACGTGGGAAATGCGCTGGCCCTGGGAACCGGGATCGTACTTGCGGTCTATCTGGCGCTCAACGCGCTCTACATCAAAGCTCTTTCCCCGCGGGAGATGTCCGCCGCTATCAACGTTGGCGACATCGCCGCGCAACGGCTGCTCGGAGTCGCAAGCGGCTTCATAACGCCGGTGCTGGTCATTGCCCTCTTGGGAGCGATCAGTGCGATGACCATCGCGGGACCGCGCGTTTACTTCGCCATGGCCCGCGATAAGGCTTTCCTTGCGCCCTTCAGCCGCGTGAGTCCAAGGTTCCGGACGCCAGCGCTCGCCATTGCCCTACAGTCGGCGTGGAGCATCGTCCTGGTGCTGCTGGGCAGCTTTGAACAGATCCTGATCTACACTGGATTTGCCATTATCCTTTCTTCCGGCGCCACGGTTACCGCCTTGTATGTGATCCGGAGCCGGAGGGGATTGCGTGAGGGCTTCATTCGCACTGTTGCAGCCCCAGGGGCCTTTCTTCTGGCGAGCGTGCTGATGGTCACCAATGCAGTTTATCGGGCTCCGAAGCCGAGTCTCATTGGACTGCTTGTGATCGCGGCCGGAATCCCCGTCTTCCTCTTTTCGCGGAAGAGATACTCCCGAGGCAATGATGTCCCCGTGTATTCGGCCGAAGCTGAAGCAAGCGAGTAAAAAAATAATTGCCACCCATGGTCAGAAAATCAGCTCCTAGCGTTCTGTTGCTACTGCTCTCTTGTGAATTGGCAGCCGTGGGCCAGACTGTCCCAAAAACCCAATTCATATCCTTCGAAGCCGCACAACCAGTTCTGACACGGATGACCGAATCGCTCCCTCCGGAGTTGAAGAACGCCGGCAATCTGGATGCCACGAAGTGGTCCAGCTGGGTCCAAGCCAGAGACCGCGAGGTCCGCGCGCGGCTCGACAGGGGTGAGGAGGACACGCTGACAAACCTCCTGCGTTTCGGCGTGACCTTCACGAAGGAGTTCCGGATCGATGACCAGTACCTTGTGCGCTACGGCGACAGCACTCTGGTGAACTCGTTCGCCGAGAACCGGGCCAATGATCTCATTCGGGCCCTGGCGGCGCCGAACGCCTCCGAGGGCATGCTGGAAATGCGCGCCTTCGTGGAGAGAAAAGGATTTATCCTCAGCTCTACGGAGGGGAAAAGGAAGGTCAAGAAGTACCTGCTCGCCAACCTGGCCCGGATGCGGGACGAGTTCATCCAGTACCACAACACCACAAAGGACGAACGCCGGTTTCAGCTTTTCAAGGAGCGCGGCATCTCGCTGGATACGAACCTTTGGCCTGATTACCAGCTCGAACAGAGTTTTCGTGACATGGTGCAAAAAGGACTACTGAAGCCACGCAGCGTGCGCAGGATCGCCATCGTCGGTCCCGGCCTGGACTTCGTCAACAAGGAAGCAGGAAACGATTTCTATCCTCCACAGACGATCCAGCCGTTTGCGGTGATCGATTCGCTCGTCCGGCTGGGACTCGCAGATCCAGATACTTTCGAGCTTTACACGCTGGACATCAGTTCACAAGTAAACGTGCATATCGCGCAGGCCAGAAAGAATGCGGTCGCCGGGCGCCCTTATGCTGTGCAACTGCCTTGGAATATGAGCCGCCCCATGAGCCAGGAGTTTCGGGCCAGTTTCGTTGACTACTGGCAGAACCTGGGCAGAACTATAGGCAAAGCGATGCCGCCGATTCCCGTGCCGAGCGCGGCTGAGGGAACTGAGACGCGAGCCGTTAGAATACGGCCGGAAGTCGTCAAAAAGATCACGCCGCTGGACCTAAACATTGTGTTTCAGCGTCTCGAGGTTCCTCCGCAGCAAGCTTTCGACCTGGTCATTGGCACCAGCATCTTCATCTACTACGATGGATTCGAGCAGTCTCTTGCTCGTGCCAACGTGGCCGCCATGCTACGGCCAGACGGATTTCTCCTCTCCAACGACAAGCTCCCCGACACCGTCCCGTCCGGATTGGAGATTGTCCTGCAAACGAAAATCGAGATGTCCCACGATCCGCAGATTCTGGACTATATCTTCTGCTACCGGCGAGTCAGGTAATGTGTCGGGCGCGGCCTGGAAGTGACCGGGGGGCGGTGGGACGAGCGTGCTCCAATTCACACGTGGCGCCCTAGCTCCTCACTGTGACCGTGGTCACAATGGGGTGTGATTATAGCCACAGTCTCTGAATGCACGGGCCCATTATCGTTGGTGTAGATTCATTGGCACGCACCTAGTATGGATCGAGGGGAACCAAATGCCTGAAGATGCTCAGAAACGCTCCGTTGCCTGGACCAGTGCTCAGGCCTACGGGCTTGCCATCGTGTGCCTGCTGCTGGGAATCGCGGTGGGTTATCTACTGCGGAGGTCGAGTCCAGCCCCGGCGTCACCCGTTGCGGTGCAGGTCCCAACCAGCCAATCGGCGGAAACGGCAACGGGCATGACGGCCGGCCAAGTCACTCCCGAACAACTTAAACACATGGCGGACAAGCAGGCGGAGCCCGTGCTCATTCAGTTGAAGACGAAGCCCAATGATCCGGCACTGCTGGCGCAGGCCGGAAACGTTTACTATGACGCCCAGCAATTCAAAGACGCAATCGACTACTACGCGCGAGCCCTGGCAGGCGATCCAAACAACACTGATGTTCGCACCGACATGGCCACCGCCTTCTGGTACGCGGGCGACGCAGACCGCGCGCTCGCGGAGTTCGACCGCGTTCTCCGCCAAGACCCCACCAAAGGCAACGCCTTGTTTAATCGCGGAATGGTAAGGTGGCAAGGCAAGATGGATGTGAAAGGCGCAGTTTCCGACTGGGAAACCCTGCTCAAGGCGGACCCGAACTACCGTGACCGTACCAAGGTGGAGCAGATGCTCGCGCAGGCAAAGAAACACCTAAACGTCAAGCCCGGCGAGAAGACTTCGCAGCCGGCGATGTGAGTTGCGTGCCTCCTGATGCGCAAATAGCCCCGCGGCGAAGGCTGCGGGGCACTTTTATCGTAGGGCGCTTGAGCGAGTGAAATGGCTGTGAATTCGAGTTCGCCAGATCGAGTGGTTGGACATACCGACGTGTCCTTGGCGAAGGTTCCTGTTGAACGAATCCTGTTTTACGCGCTTGGCGCTGTCGCGCTCGTCTATGCGTTGTCGGCTGGACTGAAAACCATTGCCGAATTCGATCTCGGGTGGCAGATGGCCACGGGCCGCTGGATCGTGCAGCATCATCAGATTCCCTCGACCGAGGTTTTCTCCTACACTGCCGCGGGCCAGCCATGGATATATCCAGTTGGAGCCGGGCTGCTATTTTACGGCCTATTTTTGCTGGGAGGATATGCCCTGCTGTCCTGGCTGGCAGCCGTAGCATGCGTTGGAGTTGTCGCCTTGCTGTTACGGCGAGGCTCCGCCGTTTCCGCTGCGCTCGCCATCCTGGCCGTGCCCATGATTACGTCGCGGACCACCCCGCGCGCCGAAATGTTCACGGTGGTCCTTTTTGCGGCGACGCTTTCCTTGCTCTGGCAGCAGCATGAGAGCGGCAACGCCCGCCTTTGGCTGTTGCCGGCGCTGATGGTCGCCTGGGTTAATCTGCATCCCGGCTTCATCGCGGGACTGGGACTGCTCGGCGCATACGTAATGGTAGAAGTGCTGGATATGCTGCAGCCAGGCTTGCGTCGCGGTGCCGTCACCCGCCTGCGGTGTGCCTGGCCCTGGCTGCTTGCCACCTGCGCTGCGACGCTGGTCACTCCCTGGGGTTGGAACGTCTTCCAAGTGATCGCGCGCCAGGAAGCCGCGATGGGTGCGCACTCCCAGTTGATCCTGGAGTGGGCTCCCATACCGATGAACTTGACGCATATCTGGAATGGGCTCTCCTTGCGCGATCCCGACGAATTCTACGTGCTGTTGCTGGTGGTGGTTCTCGCCGTAACCATCGCCGTGCTGCGCGGTCGGATTGGGGCGGCGATTCTCCTCTGCGGTGCGACTTACGTTCCCATCCGCCACATGCGGTTTACCGCCCTGTTCAGCATCGTCGTCGTAATTGTCGGCGGGGCGGTGCTCACGCCGGTCGTGCACTCCGTAAGAGACAGACTTCGGGACACGCGAGTACGTTCGGCTGTCGCTATAGCTGCCGTTTTACCGCTGGTTGCATTGGCCGCGGTGCGGGTGACCAACGTGGTTACCGACCGGACTTATCTCTCTGGCACCAACCTGGTCTCATTCGGTACGGGACTGTCGTGGTGGTTTCCTGATGCCGCGGCGGCCTTCGTGGAACGCGAGAATCTGCCGGGAGAAGTTTTCAGCACCGGCAGCGAGGGCGCCTTCATGGCATTTCGCCTGGGCCCGAAATACAGGAACTACATCGACGGCCGCGCCATCCCCTTCGGCACGGAGTTGATGCTGCGCTCTGGTCGGATGAAAACAGTCCCGCCAGATTCTTCGGAATGGCAGCAGGAGGCGGATCGATACAGCATTAACGTCCTTGTGATCCCCATCGGAAGATTCGGCGCACTGCAATTCTTCCCGGTGCTCAAACAGTTTTGCGAGAGCGAGCAGTGGCGGCCGGTGTACCTGGATGAAGGCTCGGTCGTCTTTCTGCGACGAAGGCCGGAAACAGAAGCCCTGGTTAAACGGCTCCAGATTAATTGCTCGACCGCGCCACTGCCGCCAATTGCGCCCCCCGCAAACGGGACGAAGGCTTTCAATCAGTGGGCGAATGCAGCCTCGGTCCTGCGCGCTCTGGGACGAAATGAGGAGGCCTTGACCGCAGCCAACAAGGCGCTGGCAATCTTCCCCAACAGCGGGTACATGTATTTCCTGCGCGGTCACATGTTCCAGGAATCGGGCCGGCTGCAGGAGGCTCAGGAGGATTACGCGCTGGCGACCGAACTGGAGCCTCACCTGGTGGCGCCATGGTCGGCGCTGGCCGCGTTTTATCAGGACACTGGCCAGCTTCCGGCAGCCATCGAAGCCTGGGAGCACGCGGCCGGTGTCTCGCGCTGGCCGTGGGATCCGCTAGTGAGCCTGGGATATGCCGACCTTCAGGCCAAGCGTCCCGAAGCTGCCCTCGCTGCCTTCGATGCGGCTGCAGCGAGTCTGCCCGCGCGCTACGATTTAAGTGTCAGTAACAATGTGCTGGCCAACATTGCCCACGGCCGCGCACGCTCGTGGCTATACCTGGGAGATTTGCGTCGCGCGATTTCGTTTGACGAACAGGCCGCGCGGCTGCTTCCCGACGCCGAGCTGTGGTTGCAGCTTGCGGATCTATACGATCGTGCCGGGCGAACCGAGGATGCCAATCGAACTCGGGCGCAGGTGCTGGCACTTGCAGAGCGCCACTGACAATCAACTCCAGACTAATGGATCAGGCCGGGAGCAACCAGTAGTCCATTCATTGTCATCATCTGGACTACTCTCCTGCGGTCGCCCTCGTTGGAATAAATGTCGCTTTCCGTAGCCTTCAGTAGTGCGTTACACGCTGATTGGGCGTCATCCCTTTGCCCCAGATAGAGATACGCCTGGCACATGCGAAGATAGGCGAGACGGTTTTCAGGGTCGAGCTTGGCCGCAATCTTCGCCTCTTCGAGCACTGCCCGCGGTTCGTGGACGTCAGTGCCAATCCTTTCGACATGCGACACGGCAATGATAGGGCTGAGGTCGAATGTCCCTTCGTAAACGAGAAAAGCACTGGCTCCGACGTGGGCCGTCGGCGTCAATTCTTGAAAAATGCGACCTGCACGCACACCGCCGGCGTGCAGAATCACACCATCCGCCACGTTAGAACTCACGATAAGTGTGCCGGTAAATGGCAAGGGTGGAATGTCACGCTCCAGGTCCGAGACGGACCCGCATGGTATGCCATAATCACGCTTCTCGTTATTGAACGACTGGATCAAGAAACAGGACCTCGGTTGCATCCGATTGATATACGAGAGCGCCATCTTCTGCGCTTGTCCCCAATCCGTATTCGAATCGGCAAGGCATTTGTATACGTTATCCGGACCACCGCAAAGCTCGTTACCGTAGCTAATGTAATTGGGGAAGGCATGGAGCGAGCTTGCAGCGTGGGCCGACAGCAGCACGATCAGTGCGCCAATCACAGCATTGCGACGCAAAGGTACATTCCAGATCCCGGCTGCACCGAAGATCGCCAGAAGAGGGACGATCGGAAATACATGCCGGAAACCAATGTTTATCCCTGAAGCCGCACTCGTTGCCATGTACAAGGCCACGGGCAGCAACAAAAAAAGAAGTTTTCTAGAAGTTAATCGCCAGAAACGGAACGCCGCGAAGGAGAGAAAGAACATCAACAGGAACGGCACAGTGAGCTTGATGGCAGCGGCAACTGGGAAATAATACCAACGCCCGCCGAGATAGTTATGTCCCAGCAAGTAGCCCGGCCGGCCGAGTTCCGACTCAACGAATACGTCTTGAAATCCGATCAGGTACGCTCGCGGCAATAGATGGGCCCTCTCCATCATCGGGATCACTTTGGTTGGCGCCATCCCCCGCGCGTCCTCGATTCGCGGACTGATCCACGGCTGAGCCCCATTGGGCCTGGATGCATACCGAAAACCGTAGCTTGCCCAGAGCACGGCAACCGCAATGACCATCGCCAGAGCAAAACCTCCCATGCTGCGCAACAGTTTGCGCATCCGCCGCCCGTGCTCTGTCATCAGCGCATCAGCCAAGAAAAGGATTGGGAGGAGGCCGATTAGCGTAATGCTGGAGAACTTCAAGGCAAGCGCCAGGCCCATCGCCAAGCCCAGCACGAGCATTCGATCGACTGTGGGTCGGGCCAGATACCTGTATGAAGCATAGATCGCGAGCAGGAACCCAAGCGCTGCCGGGACATCGGTGGTGACCAACCCACCGTGGCCAATCAGGTTCGGTTCGAGGGCGATCAATGCGCTAGCGATGAAAGCTACTTGAGTGCCGAACAGCGCACGAGCAAAGGACCATGTCCCGATCAGCAATAATATTGCGAACAGGGAAGCTGCTGTCCGTGCAGCCATGAGTACCGACTCACTGTTCGCGAATAAAAAGGCATGTCCAATGCGGAAGTCGAGCTCTTTGTTGCCCTGCAGATTGCATGCATTCGGAATGGGATCGTTGATTCGCATAACTAGCAACGGCAATGCGTCGACGATCTTCGCCAGCGGTGGGTGCTCGGGATTCCATCCAAAGTCGTTACACTGCAAGTAGCGATAGCCCGCGTGTAAATGATCTATTTCATCCGATGTCACAGAAAGCTGCCTGACGCTGGCCCACATCTGTGCAGCCATGACAACCGCCAGAAGAAACAATAGAATCCATTCCCGAGATCTTCGCTGGTCCGAACTTGTGATTGAAGTAGCGAGCGGTGTCGCTGGCGGTAGGACGTGTTCTGGATCGACGGTCACTTGAGGACAACATTACCTCAGCGGCTAAAGCCGAATCTCATGCTGCCCTTTACGGCACGCCTAAGAGGCGCGCCCCTTCACATGACCCGTATAACTATTGCGAATCTGCTCTAAGTCTTGGGGGCGTTGGCTACGACCGTGCGATCATGCTGTTTGGCTTCAGCAATCAACTGCTGGACCACTGCTTTTCGTTCATAGTTCGGATAAAGGCTCAGGAGCTTCTCCCAGGCTGCTATGGCCCCCGGTGCATCCGACTTGCCCTTCCACCTGATCATTCCCAGGTTGAACAAGGTGCCGGCATGTTTCGGGTCGTACTTCAGGGACTGCTGCAACTGGGCAATCGCCTTATCCACGTCGCCGGTATAGTACAGACATGACGCCATCTCGGTGCGAGCGGCTACGTTCTTAGGGTCGATCTGCAAGGATCGGTCGAAATAGGAAGCAGCATCTTTGAACTGGTGGGCGGCCTTGTAGACGTAAGCGACCTGCATAAGGAGCTCCGCATTCTTAGGATCGCCTTGTAGTTGCTGGAGCAGAGGTGCCGCCGTCTTGTCAGCCATCTGCTTCATCTGCTCCGGGGTCGGCATTTGCTGCGGCATGCCGGGAGGCATATTGCCTGGCGCCTGCATCTGCGGACCTTGTACGGCCGACACGGTGGCCGCCGATGTTGCCGGGCTGTGCAGCAGGTATCCAATCAGAATGCCCAGGGCAAAACACAGGGCAGCCATGACGTAGACCTGCGAAGCACCCCACGTGGATGCTGAATTTTCTGTCGTATTCGGTTGGTCGGCCATTTGAACTAGCTCCTCAACAATGTGTCGTGCCTGTGGTCCGCTAACTTCCCATCAGCTCCGAAGCGCTCATGTCTCACCTGGTCCGGGGGAGCTTCACCGGCGTGTTCGGAGCCGTCCCCGCCAAATTATGCGCATGCCCGTGGCAAGTCAGGCTGCATGAATTCGAGGACCGTCGGTATGCGATCGGAGTAGTGCCGTTGGGGGCGACCACGTTGACATCGAAGTTCACCATTCGCTCCCCTGAAACAGTGGCTGTCTGGCCCCCCATTCCGTGTGCCGTGTGGCAGACGGAGCAGGAGAAGCCATCGTTGATGTGGCGCGCATGTTCGCGGAAGCTGGCATTGCTGACGACATTGGCCAGGTCGTGACACTTGGCACAAAGGGCGTAATTCCCCATCGTAGTCAGGTTGGGAGGCTGGTTCAGATTCGTGATTGACTGGCCTGGCGCCGCCGCCTGGCTCATATCGTAGCGGCGCTCCAGGATATGGGTGTACTTCGAGCCGTGGGGGCCGTTCGGTCCTGTGCCGCCGAATTCCCGGTTGTCGTCGCTGTTATGGCAGTCGGTGCACAGGATGCGGATCCCCATGCTGCGTGCCTGCCTGCTGCCATCAAGATTCAGCATGTTAAATCGCAAACTGGGCTGCGGGAACGGGCTGCTGCGATCATGCGTAACCGGATGGCTTGAGGTCGAACTGGCGCTGAACTGCGGGATCACATTCAGAGGATCGGGGGCGGATACTACCCAGTTCGGCAAATACCCAAACAGCGCCGGATTGACCGATTTTCCCGTGCTGGCGCCATGACAGCGCAAGCAGTTCTCATACTGGTTGTTGGCCGGAGAGACGACGCTCTGACCGTCCGAGGCGCTGATTCCCACTACCCCCTGTTGCGAAGCACGAACTGCCGGCGCCGCGGGAAAACTTATTCCCACCTGATTCGCGGCATGAGGATTATGGCAATCGGCGCAGGTGGCGTGGCGGTTGTGATTCAACAACTCGCTTTCACGGGCGTTGTGCGAGTTGTTCCCACTTGCCGCGAATAAGTGGCCCGTCTTAGGCGAAGCCATCTCGGCATAGATATTGGCGGCGGGAGGAGAAATGGTCGGGCCCCCGCTGTGGCAAGTCAGGCAGGCCTGGTCGTCGGCTCCCCGAAGCAGCGATTTCGGAACGGCGTTGTGATTTGTGTGACAGGACAAGCAGCCGTTTTTCCTAACGGTCTCGTAGCCGCCAAGGGATGCCTGCTTCCCGATCATCCTTGCCACTACCGAGTTGCCGCCACCGGGCACCTGGCCGGTGACCCTGTTGGCTGCCGTGGCATGGATGCTGCCAGCCCACTGTGCAAGCGGGTTTACCCGATTTGCCACCTTCGGGGTAGCCTGCGTGCTCATGCTCATCTTGGCCTGGGCGGTCAGGCCCATCCCCGCCCCGGTCGGGACAGTATTGTGACAGGCCAGGCAGAGCGCACTGCTCGAATTGTTAATAACCAGGAAATCACCGCTCGAGTCGATGTTCTGCACGTGAGCATTGTGACAGCTCGTGCACTCGACGTTGCCCTTGATGAGCCGCACTGCCCCGGTGGCATCGGCAGTCTGTGGCGGGTTGGAGGTCAAGGACGGCAACAAGTCAGTAGAAGACTGCAGCGGCAGGACCAGACTGAAAGGATGCGTCGATTGCAAGTTAGTTCCAAGGTCGGTGGGACTGGTGCTCATGGGCTGGTTCAGCGGCACGATATTGTAGGGTCGGAGCGTTCCCGGCGCCACAGTGCCATCATGGCAGCTCAAACAAAGTGTGCTGTCAGAGCCCAGAGGGGGTGAGGGGTTGCCCTTATTCACCATCGTGGGGCTCGTGTAAACCTGGTAGGTGGCGCTGGAGAGCTTTTGACTCCACAGCGGCGTCCCAGTAACCCCCGGGGTGCCATTTATGCCGGAGTGAGGAGCATGGCAATACAGACAGGGTCCGGAGAGGCTACCCTTGATGGTGGATGCGCCACCTGGCGATAAATCATGCGCCCCGAGTACGTCGGTCGCGATCTGTTGTGCCAGCGCCATACCAGCCGCTAACACCACCACTGCCCCTACGGAAATGAATCTAGCCCTCAATGCTTAACTCCTTCGGCCTGCTTCGCCAGTCCGAAGTAGCGAAAGACCTGAACCCGGCGGTTGTAGGAATCCACTACGAAAACCCGGTCATTGCGATCAATAAATAAACCGGTGGGCAATTGAAATTCTCCGAACCCGGTGCCCTTCTGCCCGAAGTAGTACAGAAGATTTCCCTCCTGGTCGAACACCTGCACCAGGCCGCTCAACCCTTCCACCACGTAGAGATGGCCTTCCGAGTCCACCCCCACTCCCTTCGGCCTGAACATCTCGCCCCGTTCCTCGCCCACGCGTCCGATGGCATAACGGAAATTTCCGGAACGGTCCAGTACCTGGACACGGAAGTTCATCGCATCCACGACGATTAGATTGTCGCCGTACAGACGCAACTCCGTGGGAAAGTTGAATTCGCCGTTGCCGGCGCCGCTTTTGCCAATCGTCTGCAATACGCTGCCCTGCATATCGAGGACGAAGATTTGGTTTCGCAGCGTGTCGGTCACGTAGATACGCTGCGCCTGTGAATCCACCGCGATTCCGGTGGGCCGCTTGAAGAAGCCTTCGCCGCCCTTCAGGCTGCCGATCACGCGCTGGAATTTTCCGCTGGGCTCGAAAATAAAAATCTTGCCCGACTCGGAATCCGTCGCGTAGATATTGTCCGCGGCATCCACGGCAACGCATTGCGGCGTCTGCAGTCCGTCCTTCTCCTTGTCGCGGGAGATGAACTTGTACTTCTGCTGCCCAAAATCGAAAATATGGATTCCACCGGCTGCCGGATCGGTCACGATGATGCGGTCATGGGCATCGGTGACCACGCCGTAGGGACTGACCAGACCGTGAAACTCCGGTTCGCCCGCCACGATGTCGATCAGCTTGCTCCAGAAGCCGCGCTTCAGCTTCACTTCGCGCTCGGACCAGAAGCTGCGCTCGAAGGTGAGCCGGCGCCCGCCTTCCAGTTGCAACTCAGGGACAACCGCTGGTTGCGGCTTGGGCGACTTGGCGGCCGCGCCCTGAGCCAGCGCCAGGGCCATGGCGCAGACTAGCAACCATCCCGGCTTGCCGCAAAAAATCGTCTTTAGAAAAACTTGAACCACCTGGAGACCCCTATGAAGAACGACGAGCCCGAAGTCGGCGGCCCGCCGATGATGCTGAAGCCCTGTGTCAGCTTTATGTAGCCGCCCGTGATCCACAACTGACGCAATTTGTACTGTAACATCGCGTACTGTTGTTGTGTGTTGTTCTGGGAGTTGGCGGAGGCCGCCAGGGTATTGCTGTCCGCCTTCGACCAGCCGGCCGAGAGGGTCAGCCCGCGAATCGGGGTGGTGGCGGCGCCAAGCGAGTACGATTTGCCGCCAAACATGATCAACTGCCCCGGGGTCACGATGGGAACGGGAACCGACACTGGCGTGAGGCCGGTGGGGGTGAGTATCGAAGTCCCATCGGCCTTCGAATAAGCGGCGCTGAAGCTGAATCTTTTCAGCGACATCGCGGTCGAATAGGTCTGGTTGAAGTTTCCCGAGCCGGGTACATTGTTGAAGGTGGATTTCGACCCGCTGGCGTTGACGCTCCAATGGGAATAGGTTCCGATGTTGCGGCCGATCCCGGCCGAGTAGCCGTAGCCCGAGGAGGTGTAACCCACCAGCACCGACTGCGCGTTGCGCGAGTAGTTCAAGGAGCCGCTCAGGTTCCACCGTTGGACGCGGCGCGTATAGGTGATGGTCTCAAAAAAACCCTGGGTGCTTGGGTTGTTAGCTGTGTCCACCGATGTCTGTGTAAGTCCCCCGGTAGCATTGAAGAAACCACCCAGCAGGGCGCTGCCGTAACTCACCATCTCGGTGAAACTATTCGAAGCAATCGAAATCCCCAGCGCCGTTTGCTCCACGCGGTCGGCAGTGACGCCAAAAGTGAGGTGCAGCGCGGGCACCACATAATTGACGTGGCTGTCGATGCCCAGCGAGTGGGTCGAATACTCCAGCAACGACGGCGGCACCACGCCCCCGGCGGCGATGATCGACTGGTAAAGCGTCCCCCCGAGGTTGTCCGTGTACTGGGTGTTGACCCCAAGATTCAGATTGCGGATGGGCTGGAAACCGGCGCCGGCGTTGAACGTGTCGATGGTAGCATTGTAGCTGCCGCCGCTGTATTCCGAGCTGACATCGGACCTGCTGGCCGCTCCTGAAATCGAGCCATTCAACGGCAGGCTGTGACTGACGCCAAAGTTGAAGGAATTGCTGGAAGAGTCCGAGGCCAGCGGCGCCTGGCCGGTGAGGAAGTCAGGAGTCACTGCGTTAAGTTTGTTGTAGTTGTAGCCGCCGTTGAGGTGGAACCCGGCCAAAGTGTGAGATACGTTGACGCCGAATACGTCGGAATGGGAGGTGCCTTCCGAATTTGTTCCGAACACCGAGTTGCTATTGTTGCCATCCATGAACTGGAACGAAACGCTGGGATAATCGGGGACATGGATCCCCCAGCCAATGCCAAGGTTTTCGTTGTTCCCGTGGGTGGTGATGTTCCCCAGTTCTGGCACAACAAATCCGCCCTCGCTGTTGTAGGCCTTGCTATAGGTGATCGTTCCCGGGAAATTGCTGCCGCCGAAAATGGACGCGCTGGCGCCCACGCCGCTGGTGTTGAAGATCGACTGGAAATTGGAGTTTTCCCGCGACTGGTTGTAGAAGGGCTGAATGTCGAAGGAGAGGAAGCTGGGGGTATAGTAAAAGCCAGTCAGATCGGCATTGCCGCCGACATAGATGCCGTGGTCGGAGGAAGTGTAGTTGGAGAAATCGCCGGTGTATCCCGTTGACAGCGTGCCGTTCAGGTTCATGTTGACGTTGTCGCCCACCTGAACCTGCGCCCGCGCAGGCAGCACCAGTGTCAGCAACCAGATGCTCGCTACGAAAATCCCGCGTTTGTTCACTACTGCCTCGCCATCCTTACTGTTGAAGAAGTAAGCATTCGAGCTTCCATTAGGCTTTGGCCACCATGGTTTATCGTCTTTGAAATCAGTCGATTGCAGAATGAATTCGGTATCGGAAGGCAAGGCCGCTCCAGCTTGCGGAATACGCCACTGGAATCTGCGCGGTTTGGCGCAATGGCCGTCCAAGCTGGATTGGCCTCAGCAAGCTGTTGTGAAGGAGCGCGGCTTTCAGCCGCGCCGTTCAGCGCTCTTCCTACTGTCATCCTGAGGAAGCGCGAGCCGTCAGGCGAGCGCGACGAAGGATCTTGATACTGCCTGTCAACCCCGCCGCAGTTTTTGCCTGCTGCCCTCACCGTCCTCACCCCATCCTCAAAGCTCCTCAGAGCTCTTCCACTTTTGCGTTCTTCCTTAACCGCTTGTCCAGGTTGCGGCGTAGTTCCTCCGTCTTGTTCTTTGCCAGTTGCTCGCGAAGGGAATCTTTTACATCCGCGAATTTTCGCGGGCCCGGGGAAACGTGAGCATTCAGCCGCACAATCGTATAGGCGTGGTTATCCAGCTCGATCAGGCCACTGACCTGGCCCGGCTGCATGGCCAAAACAGCTTGTAGTACCGGCGGCGGCAGGTTGGCGCGATCCGCGGCCTTGTGGTCGCCCATCATCACCCGGTAGTCATCCTGGGAAATTTTTTCCGCCAGCAATCCGAACTCTTCATAATCCTTGGTCGCCTTGGCCTGGCGCAGCGCATCCTCCGCCCGCTTGCGCGCTTCTTTCAACTGCTCGGGCGCCGCGTTGTTCGGAGGGATAATCGAAATGGTTTGGATGGCGAACGACTCTGGAATGCGGAACTGATCCGGGTTCTTGTCGTAGTAGGCTCGGGCTTGCGCAACCGAGATGACCGACTTATCTTCTACTTCCTGCTTCAACAAGGCTTCAATCAGCAGCGAACGCTCGATCTTGGCGCGCAGCAGTTTCGGTGAACCCTTGAATTCCGTATTCAGCAGGTTTTCGAACTCTTCCCGGCTGGCGAACTGCTTGCGGAAGTCGGACTCGGCGCGCTGCATGCGAGCCGGCGACACCGTCATCTTGCGGCGCACGGCTTCCTGATAAACCAGCTCTTCGAAAATCATCATTTTCATGGCGCCATTGCGGATGTCAGCTTCCATCGCCTTGGGAACGCTGCCGTTATGCTGGCGGGCATAAGGAAAAATCGTGTACATCTCGCGCAGCAGGTCGCGGTCGGTCAGCACCGCCCCGTTCACCCGGACCACCGGCTTGCCCGCCGGCTGCAGCGCCGCGCTGGATTGTCTCGCCACCGCGGTGGGAGCGTGGGAACTGGCAAGCTGGGCCCAAGCCGAGGAAAATGCGACCAGGAGTATGGTCCCGGCCAAGAGCCCGCGGGACACGGGAAACAACCTGCCCTGCCTCCTGCTTCCTGCGTCCTGCTTCCTGTACTTCATGATCTCTCTCCGAAAAAATGGGGGAGGGAACTCCCTCCCCCAGGTTAAGAGACAAACGACTAGGTGGTCGGGACGCCGTACTGCCCCTTGCTCTCATTGGCCTCGCCGCCGTGGCACTGACGGCAGAACTGCGCCGTGGAGTTGCCGCCGGTGGCTGGGTTGTAGTAGCCGCGCAGGAAGAACATCGTCTTGTAGTAGCCCTTTACGCCGCCCATGGTGCCGGCGTAGACGTTCTGGCTGTGCTGATCGTGGCAGCTCGTGCAGGTCACTGCGGTTTTCACGGTACCGAACGTGGCCAAGCTGACCGCGAAGCCATAGTTGTTATTCGCGAACTGGCTTGAGTTCGGCCCGTTCATGCTGATTGCTGTGGTGTTGCCACCGGTGCAATCCCAGTTGTACGCGCCGCCGCAGGTAACGACTGCAGCGCCGCCCACCGGGTGGTCGTTTTGATACATGTTGGTCGCTCCGGTGCCATCGGCGCCGAGCAGCGTGGGAGCATTGCCGCCGACGATGGGCAGAGTCTCAACCGTCTGGCCGTGCATCATGCCTACCTTCGCCAGGTTGCCGTCATGGCAGCTCAGGCAGAAGAGGATGATGGTGTTGGCATCATGGGCGCTGGTGATCGTGCCCTTGGCAGGCAAGGTCACCGCGTAGGTGGCTAGGCCGTCGCCGCTGAAGGTCAGGGGTTGCCCGTAGAGAGGGGTAAGGTCTTGTCCCCACAGAGCATACTCGCCGGCTTGAGGATCGTTGACGGCTTTGTTGTTGCCGGCAGGGCCGCTATGTGGCGCGTGACACATCACGCATCCACGGCCGTAGCCGAGGTGGGCGCCCAGGATATCGGTAGTTTCGCCGGTATCCTGAGGTATTGCGGCCATCGCTACCGCAGCGGCAGCGAGGACCACGAGCAGGATTAACATTACTTTCTTCATAAAATGAAAAACCTCCTGATTTGTGTTGCAACACCTTGCTGCTGGGCCCAGAGACGGGTGGTTGCCCGTCTCCCGTTCTTGGCAGCCCGCGGACTGCCAAATTGGTTGCGGCTACTTAGCCGCAGAATCCGTTCCTGCCACGCTCACCGGGTTCGTTGGTGACGCGGCTGCCGGCTTCTGCTCCGCGGAAGCACTGGCCGGCTTCTGATCTCCGCCTTCACGCCGCTTCTTCTCCGCCTCGAACTCGGCATCGGTCACGTAACGGAACACTTGTACGCGGCCGGGAAACGTCTCGGAGGTGATAACCCGGTTGTTCTTGTCGATGGTGACTCCGTAAATCCCCATGAACCTGCCGGGATATTCGCCATGCTGGCCGAAGTAGATCAGCAGGCGTCCCTCTTGATTGAAGACCTTGACCATGTCCTGGGCGGCATCCGCCACCCAGATGTGGCCGTCGCAGTCCACCGCGATCCCCTTGGGCCGCTCAAAATCCGCCGGCCCATCGCCGTTCTTGCCGAAGGTGCGGATGAAGCCGCCGTCGGCATCGAAGATCTCGACCCGGTCGTTGAAGGTGTCCGTGACGTAAACGTTTCCGTCCTTGTCCACCGCAACCCCCTCGGGCAGAGAGAAGGTCCCGGGCGCGGTCAGCGTGTGCTTCTGGCCGGGGGTGCCGAGCTTGCGCAGCAGCTTGAAGTTGTCCGCGTCGAACACGTCCACTACGTCGTTCTGCGTGTCCACGACATAAACGAACCGGTTCTCGGTGTCGATGGCGATGCTGGCGGGGGTTGCCAGCACCTCGGCGCCGAACGCCGCCTCCAACTGGCGCTTGGCATTGAAGACATCCACCCGGTGCAGCTTCACGTCGGCGACGAACAGGCGGTCGTTGTCGTCCATGGCCAGGCCACTGATCATCCCCAAGTGCGCCTGCTTGCCGTTGGCGATCAGCTCGACCGCCTTGGTTTCCGGGTTGAAGATGAAGATGGCGCCCACGCCCTGGTCCGCGGCGTAGATCAGGCCCTTGGAATCCACCGCCACTCCGTAGGTGCGAATCAGTTGGAAGGGCAGTTCCTTGACCCGGATATCCTCTACAGGCCTGCTGCCGGCCAGGCGGTCCATCCACTTCTGCTTCGGTTGGTCTTTCTTCTTGGAGAAGAGGTCGGGATCGACCTTCTCGCCGGTGAACAAGTCAACGAAACGGATGCGCGCGATGGCCGGCGGGTTCGGCCACACGATTTTGCTGGTGTCGAAGTAGCCTTTCGAGCGCTGATCGCCCAGCTTCGGCTCCTCCGCGGCTGGAGCGGGCTTCTTCTTGCCGGCGTAGGCCGGACCGGCGTAAGCGAGAGCCAGCGCGAGCAGCGCAACAACGGCTGCCGAGAGCTTGCGAGTGAGCTCTGATTTGCAAGGTGCGGACATTACTTTTTGCCTCCGCCGAATTTGCCTCCGGATTCCATGGCCTTCAGATCCAGTGGATTGTTGTGGCAGCCTCTGCAGAAAGCCAGGTTGGGCGCCTGATCCTTCACCAGCATCCCGTTGTCCGAGCCGGCGTGCGGCTGATGGCAGGTCAGGCAGTTCATGGGCGTGACCGCCTTCGTGACCAGGTTCCGGACATCGGAAATGGGATGGCGTTCGGTGGGGTGACCGGCGCCATACTCGAGCGGCAACACCGGCGGACGCTTGGTGCGGAAATAGTCTTCGGGCAGCTTCACCTTGCCGTCGAAGAGGGTCAGCAGGTGCTCGCTCTCCAGCTTGCCCGGGCTGCGCTCCGGACCGTGGCACTCCAGGCACAACGTGTTCACATTGGCCGCGCGCAGCAGGTGTTGGTTATCCCCGCCATGGGGCTCGTGGCAGGTGGCGCAGCCCTGCTCGAAGGCGGGCTGGTGCAGGTGCTGCTTCTTGTGCAACTCCGCCTGCTCGGCATGGCAGTTCAGGCAGGCGCTGACGGGGTTCGGCTGTACAAACCCCGGGGTGCGGCCGGCGTGCGGGTTGTGGCAGTCGGTGCAATCGCCCGCCGCGCCCGGATGCTGGACTGTTGCTTTTTCAATCTGGGCGGCCTTCTCAGCGTGGCAGGTGACGCACAGCGCCTTGGCGCTGGCCTGTGTCAGTACAACCTTGCCGTCCTTGGCCGGCGCGTGACAGGTGTCGCACGACTTCGACTCGAAGGGGTTGTGCTGGAAAGCCTGCATCAGCTTGGGCGATCTCGACTGGTGGGGATCGTGGCAGGTCAGACAATCGGCCTTTCCAAAAGGCTGGTTCTGGTGCGCCTTCTGCAAACTCGCATCCTTGGGGTCGTGACAGTCGATGCACAGCGCGGGAGCATCTTTTTTCAAGTGGAAATCAAATTCGCGCTTGCCCCGGTCACCCGTCTTGTGCGTGACGTGGCAGGTGTCGCAGCCCATGTCAAGGGCGGCATGGCGGCTGCCCTTGTCCGGGGTGTTCAGGCCCATGTTGTGGCATTGCAGACAGAGATTGTCATTCTTCGCGGCGCCGGAGGTGGGCTTCAGGAGCTGGTTCTTATTCTCAGAAACGTGAGGATCGTGACACTTAACGCAATCCCGAACTGCGGGGCTGTGGACGTGCCCCTTGATCTGGCTCGCGTCCTTGTCGCTGTGGCATTGCAGACAAAGCTTGACCGGAGTGGTTGTAATCAGCTTGATGCGGGTAACGTCCTTGGTCGTGCGGATCTCGTGACAGCTCGTACACCCCATCGCGATGGCCGAGTGGACTGCCTTGCCTTTGGTCTTGTCTGCGTGACACTCGGCGCATTTGGCGGAATCGGTCTTGGGGTCCAGCGGCACCGGATGCTGCTTCGCCATCGCAGGAACGACGAGCGCGGCCAGGAGTGCCAGCCCCTGAGCCGCTTTCCGTATGAACCGTGTTGTGGTTAAGCTTCCCACATCCCGCCCTAACCTTTGGTTAATGCACGACGGTAACCGCTGGGGACCGGCCACCATGCCAAACTCTGTCTTCCAACTAGTTGAAAACAAATGCTCTTCCGGCGGCTGATTTTGAGCCGCCGCAGACCCCGCTCCGGTCTGGGACAATTCACTCATGGGCAGCCGTGAATTCACACAGTCTGGTATCAACCCCAACCCCTCGCCGTGATCTGGCTCACAGAACACCGTGATCCCTCCACAAATGAGCACCCTTGTTCGGCCCAACGGCACCTTCTTGCACATCGCTAGACTATGTAGGGGCGGGGCTGCAAGCTGTGGCACTCAACACACATCAATGTGAGGTTAGTCACACGGCTCGGCTCCCGGTCCCAGTGCGGGATAGTCCAAAGTCTGAGGAATTGCGGGCGGGGCAGTCGGTGCTAAAGGACGAAGCGGTCGCCAAACCCGCCGTAGTGGAAGGCACACCGGTTTGCGTAGGAGACCAGAACCGCGGTTGCGAAGTCGCTGATGCTCAGCCCTTCAAGCGTCGAACCTAAGGTATGCCCCGCGACGGCGCGGTAGAGAGAGGTCACCAGTCTAGGCCTGCTTGAACACGTGTGAAACGTAGCCAGCTACGTCTCTACGGGTGAGATGAGGGTGGCTCCGCGGAGGAGGTGCGCCCCTGAATTTCTGGCAAAAATCAGTGGAAAGCACTTCAGAGCTTTCACATCGGATGGGAAGCAACTCGAACCGCCGCGGCGTGCCGCGATCGCTGTAGCCAGTCCCGGGTCACGGACTTGTCAGGTCACGGATCAACTGACACCTCGCGCCGCAGGAACGCGATCCCCTTCGCTTCCGGGCCAAACTTGATTACCAGCAGCAACACTGTCAGCACTACTGCCATCGAGAAGCCCATAGACCGCGAGTACGTGAAGTGTTCTCCGGCGCGCGCTTCGATATAAGAAATGCTGGAAGCACACAGCACGCCCATCTGGTAGACAAAACCGGGCAGAAACCCTCGCAATTGTGGCGGGGACAGCTCGTTGATATGAGCGGGTATGACGCCCCAAGCACCGGACACCATAAAACCCATCAGGAAAGCGCCCAGCATGATTGTGGGGACGGTGGGCATCAGGATCCAAAGTGGGATCAGCAAAAGGCCCACCCCCACCAGTGTCATCATGGTGCGCCGCCGGCCCATTCGCTCGGAGAAGTGCCCGCCGCTCAGCGCCCCCGACAGATTGCCCAAGGTGGCAACCATGGTGATCACGGCCACCGTATGCGGCAGGAAATGTCTTTGACGGGTCAGGTAGGTGGGGAACATGTCTTGGGTCCCGTGCGACATGGAATTCATGAACATCATGAGCAGCACCATGTACAGGAACCGTTTCCAATTCTGGACGACTGCCCGGCCATATGTCGCCCAATCGGTGCGGTTCTGGCGCCACGCCTCCGATTCTTTGACCTTGCTGCGTATGAATAGTGCGAGCATCGCCGGCAGGCCACCGATAAAGAACATCGGACGCCAGCCCCAATGCGGAAAGACCGTGTAATACGCCAATGCCGCCAGTAAGTAACCGAACGTGTAGCCTCCCTGCAAGAGGCCGGACAGGATGCCCCGCAGCCTGGGGGGCACCGATTCCAGGGTCAGCGAGGCGCCCACGCCCCATTCCCCGCCCATACCGATCCCATACAGCAGGCGCAGGACAAAGAACATACCGTACGTGGGCGCCAGCCCCGACAAGAATGAGATGAGAGAGTAAAAGATCACATTCAACATCAGGGGGATACGGCGTCCCAAACGATCGGCCATGACGCCAAAAATAATCGCACCCACCGGGCGGGTCATCAGACTCGCCATCAACGTGAGTGCAATGGCGGGAACGGAAACGTGGAACTCTTTGGCGACGGCGGGGACCACCATGACAAGGATGAAGAAATCGAATGCATCCAGACTCCAGCCAAGGAACCCTGCCAGAACAGCATTCCTCTCGTCTGCCCGGGTCGGTTTCGGCAGTGCCCTGGAGGCCATAATTTCTCCTTCCTCGCTCTAGGTTGTCCTCGGTTTCGCTTGCAGCCCGGGAACGGACGTAACACCCAGGAGAGAGCCTGCCGGCATGGACGCCAGCACTACATCAGACGCGATACGGTCCGGCATCGACGATGGCCTGAATCACCGTCAGCCTGCGGCTGCTCAAAGCCGAACCTATTGCCGCCTCCACCTCGGAAGCGGTTTCGCAGACCTTACCTTCCGCGCCAAACGCCTCCGCTACCTTGGCGATGTCCGGATTCGTGAAGTCCACAGCGTTATGCGGCAATCCGCGACGTTCCTGCGACATGGCGATAAGCGAAAGGGCGCCGTCGCACAGGACAACCACGATCAGCGGCAATTTTAGGCGGCGGGCGGTTTCCAGTTCCGTCATATACATGGCGAATCCTCCATCGCCCAAGAAGGCCACTACAGGTTTGTCCGGCCATGCCAGTTGCGCCGCCATCGCGGCGGGGAATCCGTATCCCATCGCTGACAAGCCGTTGGACATGAAGAAGGACTTGGGTGTGTAGGTTGTCCACAACTGGCCCACCAGAAATTTGTGGACGCCGACATCGCAGGTAGCCACTGTCTCCTTGGGCAGAATCTTCCTCGCCGTAGAAACTACCTGGTGAGACGCCATCCCCGTGCCGGCGTGGGTGATGAGCTCCAACAAGTTCCGGCGGTGAGTACTGATCTCCTGGACCGTCCACACGCGCCGAGATGGCAACTGTTCGGCAAGCGCAGAAAGCGCTGCCGCTGGATGACCGACCAACTCGACTTCCGCTGGATAAAACTCGTCGCTGTTGGGCAACGCATCAATGTGGACGACCGGTGCTTGAAAATTCCAGGGCTTGTCAAATTCCACGACGTCGAGACCGCAAGCAATAATCAGATCCGCTTGCGCCCCGAATTCGAGGACTAGTCTGTCTCCCAGCATTTCAAAAACCCCGGCAAAGAGCGGATGGTCCTCCGAGATTACGCCTTTCGCCTTGGGCATCACGATGACGGGTGCGCCCAGCTTTTCCGCCAAGCTGACCAGGGCAGCGCCCGCATTGGCATGAAGAACACCTAGGCCGGCGAAAATAATCGGGCGCCCCGCGGCAGCAATCATTCCCGTGGCTTTGGACAACGATTCCTTGCAGGGCGCGCCCATCCCGCGGTAGGTGCGAACGGGAGAAGTCGTCGGAAATTTTCCACCGGCTTCCGCCCTAGCCAGATCACTGGAGAGGGTGAGATGGACTGGACCGGGCCGTTCACTTGTGGCGATCCGGACTGCCTTATGCAAGGTCTCCGCTGCTGAGCCCGGATGTACCGACGCACTCCATTTGGTGACGGGCCTGTAGAAAGCCACGGAGTCCAGCACCTGGTGGGTGGCCACGTTATACCGGGGCGCCGCGATCTGTCCGGTAATTGCGATTACGGGATCGCGGTCCATCCAGGCATTGGTGACGCCGGTGGCCATGTTGGTCGTACCGGGGCCGATAGTCGCGACACAGACTCCCGGAATGCCCAGTATTTCACCCGTCACGCCCGCGGCAAATGCGGCCGTGTTCTCATGCTTGGTTAGCAGAAAGGGGATGTCCGCCTCTTTCAACGCATTCATGAGTTCGACCACCTCGCCGCCCGGAAGGCCGAAAGCGTAGGGCGTCCCCACTCGCCGTAGGACTTCGGCCAACGCTTGTGCCACGGTGGTCGTTTTGGTTCTTGCTATCGCGCTCATTCCCGGATGCCTCCCCCGATCTCTGGCACGCATGAGAACAGCCTAATACTTCCTCAGCACTAGAAAGAATCCGCATCCAGCGCCCAGGAATCCGAACGCCACCAGGTACATGAGACCCGCCGTATAAGCGCCGGTGGCGCCGATCAGAAAACCGACAATCATGGGCGACAACGAGCCGACGAGCTGAGCCGATCCGTTTTGCAGCCCGGCTGCCTGACCCATCATGCCAGCAGGCACGAAAGCCTGAAGCAGCGTCCACGCCATCGGAATTGAAACGCCTTTGAAGAACAGGGCAACACAGAGAAGACAAGCGCTCCAATAGCTGTTGTGAACGATAGCCCCGAGACCTATAAATAAGGCACACCCGGCCAGACCGATACAGTTCAGCGGAGCTGCTCGCTTCAGCCGATCGGCAACGACGCCGGCACTGATCAATCCCACGAGACCAACAATGTACGGCAAAGAGGAGAAGAATCCCATTTTCGCCCAGCTAAAGCCGCGGGCAACCCTGAGGTACTGCGGCAGCCAGGACATGATGCCCCACCACATACTGGTGGAAGCCCAAAAAGAGAACGCGCAGCAACAAAAATCTGGATTCTTGATAAGCACTACGAAGTTCTGCCATGCCGTTCCTGACTGACCACCCCTGGTGGCGACCTCCTGCGTCTGCCCTTTGGCGATGTGCTCGAGTTCAGCCTGGTTGATCCATCTGTGCTGTTCCGGGCGATCGGTGGTGAAGTACCAGATGAGTGGAATGCTCACCATGCTCAAAATGGCGCACAACCAATAGATGGCACGCCAGCCGTAGGCGGCAATGATGGCAGCGAAGAATGCCATGCCCACAGCAGGGCCGACCATCTGACCGATCAGCCAGGAGGAGTTGGCCTTTCCTCTTTCTTCACGGGGAAACCAATTCTTCACAAAGGCGATCAGCATGGGGTAGTGCAGGGCTTCTCCGACTCCCAGGACGAACATTGCGGCATAGAGCAGGGTCACCGTCCTCGCCGTTGCTGCCACCAGAAGCGGCACGGCCCAGGAAACCAAGGCAACACACATTGTTTTGCGCGGTCCTAACCGGTCCCCGACGGGCCCGAGGAAAATGTTCCCCAGCCCATAGGCAACCAGGAAGAACGTCATCAACAAGCCCTGTCTCACAGGATTGTTCTTGAGCCCCATTTCCCCGAGGAAACGCGGGAACGCGATCAGAACCGAAACATTCACCCGATCGAGATACGCAACGAGAACCGTGAAAGACAAAATAGCGAGCAACCAGACGCGCACAGGGCTGGGGCCTCGCGCGGGCGTAGTTACGCTCGGCACTTTCTCCGCGGTTTCGACCTGAGGTGTGCTACCAACCATCTCGATCTCCTAGGCGGATACCATCACGGCCTTTCGCCTGAAAAAAGCGCGCCAGAGACCGGCTCCGGCGCGCAGGTTCCTCACTTGAAATTCGTCCTTTCAGCTCTGCTTCAGCGCCTGCAGAACGCGAGCCGGAGTCATGGGAAGCTGGAACAACCTGGCCCCGGTCGCGTCATATACTGCGTTTGCGATGGCCGCGCCCAAGGTGATAATCGGCGGCTCGGCGATTCCATCCGGAGCCAGCTCCGGGTTGTCGACGAGCACCACTTCCGTCTTGGGCTCGGTGGAGAAGCGCGGAAGATCGTACGAGTCGAAATTCCGGGAGAGCACCTCGCCATTGCTGAAGAGCACCTCCTCGCTAAGCGAGTAGCCAACACCCATGGTGATACAGCCGTTAACCTGCTGGCGCGTGCCTTCCGGGTCGACGATGACGCCTGCGTCTACGGCGGTGACGACACGTTCCACCCGCACCTTTCCCGTGATCTTGTCAACAGCGGCCTGGACCGCAGTCGCGACATAGGTT
>Ga0335081_10001129_pt1 | contig 42622 bp, 37 predicted proteins | sample Lox_Sample_35_FD_206713 | JGI IMG/M metagenome (GOLD analysis project Ga0335081, IMG submission 206713) | Soil microbial communities from Loxahatchee National Wildlife Refuge, Florida, United States - Lox_Sample_3.5 | ecosystem: Environmental > Terrestrial > Soil > Wetlands | place: USA... | reverse complement strand
CCGGCCAGGAACCACCGTCCATTTGGTTGGCAGCACCCATTCCGGGTGGTCGCTGCAAGACATCCCCACCGGTAGCGGCACCACCACCGGCACGCCGACGGCCCGCAACATTGCTTCGTCTCCAACACCGGACAGCATCAGCAGGTGTACCGACTGAATCGCACCGGCACACAATACGATTCGGTTAGCGCTAAGGCTGACATGGCCTTGCGGGCCGATCGCGTCGGCACCCACCGCGGCAGTGCCGGCAAAACGCAATCGCACCGCCCGCGTCTGTGCCAGCAACGTCAGGTTTGATCGTCGCAGAGCTGGAATCAGATATCCCGCGCCGGATCCGATACGTACACCGTCGACGATGTTGAGCGGGACGGCGCCCACTCCTGAAATCGGCTCCTTCGCACAATCATTGAGGTCCGCAATCCATGCAAACCCGGCGCGTTCAGCGGAAGCGATGAAACGCTCCGTGGTGCTGGTCATTTCGTGGGTTCGACGAACCAGGATGGGGCCACTGTCGCCATGGGCGGGGCCGTCGAAATCCAGGTCGGTCTCGATGGCGCGGAAGTGGTCGAGGACATCAGACCATGCCCAGCCGGGTATCGCGGGGCCATCGAAATCCCGCGGCAATCCGCGGCAGAAGTAGCCGCCGTTGATGGCGCCCGAACCACCGACCGTCGCTCCGCGCACGATCGGCAGCTGGCGAACGGGTCGATCGGTGAGCCGGGTCTGATAGCGCTGGACCAGCGGGCTGCCGGCCCCTATCGGCAGTACCAACCCATTGGCGGTCGCAGCCAGCAACGCGGGATCGGCGAGTGCGGGCCCTGCCTCGAGGACGGTCACGGCACAGCTGGGATCGGCGGAAAGACGTTCGGCAACAACCGATCCAGCACTGCCAGCGCCCACGATCAGCACATCGCTGTGCGGGGCGGCTGTGGTCAAGGCGGCGACTAGCGCCGGAGCTGCGGTTTGAGTGCGCGGAGGTTGCGTTCGCGGAACACACCCCACCACAGCCCGAGGCCGTAGGCCAGGTCATCGACACGCTTGAGCAACAGATAGGTCAGCAGCCCGATCGGTTCGGCATCGTCGCCGGTGGCATCCCGGCGGCGAAGCCAGTCCACCACACCGTCCATGACGGCCGCGACCAGCACGACCCGTCGACAGTGGCGCGAGACTGTGGCCGCGAGCAATGCCAGGGGCCAATAGTGCCGGCAAAGGGCCGACGCCAGCTGTAGCGCCGCCGACCACAGGCCGCGGGTCGCGATCACCAGAACATCGGCCAGCGAAGTATCGGCGCTGCGCATGGCCTTCGCGATCCGGCGACCCGTCAGGACAGCGACCACGATCGACGCCAGCCGAGAGAACCTCGTGCCGAGTGCCATGAGAATCCAGGCCATCAGCGCCCAGCCGGAGATCACCACCGGTGCCGTCTTGTCCGGGTGACGCACCGACAGCGGGGCCGCCGAGCCGCCATAAAATGCCTTCCGTGCGAGCCAATCCCGTAGTTCGATGCGGTGATCGTGGGCGACCAGCGCAATTGGCTCGTAGCGCAGCCGGGCGCCTGCTTCGATGAGCCGCCAGCACAGGTCTACGTCCTCGCCGGACTGCATGGTCTCGTCGAACCCGCCGACGGCACGGATGGCTGAGCAGCGACAGATGATCGCCGCGCTGGGAACGTAGGACACCGTGCTGTGGGGTAGCACCGGCGCTTCGCGCTCCCCGAGGTCGAGCGACGAGTGCACCGCCTCGTAGCGCGCCACCACGTTCTCGCTGTGCGACAGGCCGACGATGCGCGGTGCCACCAGCGCGACGCTGGGATCGCAGAAGTGACCGAGCAGGGCTTCCAGCCAGCCTCGGCGCGGCGCGACGTCGGAATCCAGAAATGCGACGAAGTCGGTCGTGCAGGCGGCCAGCCCGGTGTTGCGTGCCGCCGCCGGACCCTTGCTGCGGGTGTGGCGCAGCACTTCGACGTCGCAGTGTGCGCCGACGAAGTCTTCCGGCTCAATGGGGGGAAACGAACCGTCGTCCACCACGACGACGCGCAATCCGCGTAGCGAGCTCACCAGGCGCCGCACACCAGAAACGTTGTCCCGCACGGGAATTACCACGGTTACGTCTCGGTACGACGGGCCACCCGCAGGCCGCGGATGGGCCACAGTGGCGTCGAGTAGGGTGCGGGCCAGTTGGGCACTGACGTCGTCGCGAACCTTCAGCCGGCCATCGGAGAGCATGTCTTGGGCGGCGGGAGCCAGCTTCAGCAGGCGGGTCGGTGAGCCACCGAGCAGGGCCGAGCCATCGCCAAGCACCCGCACGTGGCGATCGACCTGGACGGCGAAGCCGTCCGGTAGCCGAGACTGACTCATGTCAGCATCCCGTCGGGCCCTGGCGACCACCGGGCGACTCGACGGACACACCCGTCGACCATCTCGGCGAAGATGCGCTTCCCTTCGGCCGCGGTCGCGGTGGTCGGGTCCCCCAACACGCCGACCCGGCTGACCGCCGCGACGCCCCCGCGGCGCATCGATCCGAGCAACTCGGCCAATGGTGCGCCGTTGCCGGCGAGCCACCGATCGGTCAGCACCTCGGTCGGCGAGATATACATCAACAGTGATGTTTCGGTATGGCCGGCGTGGGCATCGCCGCCCGCAGCGGCACATGGGGACCATCCGACGTCACGGCCTTCGGCGCGCAGTCGCCTCACCGCGCCGTTCAACGCGGCGACATTGCCGCCGTGGCCGTTGACGAAGACCAGGCGCTGGGCCCAGCAGGCGGCTGACCTGCCGTACTCCACCAGCAGCATCGTCAGTGCCTCGGTACCGAGGGAGATCGTCCCGGCGAAGCTCTGGTGCTCGCCGCTGGCGCCATAGGCGATGGCAGGTGCCACCAACCACTCTTGCTCGAGGTGGGCCCTGAGACGGGCCCCAACCTCCCGGGCGACCGCGGTCGCGATCCGGGTGTCGGTGTCAAGCGGCAGGTGCGGGCCGTGCTGTTCGGTAGACCCCAGCGGGATCATTATCGACGGCGACATGCTTGATAGCTGGCTCGACGTCGCAGTTCCTAATTCGCCGCCTACGGCCACTCGCTGATGGTAGGACGAATTCACCTGGCATGCACCAATTGTTGAACCTTCAATGCGATTTTTTTCTGCGTTGTTCATCGGGAAGTCGAAATTCGGGGCTCGTTCGTCACGGTTGCCTCGCGCGTACCACGATTTTCGCGCCGTGGGTGAGGGCATGCCCGGAGCGCCGGAACGGCCCGAATCGAATACAGGGAAAACTGCCCAGCATGGCCCAGATTCAGACAAACCACGCTCGAACTCGGCTAAGCGTCTGCATCCGAAGGCACACCGATTGCCCGGGTGAAACCGGGTGGCACCAGGATGTCGTGCGGGCTGAGGTCGTGAACCGAGGCATGCCCCAAACCCATCAACGCCGAGTCGATACCCCCGCGCAGAATGTCGAGGACGTTTTCGACGCCGGGTTGGCCGGCCGCGGCGAGGCCCCACAGGTAGGCGCGGCCGATCATCACCGCGCGCGCCCCCAGCGCCACCGCCTTGACGACGTCGCTGCCGCGCCGGATGCCACCGTCCAGCAACACCTCGACCTGGTCGCCGACCGCTGCGGCTACCGCGGGCAGGGCGCGAATCGAAGCCGGCGTGCCGTCCAGGTTGTTGCCGCCGTGGTTCGACACCGATATCGCCGAGACACCGGCGTCCACAGCTCTTTTGGCGTCATCGACGCGCATCACGCCCTTGAGCATGAACGGTCCGCCCCACAGTTCGCGCAGCCAGGTGATGTCTTCCCAGGTCGGCGGGGGTGTGCCCATCCACTCCCCGTACGCGGCGAAGAATGCAGGCCCGGGCTCGCCGCGGCGGCCCTGGTTCGGCACCCGCAGCTCCGGCGGCCGTAGCGTCTTGGCGAACTTCCACAGCCACCGCGGCCGGACGATCGTCTCCGGGGACAACCGCAGGATGGTCCGCAGATTCATCTCTTCGGGGATCTTGGGGCTACCCCAGTCCCGGCCATGCGAGAACGTCCAGTCCGTGGTGACGATCAAACCGACCGCGCCCGCCTGACGCGCCCGTTCCACCCGCTCGGCGATCGCGTCGCGCCCACCGAGCCAGTACACCTGGAAGAACACCTTGGGGTTGGCGGCGATGACTTCCTCGATCGGTTTACTGGCGAACGAGGACAGCCCCATCGCCGTTCCCCGCGCCGCCGCAGCCCGCGCGACGGCCACCTCAGCGGCTGGATCAACTGCCTGGACGCCGGTCGGCGAAATGATTACCGGCAGCGAAATACCCTGTCCCATAACAGTAGTCGACAAGTCGCGCTTTTCCAGGGCCCCAATGACATGGGGCGCGAAACCGAGTTCACTGAAAGCTTCGACGTTATCGGCAACCGTAATTCCTTTTTCACTGGCCGAAATCAAGGATGAATAAACGGATTTCGGCAAGAGCCGCTTAGCGCGTTGCTGGGCGATGGCGACCGTTTCAAACCACTCGGCCATGACTACACCGGGCTCTCGTTGCATAGGCGCGCTGGCGGTGTAGCCGGCATAGCCGCCGGTCTTACAGTCAGTGTTAGCGGCACCGGTTGGCGCACCCGCCGCCCGCGCGAGTGGTCGGCCCGGGGCCGCGGTGTCTCCCGGTCGCGGGCCAACGCCGACGCACTGTGCCCTTGGACGCATTCGGGATCCGGACCCTCGAGCGTCAGGCCGGTGAAGAATTTTGCCGCCATGCACCCGCCCCGACAGCCGTCGTAATGCCCGCAGCTGCCACAGGCACCCGGAGACTGCGGTTCGCGCAGCTCACGAAACAGCGGAGCGTTCTTCCAGACGTTGTCAAAACCCCTGTCGGACAGCACGTTTCCCGCTAGGAAGCGGTCGTGGATGGCGAACGGGCAGGCGTACACGTCACCCACGGGGTCAATCAGGCACACCACCCGGCCGGCTCCGCACATGTTCAGGCCGGCCAGGGCGCCGGACTGGCCGAGCGGCGACAGATGGAAGAAGGAGTCACCGGTGAGCACCCGCTCCCCCTTGGCGACCAGCCAGTCGTAGAGCGCAACCTGCTGGGCGGCGGTGGGGTGCAAATCTTCCCACACATCTGCGCCCCGCCCCGAGGGACGCAGCCGGGTGATCCGCAAGGTGGCACCGTAACGGCTTGCCAATGCCGCGAATTCGTCGAGCTGGTCGACGTTGTGCCGGGTGACCACAACCGAGATCTTGGCAGCTCCGGTGTTACGAATACCCGCCTCAGCCAGGTTCTCCAGCGCGCGCACCGCCATGGCGAATGACCCGGGGCCGCGGACGGCGTCGTTGACCTCGGCGGTGGCGCCGTCCAGCGAAATCTGAACATCCACGTAGTCACTGGCGGCCAACCGCGCGGCGACCTCGGGAGTGATCCGGACCCCGTTGGTGGAGAACTTCACGCCGACGTGGTGTGCGGTGGCGTAGTCAACCAGGTCCCAAAAGTCCGGGCGTACTGTCGGTTCCCCGCCGCCGATGTTGACGTAGAACACCTGCATACGTTCCAACTCGTCGACGATGTCCATGCATTGGCGGGTGGACAACTCTCGTGGATCGCGTTTGCCCGATGACGAAAGGCAATGCACGCAGGCCAGATTGCACGCGTAAGTCAGCTCCCAAGTCAGACAGATGGGCGCATCCAGCCCATGCTCGAACTGCTCGATGAGCCGGGGTACAACGGATCTCATTGATGATCCTCCTGCGGCACCAGCATGCTGGAATCGGCCAACACACCCAGCGCGTGCAGGTAGGGCCCCAGCCCGGAGTCGTCCACACCAGCGGCGCGGCAGGCGGACCGGACATCGGGGTGGTCGGCCAGCGACCGCACCACCGTGAGGATGGTGCGGTTCTTCAGAAAGGACAGCTTGCGGGTGCCGAAGTGGTAGAGCAGTGCACCGAACGGCTCTGGCCGAACCGCAACCTGTGGGTGCAACCGCCAGCCGCGATCCGGGTCGAACAGGCTTTTCTCAACCCCGGGGGCCTGACGAGCCTGCGCGGGCGCAGGCATTCTCAGTAGACCCCGCACATTCCGTCGATGGATACCTCTTCAACCAGGGTCTCGGTGACGAGTTCAGTGTCAGTATCGGTCTGGTGGTCCATGTGAATTTGCCTTTCGTCAGGTCTCGACAACGATGGGTCTGAGTCACAATCGTCGTCAGAATATGGCATCGAGTGCCGAAATGGAAGGGCGGAGTCTGATGATGCCCCAGTCGCGGGTGGGCCGGCGCCGCTCGACGACGCCGCACCACATCACCGACGTTGCCATCGAGTTGTTCACCGCCCGGGGTTTCGCCGAAGTGAGCGTCGATGATGTCGCGCAGGCTGCCGGTATCTCTCGCCGCACGCTTTTCCGCTATTACGCGTCCAAAAACGCCATCCCCTGGGGCGATTTCGATACCCACCTCGCACACCTACGGGACCTGCTCGACAACGTCGATCCGCGGGTGCCGCTCGGCGAGGCGCTGCGCGCGGCGCTGTTGGCGTTCAACACCTTCGACGAGTCCGAGACCGTCCGGCACCGCAAGCGCATGCGGGTAATCCTGCAAACCGCGGAATTACAGGCCTATTCGATGACGATGTACGCCGGCTGGCGCGAGGTGATCGCCGGGTTCGTCGCCCGCCGGTCGAACTCCAAGACGACCGACCTGCTGCCCCAGACCGTCGCCTGGACGATGCTCGGGGTGGCATTGAGCGCCTACGAGTACTGGCTGGGCGACGAATCCGTCCCGTTGCCCGTCGCACTCGGCAATGCGTTCGACGTGATCGGCGCCGGGCTGGAAAGGCTGGACCCATGAACGGCGAGCACCTGCTGCGCACCTTGCGGTCGCAGGGGCGGTTCTGCGCCGCCTCCGGCTCTGAAATGTACGGCGAGCTGTTTGAGCTGGTGGCCACAGACGTCGAAGGCGGTGGCGTCTTTGCGACCATTTTGTCCGGCCACGAAGACGATCCATCGCGGCATGCGGTGCCGCTTCGGCTGCTCGGCGGGCTGCACCGGTTGGTGCTCGACGGCCGGGCATCGGAATTGCGCCGCTGGTATCCGAGCACCGGAGGTACCTGGGACGCCGAGACCGCCTGGCCCGAAATTGCGCTGATCGCGGCCAAGCACACCGACGCGCTACGTGCGGCTCTCGATCAGCCACCACAGACCAACGAGGTGGGCCGATCTGCCGCGCTGATCGGTGGATTGCTGCGCATCAATCACGGATTAGATTTGCCGGTAAGGCTTTTCGAGATCGGATCGAGCGCGGGGTTGAACCTGCGGGCAGACCATTACCGCTACTGCTTTGCCGACAGCCAGTGGGGACCGATCGACTCGCCGGTGACCATCGACGACGCGTGGCACGGTCAATTGCCGCCGGAGGGTGCGGTCCAGATCATCGAGCGGCACGGATACGACATCGCACCCATCGATGTCACCGGCGCCGACGGGGAGATGACCGTGTTGAGCTACGTCTGGCCCGACCAGGACGCCCGGCTGGACCGGCTGCGCGGCGCCATCACGGTCGCTCGGAACGTCCCGGCGCGGCTAGAACAACGGACGGCGGCCGACGCGGTCGCCGATCTGACCTTGGCCGAGGGCGCGTTGACCGTGCTGTGGCATTCGATCACCTGGCAGTATCTGTCCGCTGACGAACGGGACGCGGTCCGCGACGCGGTGGACGCACTGGCCGGTCAGGCCGATGCGCGGTCACCGTTTGCCCACCTCACTCTGGAGCCTGCGCGCGATGGGCCTGGTGCACCGATCAAGTTTTTGGTACGGGCTCGTAGCTGGCCGGGTGGCGAGCTTGCGATCCTCGGCGAATGCCATCCGCATGGCCCCCCGGTGAACTGGCAGTAACGGCCCGAAAGTCTTTGGTTAGCCCAGTATTTCGGAGATGGGCGCGCCCGCGGCAATCTTGGCACGGACCTTCATGAGCTTGCCGGGCATCCCACCGCCGACCACCCCGACCAGTACTCCGTCGCGCTCGTAATAAGCCAGGAACTTGCGGCCGTCGTCCTCGACGAGGTGGACGATGTCGGTGGCCTCCGGCTCCCCCAGACACTGGATCTTGACGTAATATTGGTCGCTCCAGAAATACGGGACCACCACGGTCGGCGGCACGTCCCGCCCTAGCATCGCGGGCACCACGACACGGGCCTGATCGGCGACATTGCTCCAATGTTCCACGCGCGCTTGGTGTCCTGTCGCGTCACGCCAGGAAGCGACGTCGCCGAGCGCCCACACGTTCGGCGCGCTAGTGCGTCCCGCCTCGTCGCAGATCACCCCGTTGTCGACCTCGATGCCGCTGCCCTCGAGCCACTCCGTCGCTGGACGTGATCCGATGCCGACGACCACCAGGTCGGCCTGCAGCTCAGTGCCGTCGGTCAGCACTACGGTGTCGACATGCCGTTCACCGCGCGCTTCTGCCACACCCAAACCGAGGCGGACGTCGACGCCTTCGGCGCGATGCAGCCGCGCCACCAGCTCCCCGATCTGCTCGCCAAGCACCGAGGCCAGCGGCGTCGGCTGCGGCTCAACCAGCACAACATCCACCCCCAGGCTGCGCAGGCTGGCCGCCACCTCGCAGCCGATGAAACCGGCGCCGATCACCACAGCGTGCTGCGCGGCGGACGCATGCTCGCGCAGTGCCATGCTCTCGTCGAACGAGCGCAGCACCCGAATGCCCTCGAGATCCGGGAAGGCCGGGATGCGCCGCGGCACCAGTCCGGTCGCGATGACGAGCTTGTCGTAGCCGAGCACGGTTCCACCAGCCAGCGTGACCGTCTGCGCCGCGGTGTCGAGGCTGGTGGCGGCCGAACCCAGCCGCAAGGTGATGCCCTTCTCGTCGTACCAGTCGCGTGGTTTGAGAGCCACGTCATCGACTTCCTTGCGCAGCACCTCCTTGGACAGCGGCGGGCGATCGTAGGGCAGATGCACCTCGTCGCTGACGATCGTGATGCGACCGGAGTACTCTGACCGACGCAGCTGCTCGGCGGTCCGGGCAGCGGCAAGCCCGCCGCCGACGATCACGATGCCCTTTTCAAAGCCTTGGTCGCTGTGCTTGACACCCTCGCTACTGGTCACGTGGAGTTCATACACGATCGCCTGTTAGTACTTCAAGGCGCCCTTGTCGACGGCGATCTGCGTGCCCGACAGTGTGCCCGAGCCGTCACCAGCGAGCCAGACCACGACATCGGATACCTCATCAGGCGTCATGAAGCCCTTCGGCTGCAACGGCATTGGCGGGAAGCTGTGCACGAAACTGGGATGCTCGGCAAATACCCGCATCATCGCTTCCGGCTCGATCATCGGGGTATCGACCGAGTAGGGATGGATAGAGTTGACCCGGATGCCGTATTCGCCGAGTTCGATCGCGAGCGTGTTGGTCAGCGCGGTGAGTCCGTGCTTGCTGGCCGAGTAGTGGCCGTTGCCCGGTGTGGCCTTCAGACCCGCCGACGAGCTGACGACCACGATGGAGCCCCCGTTGCCGGCCTCGATCATCGCGGGAATCGAGGCGCGCAGGGTGCGCCAGGTGCCGGTCAGGTTGACCCCGATGACCGTGTCCCACTGCTCATCGGTGAGCTCCCAAACCCGACCCCAGCCCAATACGCCGGCGTTGGCCACCAAGATGTCGAGCCGGCCAAATTGTTCGACCCCGTCAGCGACCAGTTGCCGCAGCGCCGGGTCGTCGCGGATGTCTACTTCGCGGGCGAGCACCTTGCAGCCTTCGGCTGCCACCAGGCGGACGGTCTCGTTGAGATCCTCTCGCGTAGCCGGGGCGTAGGTCAGGCTGGCCGACGCCGGCGCGCAAATATCGAGCGCAATGATGTCGGCACCTTCCCGGGCAAGCCGCACCGCATGCGACCGCCCCTGGGCCCGGGCGGCGCCGGTAACGAATGCCACCCGTCCTTGCAGTGATCCGGCCTGTCCAGCCACGTATGTCCCTTCCACCGACTGACAGGCTAGCAGCGAAACTGGAACGTGTTCTAACTACCGGGGTTCTCGCCGAGCTCAGATTTCGGAGATGATCTGGGCACGTCGGCTGTTGTATTCCTGGTCGGTCAGTGCACCGCTGGCATACAGCGTCTCCAGCTCTCGGAGCCGCTGGGCGATCGGCGGTTTGGGCGAGGTGGCGACCGATGCGGCCCGGGCGGCCGGTGCCTGTTGTTCGGCCGCCCGGCGCACCACGGCCTCAATTTCCTGACGCAGCACCGGGTTGGACCGGATGTCGACCATCCGGTTGAGCGGAACGTTGTTGGCCTTGAGGATCTGCAGGATCTCCATCAGCGGCCCGGCTTGCCCGCTGAGGTCGTAGGGCTTGTTGTCTTCGGCCAGGGTGAACTGCGCCGGCACCCCGCTCTGCTCGAGCGCCGCGTTCTTGGCGGAGGATTTGGCCGCATAGTTAGCCAACGCCAGTGCGATCAGGACGTCGGCAACGGTGATCAGCAGGCCGACGTAGAACATCCACTGCACCAGGCTGCCCAGCCCGAGGGTGAAGTAGACGACCAAAAAAATCGGCCCGACCAGGCCGCCGCACAGCAAAACCACCAACTGTGCTTTCAGGTAACGCGCCAACACGTGTCTCTCCTCGCCTCGCTGGGAAATCCGTGTCAGATTTGCGCTGTCACGTGCGCCGTACGCGCAGACCGCGTCCGCGCGTCCGCTCGCCCGGATCAGTCCGCGATTGCCGCCGGTTGCCCCTTGGCAGAGCCGGCCGGCCCCGCCGTTGCCGGAGAATAAGTCGGCGCCACTGCCGGCGTGTCGGCCCCCGCCCGCACTGCCGCCGGCATCGCGGCTGCCGGAGAGAATCCCGGCGTGCCCGCCTCAACTGGCGCGACCGGCGTGCTGGCTGCCTCCGGCACTTCGGCTGCGGCCGCTGCCGCCGTTGCCGGAGAGTAAGCCGGCGTTGCCGCCTGCATCGCGGCTAACGGCGCACTGGCCGGTGCCGATGCCAGCGCCGCCGACCCCGCCGGGGCTGCTGTTACCGGCGTACTGGCCGGTGCCGCCACCGTAGCTGCCGCCGGCGCCGCGGAAACCGCCGTCGCCAGGTGTCCCGCCGGAACGGCCGGCGCCGCACCACCCGCCAGCCCCGCCGTTGCCGCCGGCACCCCTGTTGCCACCGAACCCGTCTGCGCAGCGGTGCCGATCAGCGGCTCCCCCGTCGTCAGCACTTGACTGGATGCGTTAGCCTCGCTCAGCACAGTGTGCTCTGCGGTCTGCAGGGGCGCAGCGTTGGCGGCCTCGGCGATGGCATACTGCGCCGCGCCGCCACTCATGAGCTGCACAAACTGCCGATGGAACAACGCCGCCTGAGCGCTCAGCGCCTGATAGGCCTGTGCGTGCGCGTCGAACAGCACCGCGATGCCGGCCGACACCGCATCGGCACCCGCAGCCGGCACGCTTGAGGTCGGGCCCAACGCTGCTGAATTCGCGGAGTTGATCGTCGCGCCAATATTTGCCAAGTCCGATGCCGCCGCCGCCACATACTCCGGTGTCGCGTTCACGAACGACATCCGAACCTCCAGGCCAGACCACAACGGCTAAGCAATCGCCCAGTCGCCAATTCCAGACTGGATACCAACAAATCGTACCGGACACTTCGGATCAGCCATTTCGGCAGCTTTTCGCGACCCAAACGCATAAGGCCCGGACTGCCGAAGTCGGCAATCCGGGCCTTTATGGCTGAAAGCGTCGCAGACCTACTTGATGATCTTGGTGACCCGGCCGGCGCCGACGGTGCGGCCACCTTCGCGGATCGCGAATCGCAGACCCTCGTCCATGGCGACGGGCTGGATCAGCTTCACCGAGATGTTGGTGTTGTCACCGGGCATCACCATCTCGGTGCCCTCCGGCAGCGTCACCACACCGGTCACGTCGGTCGTGCGGAAGTAGAACTGCGGACGGTAGTTGTCGAAGAACGGCGTGTGCCGGCCGCCCTCGTCCTTGGACAGGAAGTAGACCTGGCCTTCGAACTCGGTGTGCGGCGTGGTGGTGCCGGGCTTGGTGACCACCTGGCCGCGCTCGACCTCCTCACGCTTGACGCCACGCAGCAGCAGCCCGACGTTGTCACCGGCCTGCCCCTGGTCGAGCAGCTTGCGGAACATCTCCACGCCGGTGACGGTCGTCTTGGTGGTGGACGGGCGGATGCCGACGATCTCGACTTCCTCGTTAACGTTGATCACGCCGCGCTCGACACGGCCGGTGACCACGGTGCCACGGCCGGTGATGGTGAAGACGTCCTCGACGGGCATCAGGAATGGCTTGTCGGTGTCGCGAACCGGGTCGGGGATCGACTCGTCGACCGCGTCCATCAGCTCCTCGACGCTCTTCACCCACTCCGGGTCGCCATCGAGCGCCTTCAGTGCGGAGACCCGGATGACGGGAGCGTCCTCGTCGAACTCCTGCTTGCCCAGCAGTTCGCGGACTTCCATCTCGACGAGCTCGAGCAGCTCCTCGTCGTCGACCATGTCGGCCTTGTTCAGCGCGACCAGGATGTAGGGCACCCCGACCTGACGGGCCAGCAGCACATGCTCGCGGGTCTGCGGCATCGGGCCGTCGTTGGCGGCGACCACCAGGATCGCGCCGTCCATCTGGGCGGCGCCAGTGATCATGTTCTTGATGTAGTCGGCGTGGCCCGGCGCGTCGACGTGCGCGTAGTGACGCTTCTCTGTCTGGTACTCCACGTGGGAGATGTTGATGGTGATACCGCGCTGACGCTCCTCGGGCGCGTTGTCGATCTGGTCGAACGCCTTTGTCTCGTTCAGGTCGGGAAACTTGTCGTGCAGAACCTTGGTGATCGCCGCGGTCAGCGTGGTCTTGCCGTGGTCAATGTGACCAATGGTTCCGATGTTGACGTGCGGCTTCGTCCGCTGGAACTTCGCCTTCGCCACTTCTGTGTCCTCCTGGACTTGTTGGTGCTCGTTAAAGCAGTGTGTTGATGTTTTCAGTTGTGCCGCGGTTGTGACCCGGCCAGGTTACTCCCTGTTGTCCTGCCGATCACGGCTCGGCTCCGCACTCGTCAGCAACCGTTGACTGCTCACTGGCCCGTCGCCTTCGCGATGATCTCCTTCGACACGTTCGCCGGCACTTCGGCGTACGAGTCGAACACCATGGAGTAGTTCGCCCGGCCTTGAGTCTTGGACCGCAGGTCGCCGACGTAGCCGAACATCTCCGAAAGCGGCACATGCGCCTTGACGACGCGCGAACCGCCACGCTCCTCCATGGCCTGAATCTGGCCACGGCGGGAGTTCAGGTCGCCGATCACATCGCCCATGTAGCCCTCGGGCGTGGTGACCTCGACGGCCATGATCGGTTCCAGGATCACCGGCTGTGCTTGCGCGGCAGCCTTTTTCAGCACCTGCGAACCGGCGATCTTGAATGCCATCTCGGACGAATCGACCTCGTGGAAGGCGCCGTCGAGCAGAGTGACCTTCAAGTTCACCAGCGGATAGCCGGCCAGCACGCCGTATTGCATGGCGTCTTGGGCGCCGGCGTCCACCGAGGGGATGTACTCGCGCGGGATGCGCCCGCCGGTGACCTTGTTCTCGAACTCGTAGGTGGCGCCGTCTTCGCCGGTGAACGGCTCGAGTTTGATGATCACCCTGGCGAACTGGCCTGAGCCGCCGGTTTGCTTCTTGTGGGTGTACTCGACGTTGTCCACCACGCGGCGAATGGTCTCCTTGTACGCCACCTGAGGCTTGCCGACGTTGGCCTCGACCTTGAATTCGCGGCGCATGCGGTCCACCAGGATGTCCAGGTGTAGCTCGCCCATGCCGCCGATTACCGTCTGGCCGGTCTCGGAGTCCAGATGCACCTTGAAGGTTGGGTCCTCTTCGGCGAGCTTCTGGATCGACAGGCTCAGCTTCTCCTGGTCGCTCTTGGTCTTCGGCTCGATGGCCACCTCGATCACCGGGTCGGGGAAGGTCATCGACTCGAGCACGATCTGGTGGTTCGGGTCGCTCAGGGTGTCACCGGTGGTGGTGTCCTTGAGGCCGATCACCGCGTAGATGTGACCCGCACTGGCCCTTTCGACGGGGTTCTCCTTGTTGGAGTGCATCTGGAACAGCTTGCCCAGCCGCTCCTTCTTGCCCTTGGTGGCGTTGATCACCTGGCTGCCCGACTCGACGGTGCCCGAGTACACCCGGATGTAGGTCAACTTGCCGAAGAACGGGTGCGTGGCGATCTTGAAGGCCAGCGCCGCGAAAGGCTCGTCGGTGGTCGCGTGCCGCACAACCTCCTCGTCCTCCTTGCCCGGCGCGTGCCCGATTGCCGGGGGAACATCCAGCGGCGACGGCAGGTAGTCCACGACGGCATCAAGCATCGGCTGCACGCCCTTGTTCTTGAACGCGCTGCCGCACAGCACGGGATAGATTTCGGAGGTGATCGTCAGCTTGCGGATCGCACCCTTGATCTCGTCGGTGGTGAGTTCTTCGCCGCCGACGTACTTCTCCAGCAGGTGCTCGTCGGACTCTGCGACGACCTCGAGCAGCTTGGTGCGGTATTCCTCAGCCTTCTCCGCCAGCTCGGCGGGGATCTCGATGGTGTCGTAGGTCTCGCCCAGCTTCGTCTCGCCGCGCCACACCTTGGCGCTCATCTCGACCAGGTCGACGACGCCCTCGAAGTCGGCCTCGGCGCCGACGGGCAGCTGGATCGGCACCGCGTTGGCCCCGAGCCGCTCCTCCATCGTCTTCACCGAGAAGTAGAAGTCGGCGCCGATCTTGTCCATCTTGTTGACGAAGCAGATGCGTGGGACGTCGTACTTGTCGGCTTGCCGCCAAACCTGCTCGGACTGCGGTTCGACCCCCTCTTTGCCGTCGAACACGGCGACCGCCCCGTCGAGCACGCGCAGGTTGCGCTCCACCTCGACGGTGAAATCAACGTGTCCAGGAGTGTCGATGATGTTGAGCTGGTTGCCTTTCCAGAACGTTGTCGTGGCCGCGGAGGTGATAGTGATCCCGCGTTCCTGCTCCTGCTCCATCCAGTCCATGGTGGCGGCGCCGTCGTGGACCTCACCGATCTTGTAGTTGATGCCGGTGTAGTACAGGATCCGCTCGGTTGTCGTCGTCTTGCCGGCGTCGATGTGTGCCATGATGCCGAAGTTTCGGACCTTGCTCAGGTCAGTCAGCACGTCCTTCTGTGCCACAGAAGTCTTCCCACTCTTTCGATTGCTTAGTTAGTTCGCTGTCCGCTTTGCGCCCGGCCGGCCCATCGCCGGGGGCTATCACCAGCGATAGTGCGCGAAGGCGCGGTTGGCCTCGGCCATCTTATGGGTGTCCTCACGTCGCTTGACGGAAGCCCCGAGGCCATTGCTGGCATCCAGGATCTCGTTTGCCAGCCGCTCGATCATGGTCTTCTCCCGGCGTTGCCGCGAGAAGCTGACAAGCCAGCGCAGCGCCAGCGTGGTCGACCGGTCCGGACGCACCTCGACAGGAACCTGGTAGGTCGCACCGCCGACGCGGCGGCTGCGCACCTCCAGGGCGGGCTTGACGTTGTCGAGAGCGCGCTTGAGGGTGATCACGGGATCGGTACCTGTCTTTTCCCGAGCGTTCTCAAGCGCACCATACACAATGCGCTCAGCGAGCGATTTCTTCCCTTTGAGCAAAACTTTATTCACCAGCTGGGTGACCAGTTGCGATCCGTAGACAGGGTCGTTGACCAATGGACGCTTGGGCGCGGGCCCCTTGCGCGGCATCAGCTCTTCTCCTTCTTGGCGCCGTAACGGCTCCGAGCCTGCTTGCGGTTCTTGACGCCCTGGGTGTCGAGAGAACCGCGGATGATCTTGTACCGCACGCCAGGCAGGTCCTTGACTCGGCCACCACGCACCAGCACCATCGAGTGTTCCTGCAGGTTGTGACCCTCGCCGGGGATGTAAGCCGTGACCTCGACCTGACTCGTCAGCTTCACGCGCGCGACCTTACGAAGCGCCGAGTTCGGCTTCTTCGGAGTGGTCGTGTACACGCGGGTGCATACGCCACGGCGCTGCGGGCTGCCCTTCAGAGCCGCGGTCTTGACCTTGGCGATCTTGTCCCGACGACCCTTGCGGACCAGCTGCTGAATGGTTGGCATCTACCGGCTTTCTGTGTTGAGAGTGCAACGTCCTTATTGGCGGTTTTCAAGTTTTCGTACTGCAGTTATGCCCCGCCGCAATACCCCGCAGCCGGGTGTGTCGCACGCGCTTGCCCCGGCTTTATCCCGTTGCGTCTGGACATGCGAATTGGCCCGGCATCCATTTCCTTACGTCAGGCGCCGTAAGCCGCCAGGCACGAGCTACCACAATACCCGCCGCTGGTCTGGCAGGTCAAAGCGGCGGATGGTCTATCCTGCGCCTGTCCAGACTCGTCGCCAGCCGCAGCACCATGTCGGAGAACAACGCGTCGGTGTCGATGTCGTCCATCACGCCGGTCATTTCCAGCAACACAAAGCCATGCAGTGCCGACCAGAACTCCAGCGCAGCGTAGAAGGCCTCGTCACGGTCGAGACCGTAGGAGGACAGCACGGCAATCACCGGTGCGGCCGCGGCTCTGGTCGCAGCTGTGTACTCGGGGTCATCACCGCCGAGCGGCATCCGGGTGAACGCCGAGTACCGACCAGGGTGGTGATGGGCATAGCTGCGGTAGGCGCCGGCCATGACCAGCACCGCGTCATCGCGGGCGCGACCCTCGCCGACTCTGTTCAGCATCATGATGATGTCGTCGATGACCCGAATCCGCACCGCCCGGCGCAGGTCCTCCAGGCTGTCCACGTGGTTGTACAGCGACGGTCCCTTGGTCCCCAGCTGCGTTGCCAGCGCGTTGATGGTCAGCGAATCCCAGCCCTCCCGGTCCAGGAAGGTCAGTGCGCCATCGACGATGCTGTCGCGGCTCAGCTTCGCCGGGCGGGAGGCGGATTTCCCCGCACGCTGGCGCCCAGCCGCCGACGGCGGTTCCGGCTGAGCTGCCATGGCAATCGCCCTTCGATTGCGGGTTGGGTTACCGCTGCTTCGCGGTGGAGGTAGCGGTTAACTAATGACTCTAGTTGACGCGGGCCGTCATGGACCCGTTCCTGAAGGGACGGGCTTGTGGCCTGTCCCGTGGTTGCGGGCTGCCGTTAGGCTTGCTGCTGCCGCCCTAGCCCTAATGGCTGGCTGTTAGGGTGGGCGCTCCGTGTGGGCGCATGACTTCGCCCCAGCGTTGGCCACCGCGGGCTGCGATGGCGAGAGCTGCGTTGTGGTCGGCGTGCCCAACGAAGCGACACCGGCCACACTGAAATTCACTTTGGGAGCGGCGATTTCGTTTGTCGACCCACCCGCACACATGGCAGGTTTGACTGCTGTAGGCGGGATCGACTTCAACGAATGCCACCCCGGCCCGCTTGGCCTTGTAGGCGACGAACCCGCCCAGCGAACGCCCAGGAATGCAGCGCGGCCCGTTGGGGCTTGCGAAGCCGTACCCGCGCACGAATCCCCGTCAGCTGTTCGACGGCGATACCGCGCCCGGTGCGTTGCGCCTCGGCCACGATCCGTTTCGAAATCTGGTGGTTGATATCGGCGGCAAACCGGGCCTCCTTGCGGCGGCGCTTCTTCAACAGCCGCCCCGCCGAGCTTGTTTTCTTGGCCTGCAACCGCGCTCGCAGATTCAGTTGACGCTTGGGGTAGCGGTTGAGCCGCGCCCCGGCCGCACGCTGTCCGTCGCTGCTGGTGGCGATATTCACGATGCCCAGATCCACGCCGAGGAATCCGCTGACCGGCTGGGCCAGCGGTGCTCGGGGCGCTTCGATACTGGCGTGCAGAAACCACTTGCCGTCGCGGCAGATCAGGTCGGTTTCCCCAATCCTGCGGGTGCGCAACAGCACCAAATCTCGTGGTGTGCCCAGCACCCGGATCCCCTTGAGCCGCCCAGCGGTCGTCCAGATCGACACCGTCGCCTGCCGGCCACCCGCCTGGTCGGGGATCTGCCACGACAAACACCGCTCATCAAACGGCTGGGCGGCATCAGCACGAAAGCCGATCGGCGTGGCCGCCACCTTCATACATGTCTGCGATCCTGGCGGGCCGTAGTTGCCGGCCCTGATATTGGCCCGCAGTGTCGTATAGGCGTCGGCGACCTTGCCGATCACCCGGATCGCCGGCTGCGTCGAGAGCCCGAATCTCTTGCACCGTGTGCTTGTCGCACAGCCGCTCGGCGTGCACCCGGCCCGACAGCCACGACGCCGCCGCATTACACGTGTTCAAAGTGGCCTCCAGGGCGGCTGCCTGATCCTGGGTCAGCAGCACCCGCACCTTGACCACCTGCTTCACACCCCGCACCCTAAACGCCACCACCCACAGCCAGGCCGTGCTCGCCCAGTGTTCACCGACACCATGTTCACCGCCTGCCAGCAACTGATGCCCAGCGTGTACACCGAGATGGACACCGAACTGCGCGAGTTCAACGGCGAGGGCGATCGTCCACCTGCTCGTGCATTTACCCGCCCAGCCTGCCGATATCGATGCTGGTCAACCGGCTCAAAGGCGTCTCATCTGGCCGGCTACGCCAGCACTATCGCGCCGATGCACGCAAATACCTGTGCGGCAAGCACTTCTGGTCGCCACCCTACTTCGCCGCCTCCTGCGGAGGCGCCCCACTGACCGTCATCAAGCAACACATCGAACAGCACAACCGCCCCAACTAAACGCGGCCCGCTACGCCGGCCGCACGAATGGGATCGGCTTCCTCCCAGCCCTAATCGGCCGGGCTTCCGCCGAAGAAAGCTGGTGAAACTTTTGCGCGATCCCAGCAGCGGCTGGGCCCGGTAAATGCGAATAAGTCTGCCATCGAGCAGGCGAATGTCACGTAGGCTCGCCTCGAGCAGACCCGTCAAAGCGAAGGGGGCCGCAGTGAACTGGACAACCGTCGCCGGGTCGCTGGCTAGCTGTGTCATCGCCATCGCTGCCACCCCTGCCGCCCGGTCGCCGGCCGCGCACGCCAAGAACGGCGACACCCACGCCGTCGGGCAGGGCATCGAGCAGACGCTGGATTGCAACGATTCCACTCTGATCGTCAATGGCACTGGGAATAGCGGCAATGCGTTGGGAAACTGCTGGGCGGTGACGGTAATGGGCTCGTCCAACACCGTCGTCGCCGACTCGATCACGCACGACATCACCGTCTACGGCTGGGACGAGACCGTGCTCTACCGCAACGGTGCGCCGTTCATCTGGGACCGCGGCCGCGAAATGGGCATGACCAACCGGCTCCAGCAGGTACCCGGCTGAGATATCGCAACGTCACTAGTCACGCCTAACCCGCGGGGAATCGAGGATCAATGCTCGCCCACGTCACCGACCAATCCCGACTGGGCGCGCTCGCCTTAGCGCTGGCCGTTGTGCCGGTTGTGCTGGCGGGCTGCAGTTCGACGGCCAATCCGCCCGGAGGGTCTTCGACGACGAGCGGTGCAGCCGCGCCGACCACGGGAACGAGTGGTGCAGGCGCCACCGCGTCCGTCGAGATCGGCAACTCACTGGACTACGGGTCTATGAGGAGCACAGCCACCCTTGACTGCGCCAGCGGCAAATCGCTGAACGTGGCCGGTTCCGACAACACGCTGACCGTCACCGGCACCTGCGCGACGGTGAGCATCAGCGGTGCGAACAACAAGATCACCTTCGACAAGGTCGACGCACGTATCACCGTGCTGGGGCTCAACAACACCATCACCTACAAAGACGGTGATCCCAAGGTGGACAACCTCGGCTCTGGCAACACCATCAACAAAGGGAGCTGACCGCCGCCGGCCTCGGTGGCCGGCTAACTGGCGGCCGTGCCGTGGCGGCCGGCGCCCGCGGCGAATCGCCCCACCCCTGCGACGGCCTCCGCGGCAACCCGGGACATGCTCGCGAATTCGAGGTCGATTGCCCCGGATTCCGGCATCCCCCACTGCTGCAGCGCCGACAGCCGATCCGATCGCATGCACTGCTGCGGCAGCTTCGCGAGCTGAGCCGCCAGTTCCTCAGCAGCCTGTCGGGCTTGACCCTTGGGCACGACCCGATTCGCCAACCCGATCGCCAGCGCTTCATCGGCTGCCACAGCACGGCCGGTGAGAATCATGTCCATCGCGCGGCTGTGCCCGATCAGCCGGGGCAGCCGCACGGTGCCGCCGTCGATGAGCGGCACCCCCCATCGCCGGCAGAACACCCCGAACACGGCGCCCTCCTCGGCTACTCGCAGGTCACACCAGATGGCCAACTCCAGACCCCCGGCGACGGCGTAGCCGCTGACCGCGGCGATCACGGGTTTGGACAGCACCATCCGCGTCGGCCCCATCGGGCCGGGGCCGGTCCGATGCACGGCGTTGGCCTCGGGCGTGCCGAAGGCCTTCAAATCGGCTCCGGCGCAAAAGGTTCCGCCGTCGCCCCACAGCACGGCCACTGACGCGGTATCGTCGCGGTCGAATTCCTCGAATGCCGCGTACAACGCGGTGGCCGTCGGGCCGTTGACGGCGTTGCGCGCCGCTGGCCGGTTAAGGATCACCGTTGTCACCGGGCCGTTGCGCTCAACACGCACCGGATCATTCATAGAGCCTCCACGAGTTGGGTTGGTTCACGTCGCTGTGCCAGCTCAGCGGCGAAGGCGTGGTAAGCGGCGCGCAGCCGGGCGCCGGGCCAATCAGCCGGCAGTAGTTCGGCGGGCAACACCGGGTCGGTGAGCAGGTGGCGCACCATCGCCGCGGCCACCACAAACCGGCTGGGAACGTCAGGCGCGGCGGCCATCTCGTCGAGCAACCGGTGGGCGGTTTTTGACCATGCGGGCAGGTCCCATAGCTCGCCGGCCAGCTGCGCGGGCGCGTCGTCGCGTGCCTTCAGGACCCGCACCCGCGCCGCAACATCGGAATCCAGGTCTAGGTCGAGGTTGTCGGGCCGCATCCACACCCCTTCGCGCAGTTCACTGAAGCGCTTGTCGTGCATGCTGGTTCGCAGTGTGGCCCGGGAGCGGGCAGCGGTGCCCACGCTGGTGACGATCACCACGAGCCAGTCTCCGCGCCAGGCCCGGGTTCGTGGGCGTATGGCATCGTCCTGCCGGCGCTGGCGGGCCAGCAATCGATCCGAAAGCCGGTAGCCGTCAGCGGACCGGATCAGGTCGCCGGCACTGACCATACGGGTCAGCGCGACCCGCAACGTCGTCTCTTTGATGCCGAAATCGGCTGTCAGCCTGATCAATTCGCCGGCGCTGGCCCACGCGGGATGGGCACCGAGTAGCACGCTGAGCACCACTGAACGGGCCGTCATGTTCGGCATGGTCTACACCGGTGACACCTGGCGGCCGTAATCGCCGAACGGCTCGTCGCGATGCCGTACCGCATCCCGGAAACCGTGCTCGACCGCGTCGGCGACGAAGGCGTGCCCCTCGGGGGTATGCCGGGCGACACCGTCGAATACGGTGCCGACCATCCTGCTGGTGGCCACACCCTGTTGCAGCAGAGCCGAATTCAGCGCGAGCTTGACCATGATCAGCTGGTTGACCGGCATTGCGGCGATCCGCTGTACGAGTCGCTCGGTTCGCTCGTCGAGGTCTGTTGCGTCCGGCGCTTCGACCGCCAGGCCCCACTCGGCGGCTTGCGCGCCGGTGATGCAATCGCCGGTGAACAGCAGGCGTTTGGCGCGCTGGTCACCGAGCCGGTGCGCCCACAGACCTGCCGCCGGGACGCCCCATACCCGCGTCGGCGGATAACCGATCTTGGCATCGGCGGCCGCGATCACCTGGTCGGCGTGCAACGCGATGTCGGTGCCGCCGGCCACGCAGTAGCCGTGGATCTTGACCACGGTCGGCTTGTCGGCGTGCATCAGGCTGGAGAATCCCCGCACGAAGCGACTCATCATCTGGTAGTCGATCATCGGGTCCCACGGCTGATTCGGTAGGTGGTTGACCGCCTGGGTCTTACCGTCCAGCACGGTGCCCTGGTAGGCGCCGGCGCCGCCGGCTGAGCCGGTGCGATCGGCGTAGGCGCTCAGGTCGAAGCCCGCGCAGAAACCCTCCCCGCGCCCAGACACCAAAATGACGTGCACATTGGGGTCAAGATCGGCGCGCTCCACCAACGCCGAGAGCTCCAGTGGAGTGTCGGCGACGATCGCGTTGCCCTTCTCCGGTCGGTTGAAGGTGATCCGCGCAACCCGGTCGGTGACCTCGTAGGTCATGGTTTTCAGGTTGTCGAAGTCGACCGGCCTGATCGCGTGAGTCATGTTGCGGCTCAGCCCTTTACCAGGGCCCGCTCCAAGATGGGGGCAAGGTCCAGTCCGGCGGGCATGGTGCCGAACGCGCCGCCCCACCGGCCGTCGAGCCGGGTCGTCAGGAATGCCTCGGCGACGGCGGGATGACCGTGACGCACCAACAGCGACCCCTGCAGCGCCAGACAGATGTCCTCGGCGACCTTACGGGCGCGGTACTGGATGGTATCCAGGTCGGTGAGGTCTTGCCGCAGCCGCTCGACGCGGCTGCCCAGCCGGGGATCCTGACTCGCGCACTCGTCCAGTTCGCCGAACAGCACCTCGACGCATTCTGGGCGAGCTGCCATGGCGCGCAATGTATCCAGCGCGCTGACGTTGCCCGAGCCCTCCCAGATCCCCATCAACGGCGCCTCGCGGTACAGCCGCGGCATCCCGGATTCCTCGGCATAGCCGTTGCCGCCCAAGCATTCCAGCGCTTCGGCGGCGTGCGGGGTGGAGCGCTTGCACACCCAGTACTTGCCGGCGGCCAGGCCAATTCGGCGCAGCAGCGCTTCCGTCTCGTCGCCGCGCACGGCATTGTCGGTGGCGCCGGCCATCCGCATCGCGACAATCGTGGCGGCCTCGGCCTCCACGGCCAGGTCCGCCAGCACGTTGCGCATCAGCGGCTGGTCGATCAGATAGGCGCCGAACGCTTTTCGGTGCTGGGCATGGTGGATGGCGCGGGTCAGGCCGGTCCGCATGCTGGTGGCACTGCCCAGGGTGCAGTCCAGCCGGGTGAGGTTGACCATCTCGATGATGGTCGGGACGCCGCGGCCCTCCTCCCCCACCAGCCATGCAATGGCACCGTCGTATTCGACTTCGCTGGAGGCGTTGGCGTGGTTGCCGAGCTTGTCTTTGAGCCGCTGCAGGAACATCCGGTTGCGGGTGCCGTCGGGTAGCACCCGCGGCAGCGTGAAGCACGACAATCCGCCCGGTGCCTGCGCCAGCACCAGGAAGATGTCACACATCGGCGCCGAGGTGAACCACTTGTGACCGGTCAAGGTGTAGCTGCCGTCGCCGTTCCGGGTCGCCTGGGTGGTGCCGGCGCGCACGTCGGAGCCACCCTGCTTCTCGGTCATCGACATGCCCGCGGTGATGCCGGGCTTCGTGGTGGGCACCTTCAGCTCGGGGTCGTACTCGCGGCTGGTCAGCAACGGCTCGTACACCGCCGCCAGCTCGGGGTTGTAGCGCAGCGCCGGCACGACGGCGTAGGTCATCGAGATCGGGCACATGTGTCCGGGCTCGACGGTCCACACCGAGGTCTTGGCGGCCCGCACCACATGCGCACCCGGCCGCTCGTCGGCCCACGGCGCGGCGTGCATGCCGTGGGCGATCGCCGCGCGCATCAGCTCGTGGTAGGCCGGGTCGTATTCCACCTCGTCGATGCGGTGGCCGTACCGGTCGTGGGTATGCAGGATGGGCCGGTTGCGGTCGGCGAGCTCACCCCAACGCTGAGCTTCGCGGCCCGCCGAAAGCGCCCCAACCTCCATCACTTCTTCCAGTCCCCACTGCCCGCCCTCCCTGATCAGGGCCTCGACAAGCACCGCGGATGTCGCGGGGTTGTAGTTCTCCAGCGGCGGAACCTGGTTGGTGACGACGTGGGTATCTGGCATGCCACCCATGTTACATTTTTTCAACAACTGAACAAGACGTGTAACGACGGTCGTCAGCGCGGATGCGCGGCGAAGAATTCCCACAGCGTCCGGGTAGCGAACGCGGGCCACTTGTGGCCGCCCCCGTCGACGGTGATCAGCACGACGCTGCGGTTGTCGGTACATCCGGCTGTCGACGTGGTCACCGGACCAGTGGTGGTAATGGCTGGGGTGCCGCACTGATCAACATTGCGCCAGAATGCATTCACGTCGGGCACCGACGGACCGTTGATGACGCTGAGGCCCTGCCCGCCGCTATATGGGACGAGTCGATCCGCGGTGCCGTGGATGTGCATGACCGACGTCGGGCGCGGAGACCCGCAGAGATTTAGCTGCGTCGCCGCATCCGGACCGATCGCGGCAAAGAGACCGGTGTCGCACGCCAGCGTGTAAGACATCATCCCGCCGTTGCTTATGCCTGTGGCGTAAACCCTGGCGGAGTCGATGCTGACGTTCTTGGCAATGTCAGCGACGGCGGCGGTGATGAAGGCCACGTCATCGACGCCTTCCCGTGCGGGTCGCCCACAGCAGCCGCCACCGTTGACATTCCAGGCCCGGTCGAGGCCGTCCGGATAGGCGACGACGAACTTGCCCGAATTAGCCAATTCGTCCCAGCCATAAGCTCTTTCGGCCTGCTCGGCGTTGCCCAACGCACCATGCAGCATGAGGACCAGCGGGACCGACGCGGGCAATTGGGCGGGCTTGTATAGCAGATAGGTGCGGTCGCGCCCGCCGACGTTGATGGTGTGGGCACTGGTTCCATTCAGAAAGCCCGACGGCGGCGTCGCCTTCCCGGGCGAACAGCCCGCGACCACCAGGACACCCCCCAGAAGTAGGCCCACAAGCGTGGCGAGTCGGCGGAGCATGACTCCACGGTAGGCGCCGCGCCCGGAAATCAGCCGCTGGTCTTTTCTCGCAGGAACGCGATGTCGTCCTTGCGACCCTCGTCGGCCGTTTCGCAGATAACCGGCGCATCGGCGGCCTTGACTGCCGCTACCAATAGCTCGGTATCGATCTGTCCGCTGCCCAGGTTGGCGTGGCGGTCACGACCCGAGCCCGCTGCGTCCTTGGAATCGTTGCAGTGCACCAGGTCGATGCGACCGGTGATGGCCTCGATGCGATCCACGGCGTCCACCAGCGCCTCACCCGCCGCCCACGCGTGACAGGTGTCCAGGCAAAAGCCAATCCCGGTGTCGCCGATGACATCCCAGAGTCGGGCGATGGTGTCGAAGTGGCGGGCCATCGCGTGGTCTCCGCCGGCGGTGTTTTCCAGGTAGACAGGGACGTCGGTGTGCAGCTGGTCGAGCGCCTTGCGCCAGCGCTGGAAACCCTCCTCGAGGTCGTTGTCGTCGGCGACGTGACCGCCATGGACGATCACCGCGGCAGCGCCGATGTCGGCCGCCGCGTCGCATGTCTCTTGCAGCATCTTGCGCGACGGGATCCGCACCCGATTGTTCGCCGACGCGACATTGATCAGGTAGGGCGCATGCACGTACACCGGCAGGGCCGCAGCTTTGAGCACAGCAGCGTCGTCTCGTGGTTTGGGCGCCTTCCAGCTCTGCGGATTGCCGAGGAATATTTGCACGACGTCCGCGCCCTCGGCCTCCGCTGCGGCCAGCGGATCCTCCGGACTTACGTGTGAACCGATCAGCACGTTGGCCAGTGTAGTGAGCGGTGCAGACACCAGCGTCAGGCAGCGCCGCGGCGATCCGACTGACTTTCGCTGCCTGACAGCGTGACTAAACTTCCGCCCATGCAGCAGCTACTACGTGTTTCCATGTCTTTATCGCCGGTGCTGCCGTAGCTGTCGCGGTAGCGCACATGGCACATCAACAATGCCAACACCGCATGGTCGTCGGTGCCGGCCGGCAACGCGAACAGCTTGATGCTGACCACTGGTAGGTGTGGTTGCGGAAATTGATGAACACCTCGCCCTGATACACCAACCGCTCCTCTGCAGTCTGATCCCAGGCCTCAACGCCGCCCGCCACACCCATCGCGTTTTCCACCTCCTCCATGCAATCCTTGCGCCCTTAATCGGTCACCCATCAATTACGATCACACGCTGAAGATCACTTCGAAGCAAGTCAACCCACGTCCACTCTTCCGGCGAAGCCGGGTGCACGCTGGTGGCACGCGCGCGGATGGGCGATTTTCAAAAGCGATACCGCATGCGATATCGCTCTCGCGGATCATGTGGTGGTGCTCGCATGGTACTGATGTGGCGGATGGGGCTTTTCGTGGCTGCACGGCGCACGGCGAGCAGACGCAGAATCGCATCGCGAGGGCATCTCGCGTGCGATTCTGCGTCTGCTCACGCCAGCTGTCTACCGGTAGTCGCTGTAGCCGTAGTCATCCAACGGAACCGCAGCGCCGGTGGCTTGGCCGAAGTCCGGGCTGTAGTACTGATCCTCGTAGGACGGAATCGTGTACGCCGCGGCACGGGCCTCCTCGGTGGGCTGCACCTGGATGTTGCGGTAGCGGCTGATACCGGTACCGGCCGGGATCAGCTTGCCGATGATCACGTTCTCCTTCAGACCGTTGAGCTTGTCGCTGCGGCAATTGATCGCCGCATCGGTGAGCACTCGCGTGGTCTCCTGGAACGACGCCGCAGAAAGCCATGAGTCGGTGGCCAGCGACGCCTTCGTGATACCCATCAGCACCGGACGGCCGGCGGCGGGCTCGCCGCCCTCGGCCACCACCCGGCGGTTCTCCGCCTCGAACTCCGCGCGGTCGATCAGCGAGCCGGGCAGGAACTCCGTCGAGCCCGAGTCGATGATGGTGACCCGGCGCAGCATCTGGCGAACGATCACCTCGATGTGCTTGTCGTGGATCGACACGCCCTGAGCGCGGTAGACCTCCTGGACCTCCCGGACCAGGTGGATCTGCACCTCGCGGGGGCCCTGCACACGCAGCACCTCATGAGGATCGGCGGAACCCTCCATCAGCTGCTGGCCCACCTCGACGTGGTCGCCGTCGGAGAGCACCCGCTCGGAACCGTCGTCGTGCTTGAACACCCGCAGCCGTTGCCGCTTGGAGAGTTTGTCGTACACGACTTCCTCGCTGCCGTCGTCGGGAACGATGGTGATCTTGTAGAAGCGCTCACCGTCCTCGAGACGAACCCGCCCGGTGACGTCGGCAATCGGCGCCTTACCGCGCGGCACCCGGGCCTCGAACAGCTCCTGCACACGGGGCAGACCGCCGGTGATGTCCTCACCGACACCACCCTGGTGGAAGGTCCGCATGGTCAGCTGCGTGCCGGGCTCACCGATGGACTGGGCCGCCACGATACCGACGGCTTCGCCGATGTCGACCAGCTTGCCGGTGGCCATGGACCGTCCGTAGCAGGTCGCGCACACGCCGGTGCTAGTGGTACAGGTCAGCACCGAACGCACCTTGACCTGCGTGATACCCGCCGCCAGCAGCGCGTCGATCTCCGGGTCGCCCAGGTCCTGACCGCGCGCGACGATGACGTTGCCGGCCTCATCGACCGCGTCGATGCCCAGAGTCCGTGCGTACGCCGAGGTCTCGATGTACGGGTCGCGGATCAGCGTGCCGTCGGGCTGACGCTCGGCCAGCTCGACGACGATGCCTCGCTCGGTCTGGCAGTCGTGCTCGCGGACGATGACGTCCTGCGACACATCCACCAGACGACGGGTCAGGTACCCGGAGTCGGCGGTACGCAATGCGGTGTCCGCCAAGCCCTTTCGAGCGCCGTGGGTGTTGATGAAGTACTCCAGCACGGTCAGGCCCTCGCGGAACGACGACTTGACCGGGCGCGGGATGAACTCCCCCTTGGGGTTGGTCACCAGACCCTTCATGCCGGCCAGCGTCCGGGTCTGGGTGAAGTTACCCGTGGCACCCGAGTCGACGATGGTGATGATCGGGTTGTCACTGGGGTAATGCTCCCGCAGCGCCTGACCGACCTCGTCGGTGGCTTCCTTCCAGATCTCCACCAGGGCCTCGTTGCGCTCGTCGTGGTTCAAAGCGCCACGCTGGAACTGCTTTTCGACCTTGTCGGCCCGCTCTTCGTAGTGGTCGAGGATCTCCTTCTTGCGCGGCGGAACCAACACGTCGGCCATCGACACGGTCACACCACTACGGGTTGCCCAGTAGAAGCCGGCGTCCTTGAGCTTGTCGACGGTCTGGGCCACCACGATCATCGGGTACCGCTCGGCCAGGTCGTTGATGATCGAGGCCTGCACCTTCTTATGCATCTGCTTGTTCACGAACGGATAGCCCGGCGGCAGCAGCTCGTTGAACATCACTCGGCCCAGCGTGGTATCGGCCATCCATGCATCCCCCGGCTGCCAACCATTGGTAGCGAACAGCTCGGCCTCAATCTCGGCGGGCGGACGCAGCTGGGTCAGCCGCACCTTGATCTTGGCCCGTACCGAGAGCACACCGCGGTCGGCCGCCATGATGGCTTCGGCGGGCGACGAGTAGACCCCGCGCTCCGGTGAGTCCTTGGTGGGCGACTGGTACTCGCCGGTGCCGCCGGGAACTTCGGTGGTTAGGTAGTACAGCCCGGTCACCATGTCCAATCGCGGCATGGCCAATGGGCGGCCGGATGCCGGCGACAGGATGTTGTTGCTCGACAGCATCAGAATGCGGGCCTCGGCCTGCGCCTCCGCGCTCAACGGCAGGTGGACGGCCATCTGGTCACCATCGAAGTCGGCGTTGAACGCCTCACAGACCAATGGGTGCAGCTGGATCGCCTTGCCTTCCACCAGCATCGGCTCGAAGGCCTGGATGCCCAGCCGGTGCAGGGTGGGCGCGCGATTCAGCAGCACCGGGTGTTCGGCGATGACCTCTTCGAGCACATCCCACACCTGCGGACGCTGGCGCTCCACCATCCGCTTGGCGCTCTTGATGTTTTGCGCGTGGTTGAGGTCGACGAGCCGCTTCATTACGAACGGCTTGAACAACTCCAGCGCCATCAGCTTGGGCAGACCGCACTGGTGCAGCTTGAGCTGCGGGCCGACCACGATGACCGAACGGCCCGAGTAGTCGACGCGCTTACCGAGCAGGTTCTGGCGGAACCGGCCCTGCTTGCCCTTGAGCAGATCCGACAGCGACTTCAGCGGGCGGTTGCCCGGCCCGGTGACCGGGCGGCCGCGACGGCCGTTGTCAAACAGCGCGTCCACGGATTCCTGCAGCATCCGCTTCTCGTTGTTGACGATGATCTCGGGAGCACCGAGGTCGATCAGCCTCTTGAGTCGGTTGTTGCGGTTGATCACCCGGCGGTACAGGTCGTTGAGGTCGCTGGTAGCGAACCGGCCACCGTCGAGCTGCACCATCGGGCGCAACTCGGGCGGGATCACCGGGACGGCGTCGAGCACCATGCCCATCGGCGAGTTGCCGGACTGCTGGAAGGCGGCAACCACCTTCAGCCGCTTGAGCGCACGAAGCTTCTTCTGCCCCTTGCCGTTTCGGATAACCTCGCGCAACCCATCGGCCTCGGCGTCGATGTCGAAGTTCTCGATCAACTTCTGGATCGACTCCGCGCCCATGGCGCCGGTGAAGTACTCGCCGTAGCGGTCGACCAGTTCGCGGTAGAGGTTCTCGTCGACGATCAGCTGCTTGGGAGCCAGCTTGGTGAACGTGCTCCAGATGTCCTCCAGCCGGTCCAGCTCACGCTGCGCGCGGTCGCGGATCTGGCGCATCTCCCGCTCGCCGCCGTCCCGGACCTTGCGCCTGGCATCGGCTTTCGCGCCCTCGGCCTCTAGCTCGGCAAGGTCGGCCTCCAGCTTCTGCGCACGTGCCTCCAGTTCGGCGTCGCGCTGATCCTCAACGCCCTTGCGCTCCACCATCATTTCGGTCTCGAGCGTCGACAACTCGCTGTGTCGCATCTCCTCGTCGACCGCGGTGATCACATACGCGGCGAAGTAGATGATCTTCTCGAGGTCCTTCGGGGCCAGGTCGAGCAGGTAACCAAGCCGACTCGGCACACCCTTGAAGTACCAGATGTGCGTGACGGGCGCGGCCAGCTCGATGTGGCCCATACGCTCGCGGCGCACCTTGGCGCGGGTCACCTCGACACCGCAACGCTCACAGATGATGCCCTTGAAGCGGACGCGCTTGTACTTGCCGCAGTAGCACTCCCAGTCGCGAGTCGGTCCGAAGATCTTCTCGCAGAACAGACCGTCCTTCTCCGGCTTCAGCGTGCGGTAGTTGATCGTCTCCGGCTTCTTGACCTCGCCGTACGACCATTGCCTGATGTCCTCCGCAGTAGCCAGGCCAATGCGGAGTTCATCGAAGAAGTTGACGTCGAGCACGTAACTCCCTTTCCCCTTGCGGGTTTAGTTACCAATAGGACACTGGCGCTGCTTGGCGCTACGCCAGGTCCTCAACAGAGGCGGATTCGTTGCGGGACAGGTTGATTCCCAAGTTCGCCGCGGCCCGCTCAAGGTCCTCGTCCTCGCCTTCGCGCAACTCGATCGCCGCGCCGTCGGACGACAGCACCTCGACGTTGAGGCACAGCGACTGCAGCTCCTTGAGCAGCACCTTGAACGACTCGGGGATACCCGGCTCCGGGATGTTCTCGCCCTTGACGATCGCCTCGTAAACCTTGACCCGACCGACAGTGTCATCGGACTTGATGGTCAACAGCTCCTGCAGCGTGTACGCGGCACCGTAGGCCTGCATTGCCCAGCACTCCATCTCACCGAACCGCTGACCACCGAACTGCGCCTTACCACCGAGCGGCTGCTGGGTGATCATCGAGTACGGGCCGGTGGAGCGGGCGTGGATCTTGTCGTCCACCAGGTGGTGCAGCTTCATGATGTACATGTAGCCAACGGTCACCGGGTAGGGGAATGGCTCACCGCTGCGGCCGTCAAGCAGCACCGCCTTGCCGTCGCCGTCCACCAACACGTCGCGGTCGCGGTTGGGCAGTGTGCACGAGAGCAGGCCCTGCAGCTCCTCTTCCTTGGCGCCGTCGAACACCGGAGTCGACACGATCTGGTTCGGCTCGGCGTTCAGCAACTCCTCGGGCAGGTTGGACGCCCATTCGGGCGAACCCTCGATGTTCCAGCCGGACTTGGCCACCCAGCCAAGATGGGTCTCCAGGATCTGGCCGATGTTCATCCGTCGCGGCACACCGTGGGTGTTGAGGATGATGTCCACCGGGGTGCCGTCCGGCAGGAACGGCATGTCCTCTTGCGCCAGGATCTTGCCGATCACGCCCTTGTTGCCGTGCCGTCCGGCCAGCTTGTCGCCGTCGGAGATCTTGCGCTTCTGGGCCACATAGACCCGGACCAGCTCGTTGACGCCGGCTGGCAGCTCGTCGTCGTCCTCGCGGGAGAACACCCGGATGCCGATGACCTTGCCGGACTCGCCGTGCGGCACCTTCAGCGAGGTGTCGCGGACCTCGCGGGCCTTCTCACCGAAGATCGCGCGCAGCAGCCGCTCCTCCGGCGTCAGCTCGGTCTCCCCCTTCGGGGTGACCTTGCCGACCAGGATGTCGCCGTCACGAACCTCGGCGCCGATCCGCACGATGCCGCGTTCGTCCAGGTCGGCGAGCACCTCGTCGGAGACGTTGGGGATGTCCCGGGTGATCTCCTCGGCGCCCAGCTTGGTGTCGCGGGCATCGATCTCATGCTCCTCGATGTGAATCGAGGTGAGCACGTCCTCTTCCACCAAGCGGTTGGAGAGGATGATCGCGTCCTCGTAGTTGTGGCCTTCCCACGGCATGATCGCCACCAGCAGGTTCTTGCCAAGCGCCATCTCGCCGTTGTGGGTGCACGGACCGTCAGCAATCACCTGGCCGGCCTCGACCCGGTCTCCGGCGTCCACGATCGGCGACTGGTTGGCGCATGTGCCGTGGTTGGAGCGGGCGAACTTACGCATCCGGTAGGTCCGCCGGGTGCCGTCGTCGGCCATCACGGTGATGTAGTCGGCGGACACCTCCTCGATCACCCCGGACTTCTCAGCGACGACGACTTCGCCGGCGTCGATCGCGGCGCGCAGCTCCATACCCGTGCCCACCAGCGGCGCCTCACTGCGCACCAGCGGAACGGCCTGGCGCTGCATGTTGGCGCCCATCAGGGCACGGTTGGCGTCGTCGTGCTCAAGGAACGGGATCATGGCGGTGGCCACCGACACCATCTGGCGCGGCGAGACGTCCATGTAGTCCACCTCGGACGAGGGCACGTACTCGACCTCGCCCGCCTTGCGGCGGACCAGGACGCGCGGTTCCAAGAACCGGCCGTCGTCGTCGATCGGCGAGTTGGCCTGCGCCACGACGTGGCGGTCCTCCACGTCGGCGGTCAGGTATTCGATCTCGTCGCTGACCACACCGTCGACCACCTTGCGGTACGGCGTTTCGATGAACCCGAACGGGTTGACCCTCGCGTACACCGACAGCGAGCCGATCAGACCGATGTTTGGACCCTCCGGGGTCTCGATCGGGCACATCCGGCCGTAGTGCGACGGGTGCACGTCGCGGACTTCCAGCCCGGCGCGCTCACGCGACAGGCCACCCGGCCCCAGCGCCGACAGCCGGCGCTTGTGGGTCAGGCCCGACAGCGGGTTGTTCTGGTCCATGAACTGGGACAGCTGGCTGGTGCCGAAGAACTCCTTGATCGCGGCGACCACTGGCCGGATGTTGATCAGCGTCTGCGGCGTGATGGCCTCCACGTCCTGGGTGGTCATCCGCTCCCGGACAACACGCTCCATCCGCGACATGCCGACCCGGATCTGGTTCTGGATCAGCTCGCCGACCGTGCGCAACCGGCGGTTGCCGAAGTGGTCGATGTCGTCGGTTTCCACCGGAACCTCGACGCCGCCGGGGACGGTCATAGTGGGGTGTCCCTCGTGCAGCCGCACCAGGTATTCGATGGTGGCGACGACGTCTTCTTCGGTCAGCGTCGACGACGTGATCGGCTCGCCCGCGTGCAACCCGAGCTTCTTGTTGACCTTGTAGCGGCCAACCCGCGCCAGGTCGTAGCGCTTCTCCTTGAAGAACAGGTTCTCCAGCAGGGTCTGCGCGGACTCCTTGGTCGGCGGCTCGCCCGGACGCAGCTTGCGGTAGATGTCTAGCAGCGCTTCGTCGGTGCCGGCGGTGTTGTCCTTGTCCAGCGTCGACATCATGATATCGGAGAAACCGAACCGCTCGGTGATCCGCTCGGTGGTCCAGCCCAGTGCCTTGAGCAGCACGGTGACCGGCTGCCGGCGCTTGCGGTCGATGCGCACACCGACGGTGTCGCGCTTGTCGACGTCGAACTCGAGCCAGGCACCGCGGCTTGGAATTACCTTGACGCTGTGCAGCGTCTTCTCGGTGGACTTGTCGATGGTCTCGTCGAAGTACACGCCGGGCGACCGCACCAGCTGGCTGACGACCACGCGCTCGGTCCCGTTGATGATGAAGGTGCCCTTTTCGGTCATCATCGGGAAGTCACCCATGAACACCGTCTGGCTCTTGATCTCACCGGTGTTGTTGTTGATGAACTCGGCCGTGACGAACAGTGGGGCCGCGTACGTCATGTCCTTGTCTTTGCACTCGTCGACCGGCGCCTTGACTTCGTCAAAACGGGGGTCGGAGAAAGACAGGGACATCGAGCCGGAGAAGTCCTCGATCGGCGACAGCTCGTAGAGCACTTCCCCCAGGCCACTGACGGGGTTGGCGTCACCGCGGGCGATCGCGGCCTCACGCCAGCGTGGTGAGCCGATCAACCACTCGAACGAGTCGGTCTGCACGTCAAGGAGCCCCGGAACCTCAAGCGGTTCGCGGAGTTTGGCGAAGGAAACTCGGTTGGGTGCTCCGGGCACGGAGTTGTTAGCAGAACTTTTTGGGCGACTCTGGCGAGGACTAGCGTCCGTCTCGCTTTGGCGGAGATCTGCCAAGATGCATCCTTCCAGCACCTCGTGCGACTCACCAGAACCGGGGTCACCGGGCTTGTTCGCCGCGAATTGTGTCGGTTTGGCCGGCGGACGATCTGTCCGGATCTCACGCACACAACTAAATAGCGAGCCACGGAACAGCTCAGGCTAAGACCAAGGTGTCAAGTGGCGGGTGAGGTGGGCAGGAAGTAGCCAGCGCAACGTCCAACAATAGCGCAGGACTGCGCATTCCTCAACCACCCAGCATTATCTGCCCAGGAATATCGGCGCTGGCTGGCATCTCGACTTTCCCATGGGCACATGCTGCCCAACAGATTGACCCGTTTAGGCCCCTGCCGTCAAGAGGAAGGGCGGCAAGTTGCCCCAAAGTTATGCGCTCTAGTCGCCGAATTCGTGCGTGCGGTACTTGTGAGTGCCCTCGAGATCGTCGAGGATTGCGGCCTGGGCCGCCTTCGGCAGCGTGTGCAACATCTCACGTACCCGGGCCTGGCGCCTGGCGACCGCTTTGCGCTCCGGCATGCCCGGCGTCGCGGTGATCTGCGGCGGCACGCCCTCGATCTCCTCGACGCCGCCCGCGTGGTGACCGGCATCGAGCAGGGCCTGCTCCTCGGCCATGGTCGCCTCGTCCTTCTCTTCGGACATGCCGATCGGCCCGATACGACGACCGTTGAGAAACTGCCGCACGACCGGCTCGTCGCTGGTCAGCAACACCTCACGGGGGCCAAACATCACCAGATGCTTGCGGAACAGCATGCCCATGTTGTCCGGCACGGTGCGGGCGATGTTGATGTTGTGCGTCACGATCAGGATGGTTGCGTCGATCTGGGCGTTGATGTCGAGGATCAGCTGGCTCAGGTAGGCGGTGCGGACCGGGTCGAGACCCGAGTCGGGCTCGTCGCACAGAATGATCTGCGGGTCCAGAACCAGGGCACGAGCGAGGCCGGCACGCTTGCGCATACCACCGGAGATCTCACCGGGGAACTTCTTCTCGTCACCACCAAGACCGACCATCTGCAGCTTCTCCATGACGATGTCACGGATCTCGCCTTCCTTCTTCTTGGTGTGTTCACGCAGCGGAAACGCGGTGTTGTCGTAGAGGTTCATCGAACCGAACAGGGCACCGTCCTGAAACAGCACGCCGAACAACGTGCGGATCTCGTACAGTTCCTTGGCTGAGCATTCGATGATGTCGGTGCCATCGATGACGATCGAGCCGCGTTCCGGCCGCAGCAGACCAATCAAGGATTTCAGGAACACCGATTTGCCCGTACCCGACGGCCCGAGCAACACGCTAACCTCCCCGGCGGGGACCTCCAGGGTCACGTCTTCCCAAATTCTGGCGGATCCGAAGGACTTCGTTAGTCCGCTGACCTCTATAGCGACGCCCATGGGGAATCCTTCCGTCGACGCTCGGGCCCGCCACCTGCCCCTTTCTGTGGCATGAGTCACTGTAGCGCACGCGTGGGACAGGACGTCACGGTTGCACAGCACCGCCGCAAAATTTGGCTGACGCGAGACCCCGTCACGGCAGGGCGGGTCGATGTTATTGGACGCGTGTGTTAGCCAGCTGGCGCCCAGTTGCCGTGAAAGCCCATCGGTACCCGCTGCGGCAGGTGCACGGTGGCCATCGACTCGAGGGTCTGGGCATCCAGCAACAGCAATTGGCCTTCGTTACGGCCACGGTGATAGCCGTAGCCCATGAGGATGCCGTCATCTTCAGCGGTGTCCTGCGAGTCGGCCGTAGGACGCGGCACGAAACACATCTCGCCGATCAAAAGGTCGGGGTCGAGTGCGGCCACCGTGCCGGATCCCGTCGCGTAGTCGTGCTTGTACAGCGGTGTCGCCGCTTGCGATCCGCCCGCGGCGAGAAACCCACCTTCGATGCCGACGGCGTAGCCGAACCGGTGCCGGCCACCCAGCAGGGTCTCGTTGATCCGGGGGAATTCCTGCGAGCGATCGTCGCGGCATTCGGTGGTCACTGCCCCAGTCGTCAGGTTGATGGTCCAGCGGTCCAGCGTGGGCAGGGTGTCGCCGGGGCCGCGCCGGTCGCGGTCGAACATCCGCGAGTATCGCACCACGTCGAGCACCAAAACCTCAGCCCCGTCACGCATTTCGGAGTAACCGTTGAGCGGGTGGTAGACGTAGCAGGGCTCGATATCGAACCAGCGCACTCGGCCTTCTCCGGCGATATCGCCGGCGTCGCGAGGCATGACTCCGATGCGCGCCGGATAGCCGGGGTTCCAGGCATAAGGGAGCCGGTCGGAGTGCTTCGGATTGCGGTTGAACATTGCAGCGATCGGGCTCGGTATGCGGACCCGTCCGATCAGCGACTGCATCACCAGCCGGGCGGGCAGTTGCAGCCAGCGCGGCACGGACGCGGAGAACGCCTGCACGGTGTCGAAGGTGACCGGCAGGTCGTAGATCACCACGTATTTGTCGGTCAGCGAGAAGTCGTGCATCATCGGCGACCCCGACACCTCGATGTCCACGGTGCGGCGAGCGTGGCCGGCAGTGTCGATGACGGAGTACTGCACGGTTCGTCCGCGGACAAACGAGTAGGACACCGCGTGCAGTTCGCCGGTCCGCGGATCCCGGTGCGGGTGGGCGGTGTAGCCGCCGGCCAGGGTGCCGTCGAAGTCGCATGTCCCGATCGTGTCGAGCTCGTCGGTGAGTTGGTAGTTGGCGACCCCGCCTTCGACGAGGGCCAGGGTCCGTCCGGCGTGGGCCAGCACGTTGGTGTTGGCGCCCAGGGCCAGCATGCCTGCCCGCGGGTTGATCCGGCCGGGCACCGGCTCGCCGAGCGTGGCGCACACTGCGGGGCTCCGGACCCAGCGGTTGCGATACCAGCGGGCTTTGCCGTCGCGGAGCGCTACTCCGTGCACCATGCCGTCGCCGGTGAACCAGTGATAGGTGGCCGGGTCGACCTCTTCGGCCGGGTTGGGTCCGTTGCGTAAATAGCGTCCGTCGAGGTGCTCCGGGATGTGCCCGGTGACCTCCAGGTCGGTCGTGGTCACTTCGGCGCCCACCGGCGCCAGGAAGCCCTCGAGATACGGGTTCCGGGATTGTGCGGTCTGCGCGGTAGTCACGGCTGAGCTCCTATAACGTTGATATTATGCTGTTATGGAGGACCGTACGCCGCTGATGGGAAGATGGCAAGGATCGTTGGGGATGGTGAAAGAGATGACTTCGGAAACTCAACGCAGTGTTCGCAGTGTTCGTGATGAGATGCTGCACGCCGCCGTTGGCCTGCTCGACGAGCACGGCCCGGATGCGCTGCAGACCCGCAAGGTGGCTGGTGCCGCGGGAACCTCGACGATGGCGGTGTACACCCATTTCGGCGGGATGCGAGCGCTTATCGCCGAGGTCGCTGAGGAGGGCTTGCGGCAGTTCGACGTGGCGCTGACGGTGCCGCAGACCGCTGACCCGGTCGCCGATTTCTTCGCCATCGGTGCGGCCTACCGGCGCTACGCCATCGAGCGCCCGCACATGTATCGGCTGATGTTCGGCAGCACCAGCGCACACGGCATCAACGCGCCCGCGCACAACGTCCTGACGCTGACGGTCGCCGAGATCGAACAGCGCCACCCCAGTTTTGCGCACGTGGTGCGCGGGGTGCACCGGTGCATGCAGGCGGGCCGGATCACGGGCTGTTCAGGGGGGTCTGCGGACGACGACGCGGCCGTCGTGGCCACAGCGGCCCAGTTCTGGGCGTTGATACACGGGTTCGTGATGCTCGAACTGGCCGGGTATTACGGCGACGACGGAGCGGCGGTCGCACCGGTGCTTGCTTCGATGACCTCGAAACTGCTTGTCGCTCTGGGAGATTCACCCGAGACGGTGACACAGTCACTCTCTCGGGCTGAGCACGCGAAACCGTTGCCGCCGAGTGTGTTTTAGTGAGCGTATCCCGGCCGGTCACGGGAGATTAAGTTACGCCGCCAGCCTATCTTCGCCGTCCGACAGCCGACGCTAGAACACGCCAACGTGGGTTCGAGTACACCCAAGCGGCAACAGTTCGCAACCCCCCGGAATCTCGAGCGATAACGACGGTTCCGGGGTTTTCGCGAATTGACCTACTTGACGGTGACGGTGGCGCCGGCGGCATCGAGCTTGGCCTTGGCCTGCTCGGCGGCCTCCTTGGCGACCTTCTCCAGCAGCGGCTTGGGTGCGCTGTCGACCAGGTCCTTGGCCTCCTTGAGGCCCAGGCCGGAAACGATCTCACGGACAACCTTGATGACGCCGATCTTCTTGTCGCCGGCGGCCTCGAGGATCACGTCGAACTCGGTCTGCTCCTCGGCGGGCTCGGCGGCAGCACCGGCCGGGGCGGCCCCCGCGGCGGCGACGGCGACCGGTGCGGCAGCGGTGACCTCGAAGGTCTCCTCGAACTTCTTGACGAAGTCCGAGAGCTCCAACAGGGTCATTTCCTTGAACGCGTCAAGCAGTTCGTCGCTAGACAGCTTTGGCATGGTGTGGATCCTTCCTGGTTTCGGGTTGGGTTACTCGGTGTTAGCCGGTGTCTGAGAAATCTCGGCGGGTGCTTCTGCGGCCGGTGCAGGGGTCGGTTGCAAGGCCTTCTTTTCCTGCAGCGCGGCCGCGAGCCGGGCCATCTGCGAGACCGGAGCGCTGAACAGGCCGGCCGCCTTGGCGAGGTTGCCCTTCATCGCACCGGCCAGTTTGGCCAGCAACACCTCGCGGGACTCCAGGTCGGCGATGCGCTCCACTTCGGCGACCGTCAGTGGGCGGCCGTCCATGTAGCCACCCTTGATGACCAGCGCCTTGTGCTCCTTGGCGAAGGTCTTGATGGCCTTGGCGGCGTCGACCGGCTCACCGGTGACGAACGCGATGGCCGTCGGGCCGGCGAACAGCTCGTCGAGGCCCTCGATCCCGGCTTCCGAGGCCGCGCGCTTGATGAGCGTGTTCTTGGCCACCGCGTAGGTGGCCGACCCGGCCAGAGAACGGCGCAACTCGGCCAGGTTGGCGACCGTCAAACCCCGGTATTCGGTGATCAAGGTGGCGGTCGAGTCCTTGAACTGCTCTGTGATGTCTGCAACGGCGGTGGCCTTGTCAGCCCTGGCCATGCATACCTCCTGGGGATGGACGGCTGATGGAAGTCGGGGTGCGACTTGTCGTCTGTGATCACCGGGGAACGACGAAAGCCCCGGCGCAGGAAGCGGCCGGGGCGTTGAATTACGCCGGCGCGTGCCGGCGGTTATGCCTCGTCCTCCTGCGTGGGCCGCCGGGATGTTCCCGGACCTTCAACCGATTTCTCGGTGACCGACGGTCTTTGGTGGATCGGCAACCAGAATAGCGTGATGCCCGGCGGTCAGCCAAAACGGTGCCCAGTTGAGGTGACCGCGATAGTCAACATGGCAAAGAGCGCCACCGAACGAGCGCCACGACGCCCATACGGTGCCGCCCTGCGTGCACTATTCGATTCGGAATACCGCATGACGCTGGCTCCGGTGCTGGAGAGCTTGTCCGACTGGGGGCGAAAACACATGCAGCGCAACGGGGTTGGTGCTACACCGGCGGCTGGCTGAGCCCCGCGAGCCTGGCCGCGCCGACCAGACCGGCCTCGCCACCGAGCTCGGCCGGCATCACACGCAGGCCGGCCAGAAAATCCAGCCCGGCATACTGGGCCAACGCCGCGCGCAGCGGGTCGAAGAGCAGGCGACCGGATTTGGCGACGCCGCCGCCGATGACGACGAGGTCCAGGTCGCACACCGCCGCTACCGAGGCGATCATCGCCCCGAGCGCGCCGGTGCCCCTGCGGAATGCCCGCACCGCCACCGGATCCCCGGCCGCCGCCGCAGCGGCCAGGTCCCTGGCGCCGGCGCTGGGCGGCGCGGACCAACCGTTGGCCCGTGCCCAGCGCACCAGCGACGGGCCGGCCGCGACGGTCTCGACGCAACCGCGGCCACCGCACGAGCACCGCAGCCCGTCCTGTTCGACCACCACGTGACCGACGTGACCGGCATTGCCGGTGCGCCCGGTATAGGGGGTGCCGTTGAGCACCAATCCGCCGCCCACGCCGGTGGACACCACCATGCCCAGCAGAAAACGCGCACCACGGCCGGCGCCGCGCCAGTGCTCACCCAGCGCCATACACACGCCGTCGCCGCCCAGCCGCACCGGCACACCTGGCACCGCGGCCGCGACCCTGTCTCGCAGCGGGAAGCGGCGCCAAGATCCGATGTTGATCGGACTGACACTTCCGCCGGGCAGGTCGACGGGGCCGGCCGAAGCGATGCCCACCGCAGCGATTGCACCGTGTGCCGCGCGCAACCCGTCGGCGATCATGGCGGCGACCACGTCCCAAACCTGTTCGGCAGCAGCGTTGGCCGGGGTCGGTCGGGTCGCGGTGTGCACCAGCACACCACCGGCATCGGTCAGGCCGGCGGCAATCTTGGTGCCGCCGATGTCCAGGCAGAGGGTCAGCATGGCCGATCAGTGCCGGTGGGTGTTGTCGGGTTGCCGCGGGTCGCCGGGATGCTCGTAGCCGGGGGCCAACTGCACCAGCGCAGCCCGGCGCGCATCCAGCCACACCCGGAAGACACGTCGCCGCGCGGCGCCCCGCAGATGCTCGGTGATCGCCGACCGCACCTCCCCCAGCGGCGGGCCGAAAGGCGACGGGGCCCGCCAGCCGTCACGGCCGGGGCGCGGCGCGGCGAACCGGAGCGGGTTGCGGGCGTGATAGTCGGCAACGTCGTCGTCGGTGACCTGAACCGCAGCGGTGACGTCGGCGAACAGAGCCCGCGCGTGCGGATCGGCCAACGCGGCCGCGGTTATGCTGCCGATCTCCAACCGCGCCGTCACGTCTGGCAGCAGCTCGGCCTCGGTCGGCGCGTCCCGCGTAGTCAGGCCGCGTGCGGCCGCCTCCGCTGCGACCACTCGCTCAGTCACGATCAGTTGCGTGAGCCAGCGCCGCAGTTGCCGTCCCTCGCTGGTGCCGCTCGCCGGCAGCGCCGCCGCGTCCGGACCGCTGCGTAGCCGTGCTTCGGCGGCATCGACCTCATCGACCGGAATCGGGGTGCCGGCAACGGCCGCTACCAGCTGCACGCTCATATCACGGTCACCTTCACCGCCGGTGAGTAGACCAACCGGCCGGCGCAGCCGACCCGGACCAGGGCCCACCACTGGCCGGGGTCCAGCCACGCCGGTGGGCTTACGTCGAAGCCGAGCTCGACCCTGCCGCCGGCGGGCAGGACCGCGCCTTGTGCGGCGGGGCCGATCCACTCCCAGGTGCCCCAGGGGCTGATCAGATGCGCCTCCAGCGCCAAGTCGGCCCGGGCGTGGGTGCTGACCGTGACAGTCAGCGCCGCCCTGTCGCCGGCCGTCAGGGTGATCTCGGCGGGCCCGTCGACAAGGTAGACCAGTTCCCCGAGATCGACCGCAGCTGAATCCCTGTTCGAGCCGACCGCTACCACGCACACGTCCTCGACCACCTGGCGCCACGGAGGCGGGACTGCCCCGTCGGACGAGCCGCTGACACGCAGCTGAGCCCGGATCGGGTGCAGCCCGGGTTGCGTGCGAGCCGGGATCGATACCACCACGTCGGCCTCCCGGTAATCACCGCTGCACAGCGTGAATGGCAGCTCGACGGGTGTGGCCGACCAGCCATCCGGACACACCACTGTTACCGCGCCCTTGAGTACGGAATCGCTGCAGTCGCTGGCCGCGGTAAGGCGCAACACCACCTCGCTGCCCGGTTTGGCGGTCACTAGCTGGGGGTGCAGGTGGGCAACGGCCGGCAACCCGCCGAGTGGAGCGGGGCCGCGGTTGTGCAGCCAATAACGCGCGTAGAGCGGCTGGGCGGTCTCGGTTTGCGGGGCCAGCGCGGTGGCGTGGGAAGGCGCCCCGGGCAGATCGCGGGCCATGTCGAACCGGGCCAGCACGGTGGCCACCTGGTAGCCGTGCAGATCCACGGATCTGCGCCACTTCACCTCTTCGGGAGGCTTTTTTAGGGGCTTTTCCAGCAGGTCGCCAAGTTGCAGGCCGCGCACCTTGCCGAGCGTGGAGCCGATGACAAAGCGGGTGCCCGCCCCGGTCGTTTCCACCAACCGCAGGGCTACCGCGCTGGCGTCGACAGGCCGGGCGCTGCCTGCCGTCAGCGGGTTGCCCGCCGCCTTGAGTGCTCCCAGGTGCACCGACTCGGCAGGGTCGAAGTGCAGCAGCGATCCGACCGGCGACAGCGTGCGCGAGCGTCGCTTTGGCAGGACGGCCAGCAGCGGGTGGGAGAACTGCGCGCTGCGGGCCGGGATCTCCGCGCGCCGCCAGTCACCGTCACCGCAGGCCAGCGCGTAGTCGAAAACGTGTGTCCAGTGCTGGAGGCCGAAGTTCGAGCCGTCGGGCGCGGTGCGGCGTGGTTCGTCGATCCAGACACCTGACGGCCAACCGGTGCAGGAACGCATCAGCGCGGTATGCAGGGTGCCCTCGGGGTCGACGGCAAAGCTCGGCACCCCTCGGTTGAGCAACGCGACGGTGCGGGCTTCGAAGCGGTCCGTCCCGGACGGCGCCTGCTGGGTGGCTTGGCTAACCAGGATCTCGGCGTCGCCGAGATCGTCGGCCACCGACGCGATCGCGGCGCGCAGGCCTTTCTCGTCCCGGCCGTCGATCACCAGTACCGGCAGCGCCCGCGGCGGACGCAGGTCGGCTCCGGGCACCCAGGCCGCCGCCAACGGCGTCGCGGCCGGCACCCACACCCGGGCCTGGCCCGTCTTCGCCAGCTGGCGGTCGAGTTCTTTCGCGTACTCCGGATCAGCCTCGGCCAGCACAGCCTCGGTGAAGGTGTTGCGGGTGGGCCCGCCCAGCGCGATGCGCACGTCGGGAAGATTGGAGTCGACGTCGAGGTGGCCGTAGCGCGGCTTGTCGGCGCCGCTGCAGGTGGCCGTGACACCGGCGCGGACC
>Ga0335081_10001128_pt1 | contig 42631 bp, 41 predicted proteins | sample Lox_Sample_35_FD_206713 | JGI IMG/M metagenome (GOLD analysis project Ga0335081, IMG submission 206713) | Soil microbial communities from Loxahatchee National Wildlife Refuge, Florida, United States - Lox_Sample_3.5 | ecosystem: Environmental > Terrestrial > Soil > Wetlands | place: USA... | reverse complement strand
GGTCTACGAGGGACGCGTTCCGTTCGATGTGCAGCGCACCGATCTGTCTCGCCTGCCGCGGCCGAAGACCAAGCTCATGCTCATCCTCGGGAATCCGGAGACCGCGCTGCAGAGCAGTTTTCTCCCCAACGACGGCGTCGGACTCGCCCGCATGGAATTCGTCATCACCGAGTACATCAAGGCGCACCCCATGGCCCTGTTGCATCCGGAGCGAGTCGCCGACGAGAAGGAGCGCAGCGCCCTCCTGGAGCTCGCGCGCAATCATCCGACCCCTGCTGACTACTTCGTGCAGCAGCTCGCCGAGGGCATCGGCACGATTGCGGCGGCCTTCTATCCCAAGCCGGTCATCGTGCGGATGTCGGACTTCAAGACCAACGAGTACGCGGGGCTCCTCGGCGGCCGCTGGTTCGAGCCGCAGGAGGCCAACCCCATGCTCGGGTTCCGCGGCGCCTCGCGCTACACACATCCCGCGTATGCCGAAGGGTTCGCACTGGAATGCGCGGCCATGAAGAGAGCGCGGGAAGCGATGGGTCTTACCAACATCAAACTGATGATTCCGTTCTGTCGCCGGGTTGAAGAGGCGGCACGAGTCATCGAGCGGATGCGCGCGCTCGGCCTGGCACGCGGGGAGAGCGGCCTCGAGATCTATGTGATGTGCGAGATCCCCAACAACGTGGTGCTGATCGATGAGTTCAGCAAGATCTTCGATGGATTCTCGATCGGATCGAATGACTTGACACAACTGACTCTCGGAGTGGATCGGGATTCAGAGATCGTCGCATTCGATTTCGATGAGCGCGACGAGGGAGTCAAGCAGATGATCCGCCTGGCCCTGGAGGGCTGCCGGCGCAATCATCGCCACTCGGGCCTGTGCGGCCAAGCACCCTCGGACTTTCCGGAATTCGCCGAGTACCTGGTGCGATTGGGCATCGACTCGATCAGCCTCAATCCGGATGCCCTGGTGAAGACGACGCTACAGGTGCTCGAGGTCGAAAGGCAGCTGGCTCAGGCGAGCTTGTGAGCTGAAATCGGCAATGACCTGAGACGCCTGCCCGTCGCCGCGAAGATGGCATTGCACAGCGCAGGCGCCACCGGCGGCACCCCGGTCTCGCCGATGCCGCCCGGCTTCGCATCGCTCGCTATCACATGCACGTCGAGCACCGGCGCCTCGTTGAGCCGCAGGACCCGATAGTCGTTGAAGTTGCGCTGCTCGATGCGTCCGCCGCGTAGCGTGACCTCGCCCCACAGCGCCGCGGACAGCCCGTAGACCATGCCGCTCTCGAGCTGCGACTCGACGATGCGGGGATTCACGGTCTGCCCGCAGTCGATGACGCAGGTCATGCGATGCACCTTGAGCTGGCCCGCCTCGATGGAGACCTCGGCGACCTGGGCAATGTGCGAGCTGTACCCCTCCATGAACGCGAGGCCCTGGTAGCGCCCGGCCGGGACGTGGCCCCAGCCCGAGCGCTCGGCCACGACCTCGAGGACCCTCAGGTGCCGTGCCTTGCCTGCGAGGAGCTCCCGGCGGAGCTCGAGCGGGTCCCGGGAGGCGAGCGCCGCAAGCTCATCGATCGAGCTTTCGATCGCGAAGCAATTCGGGGCGTGGCTGACCGAACGCCAGTAGCCCACGTTGATGCCGATCTCCTCGCGGGTGTAGCGCAGGTCAAAGTTCGGCACGGCATAGGGGAAGTTCTGCACGTACTCGATCACCGAGTCGAAGGGATCCTTGTTGGTCGGATCGAAGCGCGCCGTGATCGAGGGGCTGACGATCTTGAGCGCCCAGACGCTCACCTTGCCGTGCTCATCCAGGCCGGCGCTGACCGCCTCGCGCGCCGGCGGTCGGTAGAAGTCGTGCGTCATGTCATCTTCACGCATCCAAATGAGCTTCACGGGAGCAGCGACCGCCTTCGAGGCCGCGACCGCCGCCGGCACGAAGTCCACTTCGAGCCGCCGCCCGAAACCGCCCCCCAGCAGCATCGTGTGCACATTCACCTGGGCGGGCTTCAATCCTGCGGCCTCGGCCGCGGCCGCCTGGGTCAACTGCTGGACTTGCGTGCCGACATAGACATCGCAGCGGTCCGGCCTCACATCGGCGGTGCAGTTCATCGGCTCCATCGTCGCATGCGCCAGCAGCGGCAGCTCGTAGACGGCCTCGAACCGCTTGGCGGCTCGCTTGAGAGCCTCGGCCGCGTGGCCGCCCTTCAGCGCTGCCGCGACATCCTCGCTCGAGAGTGCCGAGGCGCCGGGCTTGGCGGCTGCTTGATTGAGTCGCGACCAGATCGCCGCGGTGTCGAGGCCCGCATTGGGCCCCGCCTGCCAGGTGATCCTGAGCGCCTCGCGCGCTTTCTTCGCCTGCCAGAAGTGCTCCGCCACCACGATCACCGCGTCCGCTGTGGTCAGCACGCGGCGCACGCCGGGCAGCGCGAGCGCCGCCGCTGAATCCACCGCTCCCAGCCGTGCCCCGAGCTCGGGCGGGAGCGCGATGGTCGCGTACAGCATGCCCGGAAGCTTCACGTCGAGACCGAAGAGGGCGGAGCCGTCGACCTTGCTTGCCGTATCCAGGCGAGGCAGTGGCCTGCCGATCAGCCGGAACTCGGCGGGTCGCTTGAGCGGCACCTCCTTGGGCACCGGCACCCTCGCAGCCGCCTGCGCCAGCTCGCCATAGCTCGCGCTGCGGCCTGGGCCACCCACGATCCGGCCGCCGCTCGCGTGACAGCTGGCGGGATCGATCCGCCAGCGCCGCGCGGCAGCGGCGATCAGCATCGCGCGCGCCTGCGCGCCGGCCTTGCGCAGCTTCTCCCACGCCTCCGGAATGCTGTTGCTCGTGCCGGTGATCTGCCCGCCGTTGAGTGCGTTCACGTACGCATCGCCGACCGGCGCCGCCTCGATGCGGATCCGCGACGGATCAACCTCGAGCTCCTCGGCGATCAGGGTTGGCAGGGCCGTGTACACACCCTGCCCCATCTCGGAGCGATCCACGAGGATCGTTATGGTGTCATCGCTGCCGATTCGCAGCCAGGCGTTGAGCTCGCTGCTCGAGGGCGCTCTGGAGCGGGGGCCACTCGCAAGTCCGGGCAGCGCCAGCGCTAGCACGAGTCCGCCGCCCAGGCGCGTCGTCCGCTTGAGGAATTCACGGCGGGTGCCCTGCGCCGAGGACCCGGCCTCGCCTGATCGGCCCCTCATTGCGCGGCGGCCTCGGTGAGCAGCTCGGCGGCCCGGTGAACGGCCTTGCGGATGCGGACATACGTGCCGCAGCGGCAGATGTTCCCGGCGAGCGCGGCGTCGATGTCAGCATCGCTCGGGTGCGGGTTCGCCTTGAGCAGCGCCGCGGCCGACATGATCTGTCCGGACTGACAGTAGCCACACTGCGGCACGTCGAGCTCGATCCACGCACGCTGCACCGCATGACGGCGATCGCTCGACAGGCCCTCGACAGTGGTCACGGCCCTGCCCTCGAGGTCCTTCAGCGGCAGCAGACAGGAGCGCGTGGGCGCGCCGTCGACGTGCACCGTGCACGCACCGCACAGGCCGAGTCCGCAGCCATACTTGGTGCCGGTGACACCGAGGTGATCCCGCAGCACCCACAGGAGCGGGGTGTCAGCCGCAGCATCGACGGTGACTGCCTGACCGTTGACGGTGAAGGTGACCATTGAGCGCAAGGATAGCGGCTCGACACCGGCCCGTCGAAGACACCGGCGCGCGGCGATGCGCTTCAGTGCGGGTTCCGCCCCATCTGCCGATCCGCCCACTCGATGAAGTACTTCACATTGGGCGCATCGGTATGTCCGCCGTCGTGCTCTCGCCAGGCCAGCTGACCTTCGAGGAGCCCTGCACCAACGGCGGGCAACGCCGCACTCACGTAGTCGTCCCCGACGCCGAGATCCTTGGCGCCGAGCAGACGAAATACCTTGCCCGCCTGCACGGCCGCCATGTAGCCGCCATGCTGGTCCACCCAGGGTGGGTCTCCGCCTTGCGGGGAGCCCTAGCTCACGAACGTGAGGCGCGGCGCGCACAGGGCCAGCAGCTCCCCGGCATCCACGGGGATGTCATCGGCCGTGCGCGCCCCGAAGGTGGCCTCTGCGGCACCGTATTTCAGGAAATTGCCCGCCATCCAGTGATACGCATCGGTCGCGGTCTGGTTCTCGACAGTCTCGCCAAAGTAGCGCCGGTGCGGCTTGGTCCCGCGAGGGCGGCGCCGGGGACGGAAAAGCCACCGGGCCGTACTGGAACAGTATCAGCACGGGCATCGGCTGCCGCGCCCTCGCCGGCTTCACGAGCATCATCGGGATATCGACCGCGATGCCGGGCGAGGCGGAATTGTCCGCGCATAGCACTTCATCACACGCCTTGGATAGCGCGCTCATTCTGCATCAAACCCGCGCGGGCCGCTCGCGCGGCCCGCGCGGGTGCCACACGGGTGTGCCTACATCCGCGCGAACAGTCGATTCTTGACTCTGGTGACGCCTGCCACCGTCTGCGCGTCACCCAGCACTTTGAGCACCTGGGAATTGGTCGTGAGCTTGCCTTCGAGCGTCACGACGCCGTTGACGGTCGAGACGTGAATGCGTTGCGCGACATCGCTGTCATCCTCGAGGAGCTTGTGCATCACTCGATCGGTGATCTCGGCATCCGAGCCCTGCGCGACCGAGGCCGTAGCGGCGAACACGCCACCCGGAATATTGAGTGCGCACGCGATCGCGGCGACGAGCAATCTTCGAACCATGGCTTCATCCTCCTGTAATGAATGGCCCGCAGCTATACTGGTCCCATCGCTGACGGTCCGATGAGTCAAGCCTCGATACCACTCACCTAAGATGCGGCAAGTGGGCGAAAGGTTGCGGAGCTGAACCGCAGACCTCTCTAAGAACACTTCGGGTCATGAAAAGTTGCGTTGCAATCAGATGAAAGAAGGGGCCCCCATGAGCATCCACGCGCGCCGTGCGCTGCTGCGCTATCTCGCGGCGAGTCCCGTTCTCGCCGCATTCGCGCCCCTCGCAGGGATCGGCGCCGAAGAGCGTGCACTCACGAGCGCGGCGGACGCGCTCGAGGTGTTTGATCTGGAGGCGGCCGCGCAGCGGATCGTCCCGCCGGCGCACTGGGGCTACCTCCAGAGCGGTGTCGATGGGGATGTGACCTTGCGTGCCAACGCGGCGGCCTTCACCCGCTATCAGCTGCGTGCCCGACGCTTCGTCGATGTGAGCCACATGGATCTTGCGACCGACGTGCTCGGCCTGAAGCTCGACTCGCCGATCTTCCTGTGTCCCATCGGCAGCATGCGCTCGCTGCATCCGGAGGGTGAGGTAGGCGCAGCGCGGGCGGCGAAGGCCAAGGGCGCGCTGCAGGTGCTCTCCACGCAGGCCTCGTTCTCGGTCGAGGACGTAACGAGCGCGCGCGGTGGGCCGGTATGGTTCCAGCTCTACACGACCAACCGCTTCGAGGTGACGAAGAAGATGCTGCAGCGGGCTGAGTCGGCCGGCTGTCCGGTGGTCGCGGTCACCGTGGATCTGCCGGCCGGCCGCAACACCGTCACCGCGACCCGTCTGCGCCGCGAGGACACCCGCGCCTGCGGCAACTGCCACGTGGTCGATGAGCGCGGCAATCCGCGGCTGCTCCTCGCCACCGAGCCGATCTTCGCCGGCATCGATACCCAGGGCGTGGGGCTGACCTCCCCATCCCTGACCTGGGACTTCATCAAGCGGTTGAAGGACAGCACCCGCATGAAGGTCGTGATCAAAGGGCTCGAGAGCGCCGAGGACGCTGCACTCGCCGTGCAGAGCGGCGCGGACGGCATCATCGTGTCCAACCACGGCGGCCGCGCACTCGAGAGCGGTCGCGGCACACTCGAGTCATTGCCCGATGTCGTTCGAGGCGCCGCGGGCCGCGTTCCGGTCCTGGTCGACGGCGGCGTGCGGCGCGGCACGGACGTCTTCAAGGCGCTCGCTCTGGGGGCACGTGCGGTGGGTATCGGCCGCCCCTACGCCTGGGGCCTCGCTGCGTTCGGACAGAGCGGGGTCGAGCGCGTCCTCGACATCTTGGGCCTCGAGCTGCGCTACGCCATGGTCGGGTGCGGCACGCCATCGATTCGCGAGATCTCGCGCGAGGCGCTCATCGATCGCGGACTCGCCCCTTCACTGCCTGGCGATGCCACCAGATGATCACACCGGTCGCGACGAGCACTGTCGCGAGGACGCCCACCGCGGCCCAGAGCACCTCGACGCCGCGTCCGAATGCACGCCCGAAATGCAGGCGCACAACCCACGCGACCGCATCGTCCACCTCCAGCGCGGGTGCACCGGCGTCGGTGATTGCATCGGTCAGGGCGTTGAAGGGCGCGGGAAAGGCGAAATAGATTCCGGTCACGGCCCAGAGCAGCACGAACAGCGCGAGGACGATGCCGAGGACGCCGTGCAGATCGCGCAGTGTTCGATACCAGGGCACGCTCATCCGGACGGTGAAGCCTCGCCACCAACGCGCGACCCCCGGCCACCACAGGATGACGCCACTCAGCGCCAGCAGCGTCACGGCAAGCGCACCTGATCCGTTCACCCGCAGCCCGGTGCGGCCGCTCAGCAGATTGTCATGGAAATCCGCCAGCGCACTCACGAAGCGCGGCTCGCAGCCGATCGGATCCCCGAGATTGGCGCCGGTGTAGGGATCGAACAGCCGCTCGAGTCGCACTCCCCCGCCTGCGAAGTCGATCTCCTGCGGCGCATCGGGCGCCCGCGCGGCGCGCACCTCGATCTGTCCCGCGGCGAAGCGCGGATAGGCCGCCTGCGCGCGCGCCTTGAGCTCGGCCGCCGTCAGCCGCCGCCCCCGGATGGGCACGCTCACGACGGACGGGCACAGCGTCTTGTCCAGCTCGCGGCGGAAGACGATTGCGCTTCCCGTGCTCGAGATCACGACCACGTAGATCGACAGGCCGATGCCTGCCCACAGATGCACCTGGAACAGCGCTCGGCGGAAGCATCCCGGGCGCAGCGCGCGCGGCAGAGGCTTCGCGACCACCACGCCGCCGTCAGCCCAGACCCGATGCAGCCTTGAAGCCGCGCACCAGCTGGAATTCGAACTCGGGCGTGCCGGGCAGGAACGGGCCGGGGCGGTTCACGATGCCGTTGTTGATGGCGCCGTTTACCATCTGAAAGGCGAAGCGGATGCGCCGCGTCTCCTCCTCCGTGAGCTGACGGCCGATGCGCCGCTCGTGGCACTCGACCGTCATCTGGATGGTCTTGAGCCCGAGCTCGCGAAACGGCGCCCAGAAGACCGAGTCGGTCGCGCCTTTCACCAGCGCCGCGCGCCAGAAATTCTGGTAGCGCATCACGTGCTGATAGGTGCTCATCACCGCCTGCGCCGCGAAGTCATCCTCGGGGTTGAGCGCGGCGAAACCCTTCGCGCGCTCCTCGCGCCGCATCTCGAGCCACTCGTTCGCGAGGGCTTCAAACAGCGCCTCCTTGTCCGCGAAGCGGGAATAGAAGGCGCCCACCGAGCAGCCCGCCGCCTTCACCAGATCGTTGATCGAGATATCGTGCCAGGCGCGCGCCCGCAGGAGCCGCCAGGCCGCGGCGATCAGCGCGTCGCGCGTCTTGCGGCTGCGCGCCTGCTTCGTCGGCAGCGCCGCACGCATTCCCGTCGGAGGCACCGCGCGACTGACCCTGAGAATCATGTGTGCGATCTTATCGCCGACCTAACCCCCGTGCAGCCATCCGTGCGATGATCGGCGCACAAGAAGACGGGGGCGGGCTCAAGCCATGCGCGCCACGATGATGGATGTGCCGCTGTCGCTCAACAGCTTGCTGGAGCGTGCCGGCACGCTGTTCGGATCCCGCGAGATCCTCTCGCGGCTGCCGGACAAGAGCCTGCGCCGGCACACCTTCTCGCAGTTCTACCGCCGCGCCCGCGCGCTCGCCTCGGCGCTCGAGCGCGCCGGGCTCGAGAAAGGCGCCCGCGTGGCGGCGCTGTGCTGGAACCATCACGCGCACATCGAGGCAATGTTTGGGATTCCCGCCGCGGGCGGTGTCGCGCACACGCTCAACCTGCGCCTGCCGCCGGAGGAGATCGGCTGGATCGCCCACGATGCCGATGATCGCATCCTCATCGTCGATGACATTCTGTTGCCGCTCTATGAGCGCTTCGCGCACCTGCACCGCTTCGACACCGTGCTGGTGTTCCCGTACTCCGGAGCGCCGGTGCCCTCAGGCTTCGCCGACTACGAGGCCTTCCTCAGCTCGGGCGACCCCGACAGCTTCAGCTACGCGCCCCACGGCGAGAACGATCCGGTCGCCCTGTGCTATACGAGCGGCACCACCGGCCGACCGAAGGGCGTCGCCTACTCGCACCGCAGCGCGCTGCTGCATACCCTCGCGGTGAGTCTTCCGGATTTCATGGCTCTGCGCGGCACCGACTCCATCCTGCCGATCACGCCGCTGTTCCATGCCAACGGCTGGGGGCTGCCGCACGCAGCGGCGATGGTCGGTGCCAAGCTCGTGCTGCCCGGACCGCACCTGCACCCAGAGGATCTGCTAGACCTCATGCAGCGCGAACCGCCGACGCTCGCCACCGGGGTGCCGACGGTGTGGCTCGGGGTCATCCAGGCCCTCGAGCACGCGGCCGTGAGCGAGCCGGGCCGCTGGAGAATGCCCAACCCGCTGCGCCTGTTCGTGGGGGGCTCCGCGGTCCCCGAGGCACTGATCCGCTCGTTCGCGCGCCATGGTGTGCGTCTCATCCAAGGCTGGGGGATGACCGAGACATCACCGGTGGCCACGATCTCCTACGTGACCGGGGCGCTCGCCCAGGCCAGCGAAGCCGAACAGTTGCGACGGGCCGCGATGGCCGGCCTGCCGCTGCCGCTCGTCGAGCTGCGGCTGTGCGAGGAGGACGGCAGCGTCGTCCCGCGCGACGGCTGCACCATGGGCGAGATCCACGTGCGCGGACCCTTCGTGACCGCGGCCTATCACAAGGTCGGATCGCCGCGGGAAAAATTCACGGCCGACGGCTGGCTGCGCACCGGCGATGTCGCGACGATCGATGACCAAGGCTTCGTGCGCATCACCGATCGCACCAAGGACCTCATCAAGAGCGGCGGCGAGTGGATCAGCAGCGTCGATCTCGAGAACGCCCTGATGGCGCACCCGGCACTGGCCGAGGCCGCGGTGATCGCGATCCCCCATGAGAAATGGGGCGAGCGCCCCCTCGCCTGCGTGGTGTTCAAGCCGGGGCAGAGGGCCGAGCCGCGCGCCCTCGATGCTCACCTGCTCCAGCACGGCATCGCCAAGTGGCAGCTCCCCGACCGCTATGAGGTCATCGAGGCCGTGCCGCGGACCGCAACGGGCAAATTCTGGAAGGTGAAGCTGCGCGAGCTCTACCCGAGGTGAGCGCATGACGATCAGCGTGGTCCGGCTCGGTTCGACGCGGCGGCCGCACGAGGGCCTGCGAATTGGCACCGTGCGACGCCCGCCGCGCGGGGTGCCGAAGGCCAAGTTTGCCGAGCTCGACTTCTACGACGTGTGGCTGCCGCAGCTCTCCCCGAGCCCACGGCTGCTCGCGCTCGCGCACCGCTCAGTCACGGACGACAACTCGTGGCGGGCGTTCGTGCGCAAGTTCCGCGCCGAGATGAGCGCACCCGATGCCTCGCGGCTCCTCGATGTGCTCGCCGCCCTGTCACGCCAGACACACTTCTCCATCGGCTGCTACTGCGAGAACGAGGCGCGCTGCCACCGCTCGATCCTCAAGGAGCTGCTCGCCGTCCGCGGCGCCGCGCTCGCCTGAGCCCCCGTTACGGCAGGGTCTCGAGATACGCCGCGATCGCCTCCAGCTCCGGCTCGCGCAGGTTCTGCGCAACGCCGTGCATCACGGCGACGTCGCGCATATTTGACTGAAACGAGCCGAGCTGCTTGAGCACGTATTGGGCGTGCTGGCCCGCGAGGCGCGGAAAGTCCGCCATGCCGTGACCGTCGGGACCGTGGCAGGCCATGCACGCCGGCACACCCTCCGACTCGACCCCGTGCTCGTAGATCTCCCGGCCACGGCTCACGTCCGCGGTAGCGGCGCGCAACGGCGCCGCCGCGGGCTGGTGCGCGTAGAAGTCCGCGAGCGCCGCGATGGTTGCGTCATCGAGCTGCGCCGCCATGCCCCACATGTAGCCGATGGCATCCGAATCCCCGCGCGTCTGGCCGCGGAATGCCTTGAGCTGCGCGGCGAGATAATTCGCATTCTGACCGGCGAGACGCGGGAACTTAGGGAAGCCCGCATCCCCGTGGGGGCCGTGGCAGGTTCCGCACGTCCCGACCGCCAGGCGGTGCGCCAGAGCGTGCGCCGCCGGGCTCACCTCATCCGCCGCACCGGCGCTTCGGCTCGCGAGGAGCAGCAGCACCGCCACCGCCCCGACCAGCAGAGCCCACCACAGGATGCGGCTCAACGGCAGCCGGCCTTCATGACTCGTTGCGATCTTGCTCATGGTGAGGCCTCAATAGGCAAACCAAAGGAGGAGATACCAAGTGCTATTGTCGCTGGCATTGCGTCCGGAGCCGTCGTAGTTGCTCCCGGCACCGTTGAACTTGGTGTAGCGGGTGTACTGCGCGGACAGCTTGACGTTGAGCCACGGCAGATAGTTCACCTCGGCGATCCAGCCGCGCGTGTCGGGCAGGCCGTTCGCGCTCGTGATCACGCTCGTGATCATGGTGATGCCATCCTGGGCGGTCGCGGAGGCAGGGTACAGCCCCGCATCGGCGCTGCCCGTCGTCGAGAAGATGCCCAGCGTGCCCCCGATCTTGCGGCGGTAGTAGTAGGTCGCCCACAGACGCGTCGTCGTCAGGTCATCCTTGGCATTCGTGCCGGCCGCGAGGCTGGCATCCAGGCTCATCGTCTCGTGGATGCGCGTGCCCTCGACGCTCACCAGGTGCTGATCGGCGATGAACTGGTACTGGAAGTCCTCGGCGAAATCCTTGAAGCGGTTGAACGGTCCCTGCAGCGTCGAGCCGGTGGCCGCTCCCGGCAGGAGCTTGAAGTCCGCGCCGTAGATACCGATCTCCGCCGAGTGACGCCCGCGGTTGAACTCGTAGGCGAGCCGCCAGTAGGGCGCCACCCCGGAGATCACATTCGAGGTCGAGCCATCGAGGGGCCCCGCCTGCCCGGTCACCTGGTTCACCGCGCCCTGCTGCGCGGAGCGGTAGCCGCCGAGCTCTGCGTACAGCGACTCGTTCCAGAAGACGTAGGCAGTCACTCCGGCGACGCTCTGCGCGAGAGCGCCGTCGATCTGCGTGCCCGCAAGCGGTGAGATCGTCGCGTTGCTCGCCGCGTACGGGAAGCCGAAGGCCGGCGTCGAGTTCCACAGGTCCTGCACGGTCGGGTTGTTGTTGACGGACACACCGTAGATCAGGCTCTGGTCGCCCGGCAGGATCTGCATGTCCGCGAAGCGCAGGTCGGTATTGTCGATGCCGAACGTGCCGCTGCCGTCGTCGTAGGTGGCCTGAACGAATGCCCCGAAGTGCGAGGCGATCTTGCCCGCGTAGAAGATGCTGAGCTGCTGCGGGAACGAGGCCGTCCCGTTCTGGGCGTTGCCGATGAGATCAGGGTTGCCCAGATCCGGCAGCGACTGCGCGATCTGCGTGTAGGAGGCCTGCAGCATGATCGACAGCGGCGGCGTCGAGGCGAGCGACAGCAGCTCGTCCTTCTTCGGGCTCACGTCCCTGACCTGCTTGAGGTTGTCCAGCACGTAGCCGCTCGCCTTGAATACGCGGCCGAAATGGGTGAGCTCCGGATACACGGTGTGGCAGGCCTCGCAGGCCATGCCCGTCTGCCGGGCGAAGCTCGGCACCGCCCAGGCTGCGGGCGACACCAGTACGAGGAGCGCGCAGGCGGCGCTCCACTTCAGAGGATGCGGGCTGATTTTGCGTGGCATTGCGCACTCCGGCTTGCATCAGCTCACCTCGAACCCCTCGAGGCGCTGACCTGCCTTGTTGCGCGCCACTCTAGGTATTAGCGCGGGCGAGTCGTATGGCGAGCTTCGCCTATGCTCCTGCGCAAACTACGGACGAGCCCTTACGGGCGGCTTATTTTCCCGCCGCCGCACCGCCGGCGCCGGAGGCGCCTGAGGTGGTTTGCGCCTCACCGGGGGGCTTGAAGCCGATCTCGTGCCCGTCGGCGGTCACGAACGCGCTGACGAAGCCGCCGTCCTGGCCATCCTTGCGCGGCGCGAAGGTGACCTTGATGTGGTCGCCGACCTTCACCATGTTCTGCCGCCAGCCGGCGCGATAGAAGTTGTTGACGCTGTGGCCCTCGAAGGCGATGTCGCGCGTGCCCTTAGCATCGCTCACCGTGAGCGTCAGGCTCATGTGCGGATTGATCACCCGGATCTCCTTCACCACGCCTTCCGCATCGACGTGCTTGGTGAAGTCGAACATAGCCGCCGAATGGTGCGCCTGCAGCGGTGCCGCGCCGATCGCCAGAGCCAGAGCCGCCAATGCCACGCTTGCCTTAGTCATGATTGCTCTCCGGAAAATCAGTAGGCCTTCTGCTGGACCCGGCCTGCCTTCAGGTCCTCGAGGTGATCGAGCCAGGTCTCCTCGTCGCACTCGTACGGCAGGAGAATCCCCTTCGGCTCATAGCCCCACTTCTTCTCGAACGTCACCGGCTTGGTGTAGAAGGCCGGATCGGTCATCGTCCAGCTCGCCACCAGCACCCGCGTGCCGTGGCTATCCTGCTCCTCGTGGTAGCGTTCCACGATGGTCGCCTGATCGCTGTGCGCGTAGGCCTGATCCTCCTGCTCCCTCAGCGAGCCCGTCTCCACGACCAGAGTATCCCCCTCCCAATGGGCCGTCGAGTAGCCGTTGCGCGCCGGCAGCCGGTCGGCCGGAGGGATGATCTTGTCCCCGAGGTACAGCCGCCGCACCTCGTTGTGCGCCTCGTAGATGATGGTGATCTGCTCGGGCCGCTGGATGATCTCCATCGGGTAGCCGCCGGAGAACATGAGCGACTCGGGCATCCCCGACCCCAGGCAGTGGGCGCCGGGATTGTCCGTCGGGCCGACGAGCTTGCGGTACGCGGCCACCTTGTCGCGCCCCTCCGGCGTGAGCGGCAGGTCCATCCGTCCGCGCAGTGCCCGGAAGCCGGGGCTGCCCGGCTCGACATAAGGGCCCCAGATACCGGAAAAGTCAGGGTGCTTGTCGGCCTTGCCGGCCTTGTCGGCGGCACCGGCGGCAGCGACCACGGCACAAGTGAGCGCCACCAGCGCTGCCCGGGTCCCGCACCTTGAGAAAACTGAGCTGCGCATGCGCTCTCCCCCTTACGAGCTCACCAACGAACTGTCGAACGATCCTAACATTGCGGATGCGGAAGGTCCCGCGGACGAGCGGGCGAGGGAAAATCGCGGTTCGATCACAGCGCGACGCCCGTGGGAATGGTTTGCTAAACTTAATCAGGGATCGCGAAGAATCAAGGCTAGCGATGCAATCGACGAACCGGGGACGTGCATGGCTCACACTCGCAGCCGCACCGTTTCTCCTAGGCAGTATCTGCTTTAGCGGCAGCTGCGAGGCAGCCAGTCATCCCCATCACCAGGCGCGCGCGGATGAGCCGAGGCTCAAGTCCTCCTCGGCCCTGGTGTTCGACGAGACCCACTCCTCGGTGCTGTATTCGCGTCACGCGGACGTGGCCTGCCCGATCGCCTCGATCACCAAGCTCATGACGGCCCTGGTCGTCGCCGATGCCAAGCAGCCGCTCGATGAGGTGATCGAGATCACCGACGAGGATCGCAGCACTCACAAGGGCACGGCCTCGAGGCTCGTGCCCGGCACGCGCTTGACCCGGGGCGACCTCATTCACCTCGCGCTCATGTCCTCGGAGAACCGCGCAGCTCACGCACTCGCCCGCAGCTACCCCGGCGGTCTCGAGGCCTTCGTCCCGGCGATGAATGCCAAGGCCAGGGCGCTCGGCATGACGAGCGCGCATTTCGAGGATCCGACCGGTCTCTCCGAGGAAAACGTCGCAAGTCCCGCGGATCTCTCGAAGCTCCTCGTCGCGGCCTCCGAGAGCCCCGAGATCCGCGAGTACTCGACCGATCCGGGCTATGCGGTGCGTGTCGGGCGTCGGATGCTCGAGTTCCGCAACACGAACTCGCTCGTCTCGAGCCCGACCTGGAACATCATCGTGCAGAAGACCGGCTACACCCTGGCAGCCGGCAAGTGCCTCGTGATGCGCGCCATCATCGAGGACCGCACCGTGCTCATCGTGCTGCTGAATTCCGTCGGCAAGTACACACGCGTGGCCGATGCCCGCCGTATCCGCCGCTGGATGGAGGCGACGCTGAGCGGTCACACCGACCGCGTCTAGCTCAGCTCGCGACTTGCCAGGGCGGCGCCCTCGGCGAGTGCTCGTAATTTGGCCCAGGCGATCTGCGGGTGGGTGCGGCCGCCGAAGCCGCAGTCCGTTCCGGCCATCACGCGCTCGGGACCGACCAGGCGAGCGAAGCGCACGATGCGCTCGCACACCAGTCCCGGATGCTCGATCAGATCGGTCGAATGCGTGACCACGCCGGGGATGATCACCTTGCCCTCGGGCAGCCGCCCGCCCTCCCACACCCAGTGCTCGTGCTCGTGGCGCACGTTCGCCGCCTCGAACGAGTAGTAGCGCGCCTTCACCTTGAGCATCACGTCGACCACGTCCGCGAGCGGAATATCGTGGGCGTGGGGTCCGTGCCAGCTGCCCCAGCACAGGTGATAGCGGATGCGCTCCTCGGGAATGTTCCGCAGCGCGTGGTTCAGCGCCTCGATGCGCAGGAGGGAGCGGCGCTTGAACGCCTCGAGCCCCATCGAGATGCCGATGCGGTCCCATAAGGCGACGAGCCACGCATCGTCGACCTGCACGAGGAATCCCGCCTTGGCGATCGCCTCGTACTCGACGCGCAGCGCCTCGCTCATCGCCGCGAGAAAGTCCTCCTCGGAGGTGTAGTACTCGTTGCCATGGTAGGGCTCCAGGCTCGCCGGTGCGGTCGTGGTCAGGAAGGCCTGGGTACCCGGGGGCAGCGCGCGCTTGAGCAGCCCGATCTCGGCCTCGAGTGCCTCAAGTCCGGTGTAGGTGATGGGTGCCACGCACACGAGGTAGCGCCGCACGCTCTGCATGCGCCCGTCGGCCGCGAAGAACAGCGACTGCCGCTCGGCGGCCCAGCGATAGAAGTCCGCGAACTCCTCGCGGTCCTTGCCGAGCCCGATGACCGAGGGCCGCTCGGAGAGCGGACGCGCTTCGAAACCCCCGAGGCGGTCGTCCATGAAGGAGAGCCAATCGCCGCCCTTGGCGAGCTCGCCCTCGTTGATGATGTCGAGCCCAACGGCGCGCTGCTGCGCGATCACCCAGTCGACGGCATCCTTGACCCTCGGATCCGAGAGCGGCAGCCGCGGATCGAAGCCCGCGGGTCCCGGCAGGCTGCCTACGTGCGTCGTGAGGATCCTCACGATGCGAGATTCTAGATTGCGCGCAGGGCCGTCGCCACGGGGACGCGCGCCGCACGCACCGCCGGCAGCAAGCCGCCGATCAGGCCGACGACGCACGCCCAGATGATCCCGACCGCGACGAGCTCAGCGCCGATACGCAGCTGGAAGACCACCTGAGCCAGGCCGCCGCCCCCGCCCACCGTGCTCACGGTGTTGCCGTTGAACAGCAGCCAGGCGAGCGCCGCGCCGGCGGCCGCGCCCACCAGCGCAAGCAACAAGGCCTCGGTGATCACGGACAGCACCATGGCCACCGGCCCGAAGCCGATGGCCCGCAGGGTCGCGATCTCCACCGCGCGCGTCGCGACGGCGGAGTACATGGTATTCAAGGCGGCGAATACCGCGCCGATCGCCATGATCACGGCGATGATGTTCGCGACGATCCGCAGGAACTTCGCGAAGGTCTGCGACTGCTGCTCGTAGTAGGCGGGCTCATCGCTCACCACTACCGAGAGCGTGGGGTCGTTGCTGAGCGCGTTCTTCAGCTTGGCGAGGCCGCCGGTGCCATCGAGCTTGACCGTCACGGAATTCACGGTGGTGCGCTGGTACGCCGACAGGACCGTCTCCGCATCGGCAAACAGCTCCGAGTCGTGCGCGCCGCCGCCCTCGAAGGTCCCGACCACGCTCCACTCGTTCTCGCCGAACAGGATGCGCGAGCCGACACCCAGGTGACGGAAGCGCTCGCCTGCCTGCCGCCCGGCGATGAGCTCGCGCACGCCGGAGCGGAACATCCGTCCATCCGTGAGCTTGATCTCCGGGCGCAGGGTCAGCACCTGCGCGGATACGCCGCGCAAGGTGAGCGCGCCGAGCTGGCCGGTGTCCCGGCGCGGCACATTGACCGTAGCAACCATTTCCGCCGATGCAATCGCCTTCCCGTCCGCGCCGTGCGCGATCCCGGGCGCATCCTCGATAGTCACGACCGAGTCCCGCGGCAGGGTGCTGCCGACTTCATTGGTCGCCTGCGCATGCAGCACGATCGCCCGGTCGGGACTGCCGGTCGCGGTGAGCGCGTGCTTGAGGCCGGTGGAAATTGACAGGACGGAGATCAGCACGGTCACCACGAGGGCGATGCCGATGACGATGACCGCCGACATCGCGAGGCGCTGCGGCAGGCTCCGCAGGTTCATGTGCACCACTGCGAAGATCTGGTTGAGACCGCTCATGAGGACAGCACCTTCCCGGTCAACGCCCGGACAGCGCCTCAGCGACATGCAGGCGCCGCGCTCGCTGGGCGGGAAACACCCCACTCACCAGCGCGAGCACGATGGCCGCCAGGACGCCCGCCCCCCATACGATCGGCGGGACGTGCAGCGCGGGCACGCCCTGGAGCTGCGCCGCCGCGATGACGACGGGTATGACCAGCGCCGCGAGCCCAAGGCCGACCACCGCAGCCGCGATGCTGAGGATGAGCGCCTCGATCAACACGAGCCACTGCACGCGCCCGTCCGAGAAGCCGACGGTCTTCAGCACGGCGAGCTCGGGAATGCGCTCACGGACCGACTGGGCCATCACATTGGCGGTGAGGAACAGCAGGGCCAACAGCACCGCGGCGACGACGCCATTCACGACCAGGCTGATGTCACCGATCTGGGCGAGGATGGTGGTGATGAAGTCCTTCTCATTCATGGTCTGCGTCTGGTTCGGTGAATTGGCGAACGTGTCGTCGATCAGCTGCGCGGCCTGGGCCGAGTGCGAGGGATCCTTGATCTTGACCAGGATCTGCACGACCTGGTCCTTGCCGTTGCCGCTCGCGCGCGCTTCGTTGATGTAGTCGTATTGACCCATGATGTTGGCGGCGTACTCGTGCGGATCCATGTCATAGATCCCCGCCACGTCGAACACCCAGTCGGAGCTGCCGTCCGCCCTGGTGATGCCGCCGATCGCGTGGATAGGGATGCGATCGCCGATCTTCCAGCCGTACTTGTCGGCGAGCACCTTGCCGACGACGACCGCACTGCGCGTGCGCAGCGCGCTCGCCAGCTCTCCGGGCGGTAGATGCATCTCCGGGTACATCTTGAACATCGCCGTCAGGTCGACACCGAGCACGGCCTGCACGTTGTTGGGCCGCTGGTAGGTGCCGGCAATGAACGCGATGGGCGTCACCGCATCCGTCACCGGCAGCGCGGCGATCCGCGCGACGTGTGCGTAGGGCAGCGGCTGCCCGAGCGTCACGCGGCTGCTGACGCGCAGGCGCGAGGTGTTGAGGAAGTCCATGACCGAGCCGATGCCCGCGTTGATGGTCTGCAGCGCACCGAACAGGAAGAACGCCGTCACGATCGACAAGAACGTGAGAATCGTGCGCGCCTTGCGCCGCCGCAGCGCCGCCCAGATCAGATGCAGATATTTCATGCCGCCGTGCGCTCGGGCTCGGCGACCAGTACGCCCTTGTCCACGTACAGCTTGCGCGAGGCGTAGGCCGCGGCGCGCGGATCGTGGGTGACCATGATGATGGTCTTGCCCTGCTTCTGATTGAGCGTCTTGATGAGGTTCAGGATGTCCTCGGCGCTCTCGCGATCGAGGTCACCCGTGGGCTCATCGCACACCAGCAGCGTCGGGTCGGCAATGAGCGCCCGGGCGATCGCGACGCGCTGCTGCTGGCCGCCGGAGAGCTCCGCGGGCTTGTGCTTGGCGCGATCCGCGAGTCCCACGAGCTCAAGCGCCGCCTGCACGTTGCGCTTGCGCTGCGCGCGCGACAGATTGGTGAGGAGCAGCGGCACCTCGACGTTGCGCTCGGCGCTCAAGACTGGCAGCAGGTTGTAGAACTGGAACACGAAGCCCACGTGCCGCGCGCGCCACTTGGCGAGCTGGCCGCTCGAGAGCCCATCGATCCGCTCGCCCGCCACCGTCACCTCGCCTTCGTCGGGCCGGTCGAGGCCGCCGATGAGGTTGAGCAGCGTCGTCTTGCCCGAGCCCGAGGGTCCCATCAGGGCGAGGAACTCCCCGCTCTCGACGCTCAAATCCAGCTTGTGCAGCACTTCCACGCGCTGCTTGCCGCGCACGTAGCGCTTCACGACGTTCTTGAGGGTGACGACTGCCGCCATGGACTCACTCCTGGTGTCTGATTGGTCTATTCCTGGATGCTGACCCGCGCGTTGTCCGTGAGGCGCGAGAGATCCCCGATGGCAACGCGCGTCCCGGAGCTCAATCCCGAGGTGATGATCTGTCCGGCCGAGGTCTTCGGACCTAAGTGGACGGCGCGCTTCTCGACGCTCGTGCCGTCGACGACGAACACCGTGCCGGTGTCGCCGTTCGCCTCAACTGCCTCGGTGGGCACGACGGTCTGGGCCGCCGCAGTGGCGTTGCCCGAGGCGGCCGGCAGCGGCCCGGTGAGGAAGGCGACGCGCGCACCCATCTCCGGCAGGATGCGAGGATCCTTGACCTTGAAGCCCACGCGCACTTTGACGGTCGCCTTGGAGCGATCGGCCGTCGGGATCACGGCGATCACCGCGGCTGGAATCTCCCAGTCGGGATAAGCATTGAGCTTTACGGTCGCCGCCTGCTCGGGGCGCACGCGATTGATGAAGTTCTCGCTCACATCGACCTCGACCTCGAGGGAGTCCATGTCGACGATCGTGCCGATGCCGGTGCGCGTGTAGGCGCCGCCTGCCGAGCTCGGCGAGACGATCTCGCCAGCCTGAGCGGCCTTCACCGTGATGACGCCCGAGAACGGCGCACGCACGACGGTGTCGTCGAGATTGCGCTGGGCGACCTCCACGTTCTTGCGCGCGGAGTCCACCATGCGCTGCTTGACGACGAAGTCCGTCTGAATCGCGTTGAAGGTCTGCTTGGCGGTGTCGAACTGCTGCGCGCTGATGAGACCCTGCGAGTGCTGCTGCTCGTCGCGATCGTAGATCGGCTTCGCATCGGCAAGCGCGACCTGCGCCGCGGCGAGGCTCGCCTCGGACTGCGCAAGCCCCGCCTGCGCCTGCTCGAGCTGGGCGCGCCAGATGGAATCATCCAATCGCGCGAGCACCTCACCCGCAGTGACCTTCTGCCCTTCCTCGATGTTCACGGAGGTGACGCGGCCGATGATCTTCGCCGACACGGTCGCGGCGCGGCGTGCCACAACATAGCCGGAGGCATCGAGCGCGGAGGTGCCGGCCGTCGTGCCGCCGCCGGACTCACCGCCCAGGGCCTGCGCGACCGCCACGTGCACCGGCACGGCCGCCGCGCGCAGGAACAGCCACCAGGCCCCGAACGCGAGCGCGACCAGGACCACGAGACCCGCTCCAGCCCAGACCAGCCATGTTGGGCGTGCCGCGGTCTCCTGGGCACTGCCACGGTCAATCTTGAGCTGATCCAACAACGACGCTTTGTCGGCCATCAGGCGCCCTAATACTCGTCGAGCGAGTGTTTCAAAGTTCCGAAAGACCCCATCGCCCGGGCAGGAAGCCTCGGAGCGGGGTGTCAATGTGCTGGTGTTATATATAAGTAAATCACCGCCGACGGCGGCCGTCAAGACCTTGCACGCCGACGACATGCCGCCCGCACGCACACGTGGTCGACAATCGGGCAGCGCGCGAGTTCGCCGCCTCACGCCGGTGCAGAACTCTCGGGGGTCGGGGGAAGTTTCCGCTACTGGCGCGCGCCCTGAGCTCGCGACAGCAGCGCGTCGATTTCGCGCTCGGCCGCGAGCCAGTCCTCGACCTCGGAGCCGGGTGCGAAGCTGCGGCGCTCGGCCCGCAGGTAGGCCGCCTCGGCAATCATGCCGCGGCGGATCTCCGGTGTGACGGCCACGCGGTTGAGCACGCGATTTATCGCGGTGTCGGGCTCCTGCGCCGGACCGCCGGCGCTTTGCGACTGTTTCGCCCGGCGCGTGCCTTGCGGCGCAGCGGGGCTGCTCGGTGACGCACTCCCCTGGGTTTCCTTGGTGCGACGGGTAGCCATGGGATCCTCCTCAAGACGCTGACGATGCCTCGCGACCGATGCGAGTCATGCAAGCGCGATGCCCGGCTGCTGCAGTGATTGCGTCAGCGGCGCTTGCGCCGCGTCTGCATGTCGCTGGAGCGTACCACCCCCTGCAGGTACTTGCGAAAGTCGCGGCCGAGCGATGGATGTCCCAGCGCGTACTCGACCGTGGCCTGCAGATAGCCGAGCTTGTTGCCGCAGTCGTAGCGCTTGCCGCTGAAGCGATGCGCGTACACGGCCTCCTCGCGCATCAGCGCCGCAATGCCGTCCGTCAGCTGAATCTCCCCGCCGGAGCCGTGCCCGATATGGGCGAGGTGCTCGAAGATCGCCGGGGTGAGGATGTAGCGGCCCACGACCGCAAGCCGCGAGGGCGCGACTTCGGGCTTGGGCTTCTCGACGATGCTGCGAATGCGGCCGGTGGCCGCCCGATCGGCCTCGATCTCGACGATGCCGTACTTACCGGTGTCCTTGCGCGGCACGATCTCGACGCCGAGCACGCTCGCGCGCTTGGCTTTGTAGACCTCCGCCATCTGCGAAAGACAGCTCACCTCGGCATGGATCAGGTCATCGGCGAGATGCACGAAAAAAGGCTCCGCGCCCACCGCGGGCAGCGCGCACAGCACCGCGTGCCCGAGGCCCAGCGGCGCCGGCTGCCGGATGTAGAGACAGGATGCATAGGCGGGCACGATGTTGCGGATCTGATTCAGCAGGTCGGTGCGGCCCTGCGCCTCGAGCATGCGCTCGAGCTCCTGATCGGAGTCGAAGTGATCCTCGATCGCGCGCTTGGATGAGCCGGTGATGAAAACCAGGCGGCGGGCGCCGGCGGCGAGCGCTTCCTCCACGGCGTACTGAATCAGCGGCTTGTCCACGATCGGCAGCATCTCTTTGGGGCTCGCCTTGGTGGCCGGAAGAAACCGCGTACCACGGCCGGCAACGGGAAAGACTGCGGTGCGGATCCCCGACCTCTGCTTCATGAACGCTCCTTCGCGACGATGATGTTGCTGGTGGCAAGTGTAGCGAGCCGGGATGACGTGGGGCTAACGCTCACAGTGTCTGCGGCCCCGTGCGCAGCCCGCTTTCGGTGCGCTCCGCCCACTTCAGGACCGCGGGGCGCATGCTGTCCCAGCCGCGGCACTTCGGACAGCGCCAGTACCAGGCAACGCTCGCGAGCCCGCACTCCTCGCACTGGTAGCGCCCGCCGGCATCCCCGATGCGCGCGAGCAGGCTCCCGAGCATGGTCGGCTCGGCCCCCGGCGGCCCGCTGAGCAGCTCCGCGACGGCGCTGGGGGCTGCCGCCGGCTCCGGTCCCAGGGCCATCGCGACGAGCCAGGCGAGCTGGCGCGGTGTGGCGCGCCCGGAGTGCTGCAGCCGCTCGCTCACTGCCTCGAGGACGCGCTTGGCCTCGCCCACCTCGACCAGACGCATGAGCCGCGGCAGGATCTCCAGGGCGAGCGCGGGCGCCAGCTCCAGCGCCCGCATGTACAAGTGCTGGGCGGTCGCGCGATCGCCATCGGCCTCCAGCAGCCGCGCGGTCAGCAGCTGAGCGCGGGGCAGCTCCGGGGAGTGCTCCCGTGCCTGGCGGATGAGCACGCGGGCGCGGGCGCTGTCGCCTTGCACGACGGCGAGCTCGGCGAGCTCGCACAGGTAGTGGGCGGCCACGCGGCAGCGCTCGCGCTGCACCTCCGCGGGCAGCTCACCGAAGACCTTGAGCGCGTTGGCCCAGTCGCCCTGCTGCTCGTAGATCTTCAGGAGGTGCTCGAGCGCCTCGCGGCGGTAGTCGCGCATCGCGGCAAGCTGCTCGAACAGCCGCTCGGCACGGTCCATCAGGCCGGCGCTCAGGTAGTCGAGGGCGAGCGCGAAGGTTGCCTGATCGCGCACGCCGCTGCCCTCGCGCTCCTGCAGCCGCGTGTGCACGGCGATCGCCCGATCCACCTCGCCACGGCGCCGGAACAGGCTCCCGAGGGCGAACTGGATCTCGGCCGCATCGCTGTCCGAGCGCGCGACGCGCGCGAATACCTCGGCCGCGCGATCGAAGCGATCGTTGATGAGGTGATCGAGGCCGATGTAGTAGTCGCGGGGCAGGCGCACGATGCGCGCCCGCGCGGCGCGGCGGCCGAGCAGCCACGCCGCGATGCCGACGGCGATGAACGCGAGCCCCAACAGTACCGCAGGAAGCTCGATCACGGTGCGTCCGTGCTAGTCGCGGATCGGCCGGTCAGCGCCCTCGTTGACGCGCTCGCGCAGGTCCTTGCCCGGCTTGAAGTGCGGCACGTACTTGCCGGAGAGGGCGACCGCCTCCCCGGTCTTGGGGTTGCGGCCCTGGCGCGGCGGCCGGAAGTGCAGCGAGAAGCTGCCGAAGCCGCGGATCTCGATGCGCTCACCCTGCGAGAGCGAGTCGCTCATGATCTCGAGAATCTGCTTCAGCGCCAGCTCCACGTCCTTCGCCGGCAGGTGCTTCTGCTTCGCCGTGATGATCTCGATGAGTTCCGACTTGGTCATGACCGCTTGGAATCCCGCGAGCTGCCCGCGCCGTGGCTATTTCTTGTCCTTGTCGCCGATCTGCTCCTTCAGCAGATCGCCCAGGCTCGTGCCGCTCGGGGTCTGCTCGGAGCGGTAGCTCTGCACGGCCTCGGCCTCCTCGTGCATCTCCTTCGCCTTGATCGACAGCGAGATGGTGCGCGACTTGCGATCGACTCCGGTGAACTTGGCATCGATCTCATCGCCGACCTTGAGCACCGTGCGCGCATCCTCCACCCGGTCGCGGCCGAGCTCCGAGGCGCGCAGCTGCCCCTCGACGCCGTTGCCGAGATCGATGATCGCACCGCGCGCGTCGACTTCCTTCACCACGCCCTTGACGATGCTGCCCTTCGGATTCTCGGCGATGTACGCGGAGAACGGATCCTTGGCGAGCTGCTTGATGCCGAGCGAGATGCGCTCGCGCTCCGGATCGATCGACAGCACCATGGCCTCGACCTGCTGGCCCTTCTGATAGTTGCGCACCGCCTCCTCGCCCGGCTGATCCCAGGAGATGTCCGAGAGGTGCACCAGGCCGTCGATGTTGCCCGGCAGCCCGATGAAGATGCCGAAGTCCGTGATCGACTTGATCTGGCCGGTGACGCGGTCGCCGCGGTTGTAGTTCTCGGCGAACTCCTTCCAAGGGTTGGCCTTGCACTGCTTGAGACCCAAGGAGATGCGGCGGCGCTCCTCGTCCACGTCGAGCACCATGACCTCCACTTCCTGGCCGGTGTGCACGACCTTGGCGGGATTGACGTTCTTGTTCGTCCAGTCCATCTCCGAGACGTGGACCAGGCCCTCGACGCCGTCCTCGATCTCGACGAAGGCACCGTAGTCGGCGATGTTCGTCACCTTGCCGAACACTCGCGTGTTGGGCGGATAGCGCCGGGCGATGTTCTCCCAGGGATCCGCGCCGAGCTGCTTCAAGCCGAGCGACACGCGCGAGCGCTCCCGGTCGAACTTAAGGATGCGCACATCGATCTCATCGCCGACCTTGACGACCTCGGAGGGGTGCTTGACGCGCTTCCAGGCCATGTCGGTGATGTGCAGCAGACCGTCGATGCCGCCTAAGTCGACGAAAGCGCCGTAATCGGTGAGATTCTTCACGGTGCCGCGCACGACGGCGCCTTCCTGCAGGTTGTCCATGAGCGCGCTGCGCTCGGCGGAGAACTCCTGCTCGACGACGGCGCGGCGCGAGACCACGACGTTGTTGCGCTTCTGGTCGAGCTTGATGACCTTGAACTCGAGAGGCTTGCCCTCGAGGTACGACGTGTCGCGCACCGGGCGCACGTCGACGAGCGAGCCGGGCAGGAACGCCCGCACGTTCTCGATCTCCACGGTGAAGCCGCCCTTGACGCGGCCGGTGATGATGCCCGTGACGATCTCGGATTTGTTGAAGGCCTCCTCGAGGCGCGTCCAGGTGCGCGCGCGCTTGGCCTTCTCGCGTGACAGACGCGTCTCGCCGGTCCCGTCCTCGACGGAGTCGAGCGCGACCTCGACATGATCGCCCGCCTTGACCTCGAGCTCCCCGCGCTCGTTCTTGAACTGATCGACGGGAATGACGGCCTCGGACTTGAGGCCTACGTTGACGATGACGACGTCCTGGGAGACATCGACTACCAACCCGGTCAGGATCATGCCGGGACGAATGCGTTGATTGGCGAGACTGTCCTGGAATAGCTGCGCGAAACTTTCGGTCATACCTTCACTTGGCACGGATGTTTGCGCCGTGCGCGTACTTGGCTTGGATCAGCATCGTCGCGACCCAAGGTTGGATACGATCGCCCCCGCGGTCCCTGCGGCGGCTTCCCTACTTCCAAAGCGAGCGGCTGCGCCCGAGCGCAAGCACGCGCTCGACCACCTCATCGATCGTCAGATCGGTGGAGTCGATCACGTGGGCGTCGGACGCGGGTCTCAAGGGCGCGACGGCGCGCGTCGTATCCCTCAGATCCCGTTCGGCTATCTCGCGCGAAAGGGCGGCAAGGCTAACACCGGACCCCTTGTCTTTCAACTGCTTATACCGTCTTTCAGCCCGCGCGGCAGCGCTTGCGGTCAGGAAGACTTTGAGCCGCGCATCGGGAAAGACGACGGTGCCCATGTCCCGACCGTCCGCGACCAGACCCGGGGCACGGGCGAAGGCCTTCTGGCGCTCCAGGAGCGCATCCCGCACGGCAGGCCACGCCGCCACGCGCGAGGCGCCCTGACCGGCCGCCTCGGATCGCACTGCAGCGGTGACATCGGCCCCGTCGAGCACCACCCGCTCGCTATCGTGCGTGTCCAGGTCAAAGACCACGCGCATGGCGAGCGCTGCGCGCGCATGGCCCGGCACGTCCTGCGGATCGAGCCCCGCCGCGGAGCCCGCGAGCGCCACCAGGCGGTACAGCGCTCCGCTGTCCAGCCAGTGCCAGCCCACGCGAGATGCCACCGCGCGACTGATCGTTCCCTTCCCGGAGCCGCTCGGGCCGTCGATAGCCACCACGGGGGCGACGGTCACCGCTCGCGACACGCTATCCGAGCTCCGTTATGTTCAATCCGGCCTGACGCGCGAGCGCCACGAAGCCCGGGAAGGACGTCGCGACATTCGCCACATCGCGCACCTCGATGGGGGTGCGCGCCTTGAGACTCGCCATCGCAAACGCCATCGCGATGCGGTGATCCCCCTGACTGTCGATCGTGCCGCCGCCGAAGCCCTGGCCGCCGCGAATCCACAGGCCATCCGGGAGCAGCTCGTGCTCGACATCGAGCCGCGCGAGACCGGCCGCCATGGCGGCGAGGCGATCGCTCTCCTTCACCCGCAGCTCGAGCGCGCCGCGCACGAGCGTCTCGCCTTCCGCGCACGCGGCCGCAATGAAGAAAATCGGAAACTCATCGATCGCCAGCGGTACGAGGGACTCTGGCACCTTGATACCCTTCAGCCGGCTTGCGTGCACCTCGATGTCGGCGACCGGCTCGGCATCGGCGCGCCCTCCGGCCGGCGCGCGACGGTGCACCCGGATGTCGGCCCCCATCTGCTGCAGCAGCTCGAGGAGTCCCGTACGAGTCGGGTTCACGCCGACGTTGGTGAGCGTGAGACCGCGCTCCGCCGCGAGGCACCCCGCGACCAGGAAGAACGCCGCGGAGGAGAAGTCTCCGGGCACATCGATGTGCGTGCCCTGCAGCACCTGGCCGCCCTCCATGGCGATCGCCGCTCCCTCGCGCAGCACCTCGACGCCAAAGGCTCCCAGCATGCGCTCACTGTGGTCGCGGCTCGGCGCGGGTTCCACGATGCGCGTGCGCCCCTCGGCGGCGAGCGCCGCGAGCAGGATCGCGGACTTCACCTGGGCGCTCGCGACCGGCAGCTCATAGTCGATCGCGTGCAGGGGGTTGCCGCCCATGATCTTCACCGGCGGGCAGCCGTCGTGCGTCTCGATGCGCGCGCCCATCTTGCGCAGCGGGATCGCCGCTCGCTCCATGGGCCGGCGCATGAGCGAGGCATCCCCGATCAGGGTCGAGTCGAACGCCTGGCCCGCGAGCAGCCCCATGAAGAGCCGCATCGCGGTGCCCGCGTTGCCCATCTCGAGGGGCGCCGCAGCGCGCCTGAGCCCTGCTGCACCGACGCCCTGCACGCGCACCTCATGGGGCGCCGGCCGGGCGATGCGCACGCCGAGGGCCGTGAGGGCTGCGAGGGTTGCCAGGCAGTCCTCGCTTGCAAGAAAGCCCTCGATCTGCGTCGTGCCCTGGGCGATGCCCCCGAGCATCAACGACCGATGAGAGATCGACTTGTCGCCGGGCACCGCGAGCGAGCCCGCGATGCTGCGGCCCGGCTCGAGCAGGTAGCGCTTCATGAGCCAGAGGTCACGGCGCGCGGGTAGGAGCCGAGCACACGGAACAGCGAGGCGCGCTTCTTCAGCGCCGCGAGCGCTCGCGCCACGCGCGGCTCCTCGGCGTGACCTTCGATGTCGATGAAGAACACGTAGTCCCACTTGCGCCGCTGCGACGGCCGCGACTCGATGCGCGTCATGCTGATGCGATGGCGCGCGAGCGGCTCGAGCAGGCGGAACAGCGCTCCCGGCGCATCCGTGTGTCCGACCGAAACAATCAGCGTCGTGCGGTCATCCCCGCTCGGCGCGAACAGCTTGCGCCCGATGACGAAGAAGCGCGTGGTGTTGTCCGGGCGATCCTCGATCTCGCTCGCGAGCACGTTGAGACCGTACACCTCGGCGGCGGTCTGGCCGGCGATCGCAGCACTGCCCTGCTCATCGCGCGCCCGGCGGGCGCCTTCGGCGTTGCTCGCCACCGGCACGCGCTCGACCCCCGGCAGATGCTCATCGAGCCAGACCCGGCACTGTGCGAGGGCCTGCTGGTGCGAGCAGACGCGCTCGATGCGCTTCAGCGAGCGCATGCGGCCCATGAGGAACTGATGAATGCGCAGCTCGATCTCGCCGCAGATCTTCGCCGGCGAGCTGATGAAGTGGTCGAGGGTGTTGATGACCATGCCCTCGGTCGAGTTCTCGATCGCGACCACCCCGAAATCGACGTTGCCCGCCTCGACCTCGTGGAACACCTCCTCGACCGAGGGCAGCGGCAGCGCGCGCACCGAGTGGCCGAAGTGCGTGAGCACGGCGGCCTGGGTGAACGTGCCCTCGGGACCCAGGAACGCGACTTTGAGCGGCTCCTGCTGCGCGAGGCACGCCGACATGATCTCGCGGAAGAGCCGCAGCACCTCCTCGTCGCGCAGCGGGCCCTTGTTGCGCTCGCGCGCCATGCGCAGCACCTGTGCCTCGCGCTCCGGCCGGTAGAAGTCGACCGTGTGACCGGCGGCATGCTTGGAGATGCCGACCGCCTGCGCGAGGCGGGCGCGCTCGTTGAGCAGCGCATGCAGCCGCTCGTCGACCGAGTCGATGCGGCGGCGCACCTCCTCGAGGCTGATCTTCTTGTCCTGCTTGTCGTGCGTGTCCTTCACACGAGCCGCGCCGACAGCACGCCCTCGATGCCACGGATCTTGCCGAGCACGCCCTCGCCCACGGCGCCGTCGGCGTCGATCAGCGTGTACGCATACTCGCCGCGCGACTTGTTGAGCAGGTCCGCGATGTTGAGTCCCGCCGCGGCGAGGCAGGTGGAGATCTGTCCGACCATGTTCGGCACGTTGCTGTTGGTGATCGCAAGGCGCGTGGTGTTGGGGACACGCGGCAGCACGGCTTCCGGATAGTTGACGCTGTGGCGCACGTTGCCGTTCTCGAGGTAGTCGCGCACGGTGTCGGCCACCATGATGGCGCAGTTCTCCTCGGCCTCCGCCGTCGAGGCCCCAAGATGCGGCAGCGTCACGACTTTCGCGTGGCCGCGCAGGGCGCTCGAGGGGAAGTCGCACACGTAGGCGCGCGCCCGCCCCGCATCGAGCGCGGCCACCACGGCCGCCTCGTCGACGATCGGCGCGCGCGCGAAGTTCAGGATCACCCCGCCCTTGCGCATGAGCTTCAGGCGCGCCTCGTTGACGAGCCCCCGAGTGTCATTGGTGAGCGGCACGTGCACGCTCACCGCATCGGCGCGCGCGAACAGGTCATCGAGCGAGAGCGCCTGCTCGACGCTCGAGGACAGCTGCCAGGCGCGCTGCACGGTGATCTGCGGGTCGTAGCCCAGCACCTTCATGCCGAGGCCGAGGGCGGAGTTCGCGACCTCCACCCCAATGGCCCCGAGGCCCACGACCCCGAGCGTGCGACCGGGGAGCTCGAAGCCGACGAACTTTTTCTTCCCCTGCTCCACCGCGGCATCGATCGAGTCGTCGTCGCCGCTGAGACCGCGGGTGAAATCCCACGCCTGGCAGATGTTGCGCGCCGCGAGAAACAGCCCCGCGAGCACCAGTTCCTTGACCGCGTTCGCGTTGGCGCCGGGTGCGTTGAAAACCGGGATGCCGCGCTTGGAGAACTCGGCGACCGGGATGTTGTTGACGCCTGCGCCGGCCCGACCCACGGCGAGCACTGATGGAGCGAGCGTCATGCCGTGCATGTCCGCCGAGCGCACCAGGATGGCATCGGGGCTCGCCAGATCAGCGCCGACCTCGTAGCGCTCGCGCGGCAGCCGCTCGAGACCGCGGCTGCTGATGTTGTTGAGTGTCAGTATGCGGTAGCGCATGACGATGCGTGCCGCACGGGTGGCGCTGGGCGTCAGCCGTTGCGGCGCTGAAACTCCTTCATGAAAGCGATGAGCGCCTGCACTCCCGCAAGCGGCATCGCATTGTAGATGCTCGCGCGCATGCCGCCGACGCTGCGGTGGCCCTCGAGGTTGGTAAGCCCCGCGGACTGTGCTTCGGCGAGGAACTGCTTGTCGAGCTCGGGCCGCTTGAGCGTGAAAGGCACGTTCATCCACGAGCGGCAGTTCCTGGCGACCGGGTTGGAGTAGAAACCCGACTCATCGATCGCGCGGTACAGAGCTTCCGCCTTCTGCCGGTTGCGCTCGGCCAAGGCGCCGAGCCCGCCCTGCGCCTTGATCCACTTGAGGACCAGGCCGATCAGATACCAGGTGAAGGTCGGGGGGGTATTGGTCATCGACCCCTCCTCCGCCATGGCCTTGTAGCTCAGGACCTGCGGGGTGTCGGGGCGCGCGCGCCCCAAGAGCTCATCGCGCACGATCACGACGGTCAGGCCCGCGGGACCGAGGTTCTTCTGCGCCCCGGCATAGATCAGGCCGAAGCGGCTCACATCGACCGGGCGCGACAGGAGGGTCGAGGACATATCCGCGACCAGCGGCACGGCGCCGGTCTCGGGCACGTAGCCAAACTCGACCCCGCCGATGGTCTCATTCGGCGTGTAGTGCAGGTATGCGGCCGTGGCCGGAAGTCTCAGGGTCTCGGCGGCCGGGACGGTGTTGTATCCGGAGGCGCTCTCATCGGCGATGACCTCGACCTTGCCGAAGCGCCGGGCCTCGATGATCGCCTTCTTCGACCAGGCCCCGGTATTCACGTACGCGAGCGTCGCTGCCGGTGCGGACAGATTGAGCGGCACCGCCGCAAACTGCGCGGTCGCCCCGCCCTGCATGAATAGCACCCGGTAGCTCGAGGGTACGGCGGCGAGCTCGCGCAGCAGGCCTTCCGCCTCCTGGGCCACCGCGATGAATGCCTTGCTGCGGTGGCTCAACTCCATGACCGACATGCCGCAGCCGTGCCAGTCCGTCAGCTCCTCGCGAGCCTGCTCGAGAACCTCCAGAGGCAGGGTCGCCGGTCCTGCCGCGAAATTGAATACGCGCACGAAACGTCCACAATCGCCAAAGGGAATATGAATGTTAGCAATTGGGGTGTGGCCCCGTGAGAACTTTTCGGCATGAGGGACCCGGCACGGCGCCGATGGCGCGCGGCCCGCGTCTCAGGCCGGGTGCGGCTCCGGACTGGGTGCATCCGGGCTGTCCTCGCCGTCCACCTCGAGACACTCGATGCGCTCGATACCGCTCAGGCGCTCGCCCTCGGCGACCCGGATGAGACGCACGCCCTGGGTGTTGCGCCCGACGACGGAGATCTCATCCACCGGCGTGCGTACCAGAGTGCCCGTCGAGGTGATCAGCATGATCTCCTCGCCGGCCTTCACCTGCAGCCCGGCGACGGTCGCGCCGTTGCGCTCCGTGGTCTGCAGCGCGATCACGCCCTGGCCGCCGCGGCCGTGGCGCGGGAAGTCATCGAGCGGGGTGAGCTTGCCGTAGCCGTTCTCGGAGGCGGTGAGTACCAGCCCCTCCCCCACGACGATGAGCGCGATCAGCTCCTGGTCCGCGGCGAGCTTGACGCCGCGCACGCCGGCCGCATCGCGCCCCATCGCTCTGACCTCCTCCTCGTGGAAGCGGATCGCCTTGCCGCCGCTGGTGCACAGAATCACCTCGCGCTGGCCGTCCGTGAGCGCGACACCGACCAGACGGTCGCCGTCGCGCAGGTCGACGGCGATGATGCCGCTCGCGCGCGGGCGCGAGAACGAGGCGAGCGGGGTCTTCTTCACGGTGCCGTGGCTGGTCGCCATGAACACGAAGTGCTGCTCGTCGAACTGCTTCACCGGCAGCACGGCGTTGATCTTCTCGCCGTCCTCGAGGGGCAGCAGGTTGACCATCGGCTTGCCGCGCGAGTTGCGCCCCGCCTGCGGCAGCTCGTAGACCTTGAGCCAGTACACCTTGCCGCGATTGGAGAAGCACAGCACCGTGTCGTGCGTGTGCGCGACGAACAGCTTGTCGACGAAGTCCTCGTCCTTGACCGAGGTCGCGGCCTTGCCGCGGCCGCCGCGGCGCTGCGTCTGATACTCGGTGACCGGCTGTGACTTCGCGTAGCCGGCGTGCGAGAGCGTCACCACCACATCCTGCGGCTCGATCAGATCCTCGGTCGTGAGGTTCAGGTGGTCGCGCGTGATCTCGGTGCGGCGCGCATCGCCGTAGGCCTCCTTGACCTCGTTGAGCTCGGTGCGCACCACTTCCGTCAGCCGCTCCGGGCGCGCAAGGATGTCGGACAGATTGCCGATCGCGGCGAGCAGCTCCTTGTACTCCTCGATGATCTTGTCCTGCTCGAGCCCGGTCAGGCGGTGCAGGCGCATGTCGAGGATCGCCTGCGCCTGCGCCTCCGAGAGCGCATAGCCCTCGGGGGTCAAGCCGCTCTCGCTCGCAAGCCCGTTGGGGCGCGTGGACAGCGAGCCGGCCCGCGCGAGCAGCTCCGGCACCACCCCGGAGGGCCACTTGCGCGCGCCGAGCGCGGTGCGCGCCTCGGCCGGGGACGGCGCCGCCTTGATGAGCGCGATGATCTCATCGATGTTGGCGAGCGCGACCGCGAGTCCCTCGAGGATATGGGCCCGCTCGCGCGCGCGCGCCAGGTCGTGGATCGTGCGCCGCGTGACGACCTCGCGCCGATGCCGGATGAAGGCCTCCAGCATCTCCTTCAGGGACATGAGCTTCGGCTGGCCGTCCTGCAGGGCCACCATGTTGATGCCGAACACCGTCTCCATCGGCGACTGCGCGAACAGATTGTTGAGGACGATCTCGGCGATCTCGCCGCGCTTCAACTCGATGACGATGCGCATGCCGTCCTTGTCGGACTCATCGCGCAGCCCGTCCGGGGCGATGCCGTCGATCAGCTTCTCGCGCACCAGCTCGGCAATGCGCTCGATGAGACGCGCCTTGTTGACCTGGTAGGGAAGCTCGGTGACCACGATCGCCTGGCGATCGCCGCGGCCGATCTCCTCGAGGTGCGTGCGGGCGCGGATCGACAGGCGCCCGCGGCCGGTGCGGTAGGCGGTCGCGATCTCCTGTGCGCCGTTGATGATCCCGGCCGTCGGGAAGTCCGGTCCCGGAATGTGCTGCATCAGCGCGGCGAGCGGCAGCGAGGGATCCGCGAGCAGCGCGACGCAGGCGTCGATGACCTCGCAGAGGTTGTGCGGGGGGATGTTGGTCGCCATGCCGACCGCAATGCCCGCCTGACCGTTGATGAGCAGATTCGGCACCCGCGCGGGCAGCACCGCCGGCTCGGTCTCTGACTCATCGTAGTTGGGCGTGAAGTCGACCGTGTCCTTGTCGATGTCGGCGAGCAGCTCGTGCGCGATGCGCGACATGCGCACTTCGGTGTAGCGCATCGCCGCCGGCAGATCCCCGTCCACCGAGCCGAAGTTGCCCTGCCCGTCGACCAGCAGATAGCGCATCGAGAACGGCTGCGCCATGCGCACGATCGTGTCGTACACGGCCGTATCCCCGTGCGGGTGGTACTTGCCGATGACATCGCCGACGACGCGTGCGGACTTTTTGTACGGCTTGTTGTAGTCGTTGCCGAGCTCGCGCATCGCGTACAGCACGCGCCGGTGCACGGGCTTCAAACCGTCGCGGACGTCAGGCAGCGCGCGCCCGACGATCACGCTCATGGCGTAGTCGAGATAGGACTGCCGCATCTCGTCTTCGAGGTTGACCGGCAGGATTTCGCGCGCGATTTCTGACATGAAAGGGGCTTGCGTAAAGGCGAAATTCTATCATGGAAGGGGTGTCGAGCCGGTGAGTTCGGGCGGCGGCACTCAGGCGGCCCCGGTATACTCGACGCATGCAATCGAGGCAGCCGGCCGACCTGCTGATTGAAGCCCGCTGGGTGCTGCCGATCGCCCCGCGCAACCTCGCTCTCGAGCATCACGCGGTCGCCGTCACCCAGGGCCGGATCGCCGCCGTGGGCCCCGCGGCGGTGCTGCGCGCCCAGTTCGATGCGCGCGAGCACGTGGTCCGACCCGAGCATGCGCTGCTGCCCGGTCTCGTCAACGCACTCGCTCGACCCGCCAACGTGCTGCTGGGCGGGGCACCCCCGGCCGAGTCCGCGAGCCGCATCGCCGATAGCGCGCGCGATCCGGGGCGCGAGGCGCCGAGCGCCGATCTGGTGCGCGATGCGACGCGCATCGCCTTGGGCCAGCTGCTGCGGGCGGGCATCACCTGCTTTGCGAGCGTCGGGCCGCACCCACGGGAGATCGCACGACAGGCGGCCGCCGCCCGCATGCGCGCCGCCGTCGGTCTGCCGGTCGCGGATCGCCCGGATGGCCGCGCGGAGACCGCGGGCACGCAGCTCGCGGAGGCCGAGTCCCTGTGGGACGAATACCGCTCCAGCCCGTGGGCGAGTCTGTACTTTGCCCCGGAGGCGCTGCCGCACCTGACGGATGCGACCTTGAGCCGGGTCCGCACCATTGCCGATGAGCTCGATGCACGCATCGCCGTACCCGTGCGAGCCGCCGATGCGGCGTGCGCCACCGAGCGTCCTCTCAAGCGTCTCGACAGGCTCGGACTGCTGCGCCCGGGGTTCGTGGCGCTCGATCTCGCACACTCGGACGCCGAGGACCTCGAGCTCGCCGCGCGCACAGGCATTGCGGCGGTCGCCTGCCCGCAGGCCGATCTGCTCCGCGGCCGCGGGGTCGCGCTGCTGCGCGAGCTCAATGCCCGCGGCGTGAGCCTGGCGCTCGGCTCAGGCGAGCTCGACGGCGCGCTCGATCTGCTCGCGGAGGCGCGCACGGCCGCGCTCATCGGTGCGACGCCAGCGCCGGCACCGGCCCTCACGGCCGCCACGGTGCTGCGCCTCGCGACACTCGGGGGCGCCGCCGTGCTCGGCCTCGCCGGCGAGATCGGCTCGATCGAGCCGGGCAAGGCTGCGGATCTGATCACCCTCGACCTGGGCGCCCTGTCCTGTCAAAGCGGCGTGCAGCCGGTGCACTCCGTGGTCTTCAGCGCAACCCGCGAGCACGTGCGGGACGTGTGGCTCTCCGGCAGCGCCGCGCTCGCCCACGGACGACTGCTCGCATTCGATGTCGAGGAGCTCGAGGCGCTGCGGGAGCGCTGGCGGGAGCAGCTGCTGCCGCCGTGGCGCGGCGCTCCTGTCCCCGGGCGAGCGCCTCTCGAGAGCCGCGCGTGAGCGCTGCGCCCGGCGCGCGCGAGAGCGCGGGCAACGCCGACCGCGGCGAGCTCGACAAGTTCGAGGCCCTGGCGCACCGCTTCTGGGACGAGCACGGCGAGTTTCGCCCGCTGCATCTGCTGAACCCCCTGCGCGCCCGGTTCGTCGGCGAGCGAGCGCGCCTCGAGGGCGCCCGCGTGCTCGATGTGGGTTGCGGGGGCGGTCTGCTCGCGGAGGCGCTGACGCGCGCCGGCGCCGAGGTCACGGCGATCGACCTCGCGCCTGGCATGATCGAGGTGGCCCGCCTGCACGCGCGCGAGCAGCGCCTGACGATCGACTACCGGGTGATCGATGCGGCGGAGCTCGCGGCAGCGCTTCCGGGTGCCTTCGACGTGGTCACCTGCATGGAGATGCTCGAGCACGTACCGGAGCCCAGGGGCACGCTCGCAAGCCTGGCCCAGCTCACCCGCCCCGGCGGTGCGGTGTTCGTCTCGACCATCAGCCGCAATCTGCGCGCCTTTCTCGAGGCGATCGTCGCCGCCGAGTACCTGCTGCGGCTGATTCCGCGCGGCACCCACGAGTACGAGCGCCTCATCCGCCCCTCGGAGCTCGCGCAGTGGGGGCGCGAGTGCGGTCTGTCGCTGCGTGAGATCGCCGGGCTCGCGCTCGATCCTCTCACCGGAGAGGCGCGCCTGCGGCGCGATCCTTCCGTCAACTATCTCGCGCACTTCGCGCGCGCCGCGAGCGGTGCCCAATGACCGAGACGGTGCGCGCGGTGCTGTTCGATCTCGACGGCACGCTCCTCGATACGGCACCGGACATGATCGGCGCGCTGAACGCGCTGCGCGCGGAGCGCGCGCTCGAGCCGCTCGCGTTCGCCGCATTGCGCGGCCAGGTATCGCACGGCGCGACGGCGCTCGTGCGGCGGGGCTTCGCCGATGCGAGCGAGGCACAGTTCGCGGTGCTGCGGGCGCGGTTTCTCGAGCTCTACAGCGCACGCGTCGCCGCGAGCACCCAGCCGTTCCCCGGCGTGCTCGAGCTGCTCGAGACGCTCGAGCGCCGCGGCATCCCCTGGGGCATCGTCACCAACAAGCCGCAGTGGCTGACCGAGCCGCTGCTCGTGGCACTCGGGCTCGCCTCCCGTGCAGCGACCGTGGTGTGCGGGGACACGCTGCCGGAGCGCAAGCCCAACCCTCTGCCGCTGCTGCACGCCGCACACCAGCTCGCCCGTGCGCCGGCCGACTGCGTATACGTGGGCGATGCCGAGCGCGACATGCTGGCCGCGCGGGCCGCCGGCATGCGCTCGCTGGTCGCTGGCTTCGGCTACATCGAGCCGGCGGAGGATCCCTGGCGTTGGCCCGCCGACGGCTGGCTCGTGTCCCCGCTCGCGCTGCTCACCTGGCTTCACGACATCGCGACGGCGGACGCAGCGCAGGCCGCACAGCAGTGAGCGCGCGATGACCGCGAGTTCCGCTGCGATCCTCGCACTCGCCGCACTCCTCGCCGGTGCTGCGCTCGGCTTTCTGCTCGCCCAGGTGCGCGGCGCACGCCAGCAGCGCGAGCTGCACGTCGAGCGCGAGAGTCTGCGCACCCGCCTTGCCGCGCAGGAGGCCCGCGAGGCGGAGCGGGCGAGCGCCCAGGGCGAGATCGAGTCGCGATTTCGAGCGGTGTTCGACTCGCTCGCCGGGGATACCCTGCGCGCCAACAGCGAGCTGTTCCTGCGCATGGCGCGCGAGGCGCTCGGTCGCGACCAGGCGCTGGCACAGGGCGCCCTCAAGGAGCGCGAGCAGGCGATCGCGCAGCTGGTCCAGCCGCTGCGCAGCGCGCTCGAGCGCACCGAGGCTCAGCTGACCGCCCTCGAGCGCGAGCGGCGCGATGCCTTCAGCTCGCTGCGCACCCAGATCGAGGGCATGACGAGCGGTCAGGCCCAGCTGCAACGCGAGACGCGCAACCTCGTCACGGCGCTGCGCCGTCCCGAGGTGCGCGGCCGCTGGGGCGAGCTCACCCTGCGCCGCGTCGTGGAGCTGGCAGGGCTCGTCGAGCACTGCGACTTCAGCGAGCAGCTGCAGCTCATCACCGCCGAGGGCCTGTTGCGTCCGGATCTCGTGGTGCACATGCCGGAGGCGCGCGACCTGGTGGTGGATGCCAAGACGCCCCTGGATGCCTACCTCGAGGCGCTCGAGGCCCCAAGCGAGGAGACCCGGGCCCTCGCGATGAAGCGCCACGCCCAGCAAGTGGAAACGCGCGTGCGCGATCTCGCCTCGAAGAGCTACTGGTCTCAGTTCGAGCGCAGCCCGGAATTCGCGGTGCTGTTCCTGCCGGGCGACCAGTTCTTGAGCGCAGCTCTTGCCGAGCGCCCCGATCTGCTCGATAACGCCTTGAAGCAGAGCGTGATCATCACGACCCCCTCGACGCTCATCGCCCTGCTCAAGGTCGTAGCCTACGGCTGGCGCCAGGCGCAGGCGACGGAGAACGCGGCGACGATCCGCGAGCTCGGCCAGGAGCTGTACCGGCGGCTCGGAGTCTTCACCACCCACCTCGCGAAGCTCCAGCAGCGCCTCGCGGGCGCGGTGGATGCGTACAACGCAGCCGTCGGCTCGCTCGAGCGGCAGGTCCTGCCCCAGGCCCGACGCTTCCCCGAGCTCGGCGTGACGCCCGATGCACCGCTGCCGCCGGTCGAGCCGGTCGAGCAGACACCGCGCAGGGTCACCCCGCCCCTGCCCTTCGACCCGGACTCGCATGAGGCCTGAGATCCACGGCACGCAGCGCTACTTCGCCTGGCTGTACTCGACCCCGCCGCTGCGCGAGCCCTTCGCCACGCTCCTCGAGCTGGAGCGCGAGATCTGCGCGCCCGCGCGCGCCGCCCTCGAGCACGAGGTGGCGCACGCGCGGCTCGAGTGGTGGCGCGGTGAGTGCGCCCGCGCGCGCGCGGGAACGCCGGCGCATCCGTTGATGCGCTCGCTCAGCGCGGCGGCGCAGCGGCTTGCGCTGCCGCTCGACTTGAGCGGGCTCGTCGATATCGCGACCTGGGATCTGGCCTGCGCGACCTTCGCCTCGCGCCAGGAGCTCGCCGGGTACTGCGCGCGCTGGGCGGCCGCGGTCACACAGCCGGCACTGCAGCTCGCCCTGCCCCACGCGCAGCCGCGGGCTGCCGAGCTCGGCCGCACACTTGGGGCGGCGCTCAAGGAGCTCGAGCTCCTCACCGAGCTCGATCGCGAGGCACGAGCCGGACGGCTGCGGCTGCCCCTGGATGAGCTCGCGGCTGCCGCGATCGATACCGGTGCCGTGTCGCACCCGCCCTGGAGCGAGCCGCTCACCGCGCTGCTCGCCGGGCGATTCAAGGTGCTGCGGGCCGAGCTCGCGGCCAGCATCGCGGCGCTCACCGCGCAGGAGCGGGGGGCGGTGCGGGGGGTGATTGTTTGGGCCGAGCTTGCGGGGCGCCATGCCGCGCGCGCCGCGGCCGCATTGCCCCATGCCTGGCAGCCCGGGGGCGCGAGCCGTCTCGCCGATGCCTGGCGCAGCTGGCGAGCCGCCCGCCGCGCCTCGCAGGCGCACTGACTTTGCACCGCTGCGAGCGTCCTCCCTATAGTCCGCGCATGACCGCCGCCTTCGATCCCCGCACCCACCAGGCTCGGCCCGATGAGCTCGCCGGGCGGGTGATCGCCATCACCGGCGCGAGCGACGGTGTCGGCCGCGCGGTGGCGATCGCCTGCGCGCAGCATGGCGCGAAGGTGATCCTCCTCGGCCGCAGCGAGCGCAAGCTCTCGGCGGTGCATGCGCAGATCGAGAGCGCCAGCCCGGCCGCCGAGCCCACCATCGCCGTGCTCGACCTCGAGAACGCGCTCGCGCCGGACTACGACCGCCTTGCGTCCGCGGTGCTCGAGCGCTTCGGCCGGCTCGACGGTCTGCTGCACAACGCCGCCATGGTCGGGGAGCTCGCCCCGATCGAGCACTACGACGTGCCCACCTGGTGTCGGGTGCTGCAGGTCAATCTCACCGCCGCCTTCGCCCTGACTCAGGTGCTGCTGCCCGCCCTCAAGCAATCGAGCGACGCCTCGGTCCTGTTCACCTCGAGCAGCGTCGGACGCCAGGGGCGTGCCTACTGGGGCGCGTACGCGGTGTCCAAGTTCGGGGTCGAGGGGCTCTCGCAAGTGCTCGCCGCGGAGCTCGAGAACATCAGCGCGATCCGCGTGAATGCCCTGAACCCCGGACCCGTGCGCACGCGCATGCGCGCGCAGGCCTACCCGGCCGGGAATCCGGCGAGCTGGCCACCGCCGGAGGCCGTTACGGGGCCGTACCTGGCGCTGCTCGGTCCCGCGAGCCGCGGGGTGACCGGAGGCAGCTTCGATGCGCAGTGAGGACTGAAGCGCGGCATCTGCAGCGTCATCTCCCCTGAAGCAGCGCGTCGATCTCGACGCTTTCGAGCTGTCGTGACTGGCCGCGCAGCTGGCGCCGCTCGAGCGCGAGCGGACCCAAGCGCGTGCGCAGCACACGGCTCACCAGCGCGCCCTGCCGCTCAAACAGCTGCCGGACGTCCTTGCCGCTCGCGCCCCGCGCCGTGAGCGTGTACCAGCGATTGGCGCCCTCACCGCCGGCGGTGCACTCACAGCGCAGAATCTCGAGCGCAGTCCCGCGATCGAGCCTGCCCTCGCCGATGCGCTCGAGCTGCTCGGCCGACAGCTCACCGTGCACGCGCACGCTGAACTCCGCCTCGAGTCCGCGCACCGCGCGCTGCAGCCGCGCGGCGAGCTCACCGTCGGAGGTCACGAGCTCGAGCCCGCCGTCCACGGCGGGCATGGGACTCACCGCCACGAAGCGCCGGCCCGCGACCCGCGGCAGGCGCTCGAGCAAAGGAGAGCCTGCGGCGAGGGCCTCCCCGGGCGAGCGGTGCAGGGCAAACAGCTGCCGACGCTCGCTCGGCCGGCGCCGCACCAGGCGTCCGTCCAGGCGAATCTGATCGGTCGCGCGCACCCGGCTGCCGAGCGTTGCGAGGTTGCCGTTGATCGTGAGGCGACCGGCGCGGATCCACGCCTCGGCCTCGCGCCGCGAGGCGAGCCCAAGATGGGCCAGCGCCTTCTGCAGGCGCTCCCCAGTGTCGTTCGGGTCGCCCACGCGCACCCCCTGACGGGGCGTCAGTCTTCGTGTCCTGCGTCGCGCTGCCCGGCGACGAGCCCCGGGGATGCGGTCGGCTGCGCCGACAGCTCGTCGTCGTCGCCGACCTCATCCTCGAGAGGGTCGCTCTCGATCGTGCCGGCGCCGGCGAGATCCCCGGGCATGATGCCGGCGGGGATGGCTGCGGGCGGGGCCTCGGCGGCATCCGCACCCGGCAGATTGAGCTGCAGCTTCAGATCGGTCATTGCCTTGAGCTCTGCGAGCGGCGGCAGCTCATCGAGACTCTTCAGCCCGAAATAGTCGAGGAACTCGCGCGTCGTCCCGAGGAGCTCCGGCCGGCCCGGGACATCGCGCACCCCGACGACGCGCACCCAGTTGCGCTCGAGCAGCGTCTTCACGATATCCGGATTGACGGCGACGCCGCGCACGGACTCGATCTCCCCGCGGGTCACCGGCTGCCGATAGGCGATCAGCGCCAGGGTCTCGAGCAGCGCTCGCGAGTAGCGCCGCGGGCGCTCCGGCCACAGCTTGGAGATCACGGCGGCGAGCGCCGGACGGACCTGGATCCGAAAGCCGGTGGCCGTCTCCTTGAGCTCCACACCCCGCTGCGCGTAGTCGGCCGCGAGGGATGCGAGCGCGGCGCGGATCTCATCGCGGCTCGGGCGCGCCGGCTCCTCGAACAGCTCCGCGAGCGCGGTGAGATCGAGCGGCCGACCCCCCGCCAGCAGCGCGGCCTCGATGATGTTCTTCAGTTCCAGCTCGTTCATGTGGAGATCATCCCATGAATCCTCTAGGAGGGCGTCCCGGCGTCGCCGGACGGCGACGGCGGCGCACCTTCGGTGTTGTCGGCCACCAGGTGCAGCGTGCGCGCGGAGCCCGCGGCGCGCACATGCAGCGGCGCGAACGGCTCAGCCTGAACGATGTCGATCAGCCCCTCGCGCACCAGCTCCAGGATCGCGACGAACGTGACGGTGATGCCCATCCGTCCCTCCTGCGGCCGGAACAGCTGCACGAACTCGATGAAGCTCGCCGCCTCGAGGCTCGCCACGATGTCGCTCATGCGCTCGCGCACCGACAGCGCCTCGCGCTGGATGTGATGGTGCGCGAACAGCTCGGCGCGCACGACCACCTCCTGGAATGCGACCAGCATTTCCTGCAGCGTCGTCTGCGGCAGCAGGCGCACGACCTTGCGATCCTTGAGCTCGGCGCTCGCGCTCCAGGTGTCGCGCTCCAGGCGCGGCAGGCCATCCAGGTTCTCGGCGGCCTGCTTGAAGCGCTCGTACTCCTGCAGGCGCCGCACCAGCTCGGCGCGCGGATCCTCCTCCGCGCCGTCGATGGCGTGCGCGCGCGGCAGCAGCATGCGCGACTTGATCTCGGCGAGCGTGGCCGCCATGACGAGGTACTCGCCCGCGAGCTCGAGCTGCAGCTCCTGCATCAGCTCGATGTAGCGCATGTACTGGCGTGTGATCTCCGCGAGCGGAATGTCCAGCACGTCGAGATTCTGCCGCCGGATGAGATACAGCAGCAGATCGAGCGGCCCCTCAAAGGCCTCGAGGAACACCTCGAGCGCCTGCGGCGGGATGTACAGGTCGCGGGGCAGCTGGATCATCGGCTCGCCGTTCACGACGGCGAACGGCATCTCCACCTGCTGCGGGGCGGAGGCTCCGGCGTGCGCTTCGGGCAGCTCGTTCGAGGTGACGAGTCGGATCACGATGTGGCCCTCCTACCGCAGGTGCATGGCGCGGCGCACGTCATCGAGCGTCGCCCGCGCCGCCTCGCGTGCCTTGTCGGCGCCCTCGGTCACGATGCTGCGCACCAGCTCGGGATTGTCCTCGTACTCCTGGGCGCGTTTGCGCATGGCGGTGATCTCCTCGACGATCTTCTCGATCAGCGGCTTCTTGCAATCGAGACAGCCGATGCCCGCGGTGCGGCAGCCCTCGCTCGCCCAGGCGCGGGTCTTGTCGTCGGAATACACGCGGTGCAGGTCGAACACCGGGCACTTGTCGGGGTCGCCGGGGTCCGTGCGCCGCACGCGCGCCGGATCGGTCTGCATCGCCTTCAGCTTCTGCGCCACCGCATCCGGGTCCTCGCGCAGTCCGATGGTGTTGCCGTAGGACTTCGACATCTTGCGGCCGTCGGTTCCCGGCACCTTCGGCGCCGCCGTGAGCAGCACCTGCGGCTCGGGCAGGATGGAGACGCCCGAGCCCTCGAGGTAGCCGAGCAGCCGCTCGCGATCGGCGACCGTGATGCGGGTGTTGCCCTGCACGATGGTGCGCGCACGCTCCAGGGCCTCCGCATCCCCGCTCTCCTGGAACTTGCGGCGCAGCTGGCGGTACAGCGTGCTGTTGCGTCCGCCGAGGCCCTTGACCGCGCGCTCTGCCTTCTGCTCGAAATCCGGCTCGCGGCCGTAGACATGGTTGAAGCGGCGCGCGATCTCGCGCGTGATCTCCACGTGCGCCACCTGATCCTCGCCCACCGGCACGAATGCGGCGCGGTACAGCAGGATGTCCGCGCTCTGCAGCAGCGGATAGCCGAGGAAACCGTAGGTGGCGAGATCCTTCTCCTTGAGCTGCGCCTGCTGATCCTTGTAGGTGGGCACGCGCTCGAGCCAGCCGAGCGGGGTGATCATGGAGAGCAGCAGGTGCAGCTCCGCATGCTCGGGGACGTGCGACTGGATGAAGAGCGTTGCGACCCCGGGGTTCAGACCCGCGGCGAGCCAGTCGATCACGACCGAGTGGATGAAGGGCTGCAGCTGGCTCGTATCCTCGTACCCGGTGGTGAGCGCGTGCCAGTCGGCGACGAAAAAATAGCACTCGTACTGGTACTGCAGCTCGACCCAGTTGCGCAGCGCGCCGTGGAAGTTTCCGAGGTGCAGCGGGCCCGTCGGACGCATTCCGGACAGTACGCGCCGCGTCTGCGGATTGGCGCTCATGCTTGAAGTTTCTTCTGGAAACGATGCGGGATTATATTGGAATTTGTCCGCGCCTACAGGCCGAACGCGGCGAGATCGCCCCGCCCGCGGCGCACGATCAGCGGTGGCGTGACCGCAAGGTCCACCACCGTCGTCGGCTCGATCCCGCAGTTGCCGCCATCGAGCACGGCGTCGATCTCGTGCTCCAGGCGCTGGCGGATCTCCTTGCCGTCGGTGAGCGGCAGCGCATCGCCCGGCAGCAGCAGCGTCGAGCTCATGAGCGGCTCGCCGAGCTCGGCGAGCAGCAGACGCGGCACCGGATGGTCGGGGACACGGATGCCGATGGTGCGGCGGCGCTCGTGCTGCAAG
>Ga0335081_10001127_pt1 | contig 42634 bp, 38 predicted proteins | sample Lox_Sample_35_FD_206713 | JGI IMG/M metagenome (GOLD analysis project Ga0335081, IMG submission 206713) | Soil microbial communities from Loxahatchee National Wildlife Refuge, Florida, United States - Lox_Sample_3.5 | ecosystem: Environmental > Terrestrial > Soil > Wetlands | place: USA... | reverse complement strand
TCTCCCTTCCGCGAGCATCGCCAGGATTTCAACGTGTGGGCACTGTGCCCGGCGGCCGAACAATCCGGTGTATCGCGCCCTTCGAGTGGCATTTATCGCCGTTCCCCGCTGGGCGCAAGCTATGACACCTTCGGCACCGAGCGCTACGTGCTCACCACTGACAACCACGCCGTGCGCGATGTCGCTTCGTTCGCGCCCTACGAATTTATTGAAATCCTGCTCAACAGCGATGTGTATGGCGGAGGCGGAATCTTTAATCTCTATGCGACTGTCGCTGCCGAAAACGAATGGGCGCCGTATGTTTTCGTGCACGAGTTCGGCCACCATTTCGCGGGATTGGCGGATGAATATTACACATCCGACGTCGCATATCTACCTCCGGAAAAACGAACCGAGCCCTGGGAACCGAATGTTACGGCGCTGCTCGATCCGCATGATCTGAAATGGAAGGATCTGGTCGCGCCGGGAACGCCGCTTCCCACCCCGTGGCCGAAAGAGCAATTCGATGCCATGGAAGCGCAAATCCAGGCGCAGCGAAAGAAGATGCGCGCGGAAAACCGGCCGGAATCCGAGATGACTGCGCTGTTCAAAGAAGAGCGCAAAAAAGAAGAAGAGATGCTGGCTTCAAACAAGTATTCGAAAGATGTCGGTGCCTTCGAAGGCGCGAATTACCTCTCGAAAGGTTATTACCGCTCACAGGAGAACTGCATCATGTTCACGCGTTATTCGCAGTTCTGTGCCGTGTGCCGCAGGGGAATCGAGCGGATTATCGGGATGTACGCAAGCGAGTAGAGGACGTGAAAGAGCCCACTCTGCTCCGCAGGAAATTTACGATTTCGCCCGTTAAGTACTGTGGCGGAGAAATCGTGAATACGCGCGCGGTTCCTGCGGCGATGCGGTTGCTTCCGTTGTGCAGCAAGACCGCGTCCGCTCGGTCAAGGAACTTCAACGCAGAGACTTTGAAGTCCGGAATTCCGGGATCGACGACGCTCAGATAGAGATCGGGCTCGAGAAAATTCAGAATGCTGTTCGACTCGATGATGGCGTTTTCGGATTCGGAAAGGCGCTCGCGAACAGCAGCCATACCTTGCTGAAGATGCCCCTGTTCAGTCCGAACCCACCAGACGCGGCTTGCGCCGGCGACGAGAAAACGAGAGGTATCGGAATCGCCAGAGCGGTCTTTTTCTTCCGTAATTGCCCAGCTATGGTCATCGGTAGCACATTGACATTGTTTGCCGTTCAGCGAACAGATTCCGTGCCCATACTGCGTGATCTTGAATGCTGTCCAGTTGAATTCGGGCAGCGCGGAGATCAGGCCTGCGACCACGCTAGTCTTACCCACGCTCCGCGAATTGCCGCCGACGACGATGATTGCCATAAAAACCGCGCGGACAGGAATGTCCGCTCCACACTCAGTCTTTCTTCGCCAGGCGCGCCATCGCGGCCAGTTGTTTCAGGTACTCGCGCAGCGGCTTCGCCGGAGTGCCCCAGAATGCCACTCCCTTCCCGCGCAGAACCTTATGGGGGAGAACCCCAGCCTGGCCGCCCAGCAACACCCCTTCTTCGATGCGCGCACGCTCGCCTATGCCGGCCTGGCCGCCGGAGACCACGTCTTTTTCAATGATTACACTTCCCGAGAGCCCAGTCTGCGCCGCCAGCACGACGTTCTCGCCGATCTGGCAGTTATGGCCAATGTGCACGAGATTATCGAGCTTGGTGCCGCGCCCGATGCGAGTCACATCCAGAGCGCCCCGATCAATCGTGCAGTTCGCGCCGATCTCCACATCGTCTTCGATTTCCAGTCGGCCGATCTGCGGAAACTTTTCGTATCGTCCGGTGCCAGGGTCGCGGACGTACCCAAAACCGTCACTGCCGAGAACGGCTCCCGCGTGTACGATCACCCGATTACCGATGCGAACACCGGGATAGATCGTGACATTTGGATAAATCACGCATTCGCAGCCGAGCTTCACATTTTCTCCGATTACCGATCCGGCGCCGACTCTGGTTCCTTCGCCGATTTCCGCGTTCTCGCAAACAACCACTCGCGCTTCGATGGTTACGTTCCGGGGAACTTTGGCCGATGAACCGACAATCGCACTTCCGTGTACGCACGCAGCCCGCAGCGCTGGCGGGAAGAGCAGTTGAGCGGCACGAGCGAACGCCAGCCTGGGGTGGGCAGAAAGGAGGAGAGGCTTCGAGTATGTAGGCAGCTCGGCAACACCACTCACAATTACAGCCGAAGCCGGTGACCGCAGAGCGGTTTCGAACCCCTTCTGGTCATCCAGAAAGGTCAAATCCCCGGGCTTTGCGGACTCGATGCTGGCGAGCCCTGCGATTCGCGCCTGTGGGTCACCTATTACCCGCCCATTCACGAAATCCGCAATCTCGCCAAGCGAACGCGGTTCTGCCTTTCGCGCCATTGCACAGTTTTATACGTTTACGCCTCCAAAGAAAAGCAGCGCTAAAATCTGGGTATGCAGCGGAAGATTTTCTGGCTCAGCTTTGGCGTGCTCGGTTTATTCGCCGACTTCATGCTTCCCTTCTGGTGGGCGATTGTGGCGACCATCCCAATTCTCTTTTTCAGCTGGTGGATTGCCTACCGCAGCGACTGGTTCTAGTACAAGGAAGGCTGGCCCGGAGGACGCGTCTTCCAGCGGCGATGTACCCACAGCCACTGCTCAGGGTAGCGACGAACGTAGCTCTCGATGATGTTGGTAAACAATGCTGTGTTTGCGATCGCATCGGCTTCGTCATTACCGGTTCGAACCAGTTTCACCGCGGGGTCAAAGCGCAGGCGATACTTCTGAAGAGCGGAATCCCAAATGGTGAAACCCGGCACGACAGCGGCATCCGTGCGCAACGCGAGCCGGGCGAGGCCACTGGCCGTGCAGGCGGGAATACCGAAGAAGTCGACAAACACTCCCTGCGGCGGGGTCATGTTGGTGTCCATCAGGATGCCGACAGCCTCGCCTTTTTTCATGGCAGACAGCAATCCGCGCACGAAGTCGTCTTTACTTACAGGCTGGTTGTCATGCATTGAGCGATAGTGGCGAATAAGGCGCTCAAGATAAACGTTGTCCATGGGCCGGGTGACGATGTGCATCCAGTGGCCGTTTAAGGAATGAAAAAACGCTGAAAGCTCCCAGCCACCAAAATGTGCTGTGAGGAACAGCACGCCCTTGCCGGGGGCGGCGGCGCGCTGATAATTCTCAAAACCGTCATAGATGATGACGTTGCGCGCATTCACGACGGTGTATTTGGGAAATAGGCACACCTCGGCCAATTGGCGGCCCAGGGAGGTAAACTCTCCGCGCAAGATCCTGGCGTGCTGGCGACGGCTTTTCTCGGGAAAAGCCCGCTCGAGATTGCGCATACCCACCTGCCGGAGACGCCCGTGAAGAACATAAACGGTCCACGCGAGACTAATTCCAGCAGCGCGCGCCAGCGGACGGGGCAAGGAGCCAATGAATTTTACAATCGTCCAGGCGAGGGCGTACTCAAGTCGCTGACGCATGTCGAGAGAACTGGTGACGTTAGCATCAGCAGAAATGCCTGTCAAACGGAAGACTTCCGGATGTTCAACTGCAGAGGTTTCAGCCCGCAGCCCGGGCCGACTTGGGCGCGGTCTGGTTCAGATCGGCTTCGATCGTCACCTCAACTTTTGAGCCGGGCTTGAGAGCGACTTTCTTTCCATCGCCGTCCTCGAGAGTATTTTCGATACGAATCTCGCGATAGAGTTCGTCCGCACCCTCCACTGCGATCTCGGCTTTCTCCGGCTGAGAGGGATGCGCAGGCTTGATGATTTTCTCGACAGTTCCGGGCAAGGTTGTTGCTGGTTTTTCCTGGGGGTTCAAGGGGTGCTCCTTTGGGATTCGGAAGGAATGCTGTTGAAGGAACTATAGCACGTCCAGTGACCTTGATCACCCGCCTCTTGTGACCCTGATCGCTTAATTTCTCGTTTTGTCGGACTAGTATTTGCCTGCACATAAATCTCACGAATTAATTTCGAAACCTGATAAGAGGGCAGGGGGGTTCAATCCCTGGCTGCCGATGAAAAGGAGAAAGCCATGAGGACAATACGACCATTCCTCTTCATACTGTTACTTACATTGACCGCGTGCGCGCTGCTTGTCAGCCAGGAGCGAAGCGGCCCGGGCTCATTACCAATCGGTAAGACAGTCAAGATCGAGGCTCCCCTGGGACTTCCACCTGTGCCAATTCCGGCGGATAATCCCCCGACGGCGGAGACCATCGCGCTTGGCCGGCGACTCTACTACGATCCGATTCTTTCGGTCGACAACACCGTTTCCTGCGCCACTTGCCACGACCCGCAGTCTGGTTTTGCTGATCCAAAGCCGGTGTCGGAAGGTGTCGGGAAAAAGACCGGCACAAGAAACTCACCAACTGTGATCAACGCCGCTTATTTCAAGGTGCAGTTCTGGGATGGCCGCTCGCCCAGCCTTGAGAACCAGGCGGAAGGCCCAGTACAGAATCCTGTGGAGATGGCAAACACTCTAGCGACAGTCGAGCAGAGGCTGAACGCCGATTCCAGCTATCGCGAGCAGTTCGCCAAAGCCTGGGGCGACCGGCCGATCACGTATGAAATGGTCGAGAAAAGCATTGCCTCATTCGAGCGTACCGTGATCAGCGGCAATTCGCCTTTCGACCGCTGGAAGTATGGTCACGACGAACATGCCGTAAATGAGTCGGTCAAGCGTGGATTTGTTGTCTTTACCTCTGAGAAAAAAGGAAACTGTGCCGCCTGTCACACTGTGGGTTCGAAATATGCATTGTTCACCGACAACGGATTCCACAATGTTGGCATTGGCACCGACATGGGAAAGTTCACGGATGTTGGCCTTTTCGCAGTAACGCACAACGAGGCGGACAAGGGAAAGTTCAAGACCCCGTCGTTGCGCAACATAGCTGAGACAGGCCCTTACATGAGCGACGGCAGCTTGAAAAACCTGAAAGAAGGAGTGGATTTCTACATTGGCGCTGGCAACTCGAACCCGAATCTTGATAAGAAGATTCATGTGCTGGATTTCCTCACCGGACAGGAGCGCGCCGATCTGGAAGCGTTCCTGAACTCACTGAGCGGCGAGACGCCGCCGAATGTCGGGCCACTGCCAGAGTTGAACAAGGCGCAGGCTCGTAAATGACGGGGTAATGGCGGCAGCTTGGGGAAGCCGGCAGCACTCTGGCGGTATACCGTCCCTAGATCGCCGGCTGCTGCTGAGTCATGCAATGAATGGCGCCGAATCCCCAAACCAGATCGCCGCAATAAATGCCTACTATTTCGCGGTCGGGAAACAGGTCAGCTATGATGTCGAGCGCCACGCGATCGTTGGGGTCGTTAAAGACCGGAACCAGCACCGTGCCGTTCGCAGTGTAGAAATTGGCATAGCTCGCGGGCAGGCGCCGTCCTTCGAAGATAACCGGATTCGGCATCGGCAGTTCGATGATCGCTAGTGATTTTCCGTCCTGGTCGGTGGCAGCCCGAAGCCGACGAATGTTCTCGCGAAGCGGTTCGTAGTTCGGATCGTTCGGGTCGGCCTCGACTGCGGTAACCACAGTATCCGGAGAGACAAAGCGCGTGATGTCGTCCACATGGCCGTGCGTATCGTCGCCGGCAATTCCGGAGGCCAGCCAGATGACATTGCTGATTCCGAGATATTGCCTGAAAACTTTCTCGTAATCGCGGCGTGTCATGCCCGGATTGCGCTGCTGAGTTTTGCTCAACAAGCACTCTTCGGTCGTGAGCAGAGTGCCAACGCCGTTTACGTCGATCGAGCCGCCCTCGAGGACGACGCGGGTCTTCCTGAATTCCGGAGTGATTGGTTCGGCATCCGCATACTCCGCCATGAAGCGGCCGATGTTTGCATCATGCTGATGGTTGGAATATTTCGCCCAGGCGTTGAAGCGCCAACAGGTCGCGGCGAGGCGGGCGTCGGGAACCCCGCGACCGGGAACGTCTTCGCGGGCGAGGGCGCCCGCGCCACACCGGACGAAAATGCAGCCGGAATCGCGTGTCCAGACGCGATTCGTCGGCCAATGATGAAAGCGAATCTGCTCGCTGAAAGCATTTGCGCGTGTCAGCACGTTCCGGGCACGCCTCTCGGAAGCTAAGTCATTGACAATAATCTCGACTTTTTCGTGGCGGGAAAGATTTCCGATGATTTCCGCATATACCCACGGAATCGGCTCGAACTTACCCGGCCAGTCATCGCGGAAATGTGGCCACGCAAGCCAGGTGGCGGCGTGTGGGTCCCACTCGGCGGGCATGCCGAAACCCTTTTGTGTTCGGGAAGAGCTTTGCCGCGTCGACATAGTTAGTCGATCAACCGGTTGGTAATCGGCCCGTATGCGTCAATGCGCCGGTCGCGGAGAAATGGCCAGTTTCGGCGGATGTCTTCCATGGTGCGAACATCCACTTCGCCAATAAGAATTTCTTCCTTGTCGTGCGAGGCTTCGGCAATCACGCGGCCGAACGGGTCACACAAAAACGATCCGCCCCAGAACTCAAGGCCTGCGCCCGGCGCTGACTTGCCGCGTATGTTGCCAGTTTCAAAGCCCACACGATTCACGACGGCAACATAAACCCCGTTCGCAATCGCGTGCGCCCGCTGAATGGTCCGCCAGGCGTCGTGCTGCGACGTTCCGAATTCGGATTTCTCCGCCGGGTGCCAGCCAATTGCGGTCGGATAGAACAAAATCTGCGCACCCCGCAATGCGGTCAAGCGTGCGCCCTCGGGATACCACTGGTCCCAGCACACCAGAGTGCCAACGCGGCCGACATCGGTATCGAAGGCCTTGAAGCCAAGATCACCCGGAGTGAAATAAAATTTTTCGTAATAGAGCGGATCGTCGGGGATGTGCATCTTGCGGTACAGACCGATAAGCGCGCCATTGCTGTCGAATACGGCCGCGGTATTGTGATAGACCCCAGCTGCTCGCTTCTCGAACAAAGACGCAATCAACACGATCTTTAGTTGCCGGGCGAGATCCGACAGCTTCTGCGTGCTGGGCCCGGGGATAGGCTCGGCCAGATCGAACAGGGCAGCGTCTTCACGCTGACAAAAATACTGTGTTTGAAAAAGTTCGGGGAGACAGACGATGCGCGCGCCGCGTTTCACCGCATCACGAACCATGTCGAGTGCGTGCTGAAGATTCTTCTCGGGCTCGGGCCCAGCGGACATCTGCACAAGGCCGACGGTAAATTTGTCAGGTGGCAAAGACAGTCCTCAGAGGAAATCAGGATAGCAAATTACCAAAGTTTGCAACTCTGTTCGTGCCTCGCCTGCGCCTGAACACGTAGAATCTGAAAGCGGCTCGAGGTCGTTCTGATCGATTCTCTAAGACTCACTTTCGTGGCTTTGCTTCTCTCGCTGGCGTCTTTTGCGCAGGGGGGCAGCGGAGAGCTGCGCCTGAAAATCACCGATCCCTCCGGATTCGGCATGCGTTGTGTCGTCCAGTTGGTAAGCGAAGTCAACGAGTTTCGCGAGTCATTCGTGACCGATGACGGCGGCCATCTCTCGCTCAAGCGACTGCCTTACGGCGTGTACCAATTACAAATTCAGCAGCCCGGTTTTGCATCGTTTTCGAAGCAAATGGAAATCCGTTCGCCATTGCCCAGCACATACACCATCAAGCTGCAACTCGAATCGCCTCGAACATCGATTACGGTCACTGATTCCGCGACCCTGATTGATCCTTACCGTGCCGGCTCAAACAATCAGATCGGATCCGAGACTATTCAGGACCGCGAGACTTCCCTTCCCGGCCGCTCATTGCAGGACCTGGTCAATTCGCAGCCTGGCTGGCTGTACGAAGGAAATGCCGTCCTGCACCCCCGCGGCTCGGAATACCAGACGCAGTTTGTCGTGGATGGAATTCCTCTCACCGACACGCGCGCCCCCAGCTTTGGGCCGGAGATTGAGGCGGACGACGTGGATTCCATGAATATCTATACCGCCGGTATACCAGCCGAGTACGGAAGAAAAATGGGCGGGGTGGTCGAAGTGAATACTATCAGGAACGCGCAGCCTGGGTTTCATGGTGTTACTTCGCTCTCGGGAGGCAGTTTCGAGACGGCAGCCGGATTTACAGAAATTCAGTACGGATGGGGCAAGAACACGCTGGAAGCATCTGCCGACGGAAACATGACGAGCCGTTTCTTAAATCCGGTCGTGCCGGAGAACTACACAAATCAAGCCACCAACGGCGATTTCTCTCTCGAATACCAACGGCAGCTCACGCCAGCCGACCGGCTGAACCTGATGGTTCGGCACGAACTGTCTCGTTTTCAGATTCCCAATGAACAGATCCAAGAGCAAAATGGCCAACTTCAGAACGGCGACAACTTTGAAACCATGGGCATCGTCGCCTATGACCACATTTTCTCGTCCGATGTGCTTGGCAGCCTGCGTGGAATGGTGCGAGATGACTCGAACGATCTTTCCTCGAATGCGTCGTCCACACCCGTGATCGCGTTTCAGCATAACGACTTCAAGGAAGGATATTTCAACGGAAGCCTGTCGGTGCATCAGGGGCGGAACGAGTGGAAGGGGGGTGTTGAATCAGACGCATTGTTTCTCCGTGAGAACTTCAATGATCTGATCACCAACCCGGCGCAGTTCGATCCGGGTACGCCGGGTACCTTCGCATTCACCGGATCGCGGCCCGACCTTGAGCAGGCTGCCTTCGTCGAAGACCTGATTCGCCTTGGCAAATGGACCGTCAATGCGGGCATCCGCTGGGATCACTATCAATTACTGGTGAATCAGAATGCGGTCAGCCCGCGCGTCGCTGTGGCCCGCTATCTTCCTTCTGCTGATGTCGTTCTGCACTTTTCATATGACCGCGTATTTCAGACGCCGTCGTTCGAAAACATTTTGTTGTCCAGTTCGCCAAGCCTGCAGGCGTTGAATCCGGACGTGTTGCGCCTGCCGGTTTTGCCTTCGCGTGGAAACTACTACGAGGCCGGGATAACGAAGGCATTTTTCGGCAAGTTGCGGCTGGATGCGAACTACTTCCGTCGTCAGGTGAACAACTATGCCGACGATGACCAGCTTCTGAACACCGCGGTCAGCTTCCCAATCGCTTTCAATCATGCCATCATTTACGGCGCGGAAGGCAAGCTTGAAGTCCCGCAGTGGGGCCGCTTTTCCGGATTTGTGAGCTATTCCTATCAAGTCGGCAATGCATGGTTTCCCGTCACCGGAGGCCTATTCCTAGGAGATGACGCGGTCACGGCAACGACAGTGCTGAGTGGGCACTTCGCCGATTCACAAGATCAGCGCAACACGGTCCGCGCCCGCGTGCTGGGTCACATTACACCGCGGCTCTGGGCGGCTGCGGCTACGGAATACGGCAGCGGGTTGCCATTCGACTTCGCCGGCACTTATCAGCAAGCGCTCGCCGAGTATGGATCGGCGATGGTGGACCGCATTAATTTCTCGCGTGGCCGTGTCAGACCGAATCTTTCCGTCGATGCTTCGATAGGAGCAGACCTTTACCAGAAGGAAAAATTCAAAACCCGAGTCCAGGCCGATGTGGAGAACATCAATAACCGTCTCAACGTGATCGATTTCGGGGGATTGTTCTCAGGCAATGCCATCGCTCTGCCACGCAGTTATTCCTTGCGCTGGACGACAAATTTCTGAAGCTATACAGGCCTCTCGGCGAGAGTAGCTCGATGGGTAGTTAATACTCCTTCGGATCAAGCAACTGCAGCGGAAACGCCGCGGGTACCGGAGGAGGGTTGAACCCAGGGCTGCTTCTCCCCGCGAGTTCGTAATCGAACGGAACAAAACCGATCTGGGAAGCCGGTGAGCCCGGCTTCAGCATGAAATTATCCTGCGGATAATTCGGGTCTACGAACTGGGGATTGGCGAAAATCGAGTGCTGATCCTCTCCCAATGCCTGCCAGGCGGCGAAATCGTGGCGCATGGGCTGTCGATACTGGCCGGGTTCAGTGGTGATAAACTCCGGCTTCTCGCCGCGCGTGTTCCAGTAAAGATTGTAATCCAGCACAAATCGGCTCGGGCAATTATCGTGGCACGACCACTTTCCGGGCTCGTTCTGAAGTTTTCCCTGGTCCCATACCGCGATGTTGTGAGTAAAGGTAAATGTCAGTTGATTGTCCCCGCCCCGTTGCAGCAACCACTTTTTCGGATAAGCGAAAACATTGTTCGTGATCACGTCATTCTGCGGAATTTCGCCATCCAGCATGTCGGCGAAATTAATAAACAGCCCCGCCCCCGATACGCGATACACCAGATTGTTCTTCGCAACAATGTTGCTTGCGCCCTGATCGAAATAAATTCCGTTGCCGCCATAGCCTCCGGGGCCGGGGTCGTGCGTCACATCGTGTATCACATTGTTCAAGACCTGATTCCCTTTAGTGTCGGAGCTGGAGAAATAAATGCCGCCCATGTCGCTGGTCACGCCCTGGCCGAGGTTCCACATCCGATTGAAGGCAACCATATTGTCGTGCGCATTGCCCACGCCGTTGCTGATATTCAGCTTGAAGCCGATACGAATTGCGCCATTGTAAAGGTCGTAAATTTCGTTGTGAGTTACGGTGTTGTGATGCGAGTTGCCAACCCACACCCCAGTCCCGATACCAGAGGGAATGATCCTTCCTGCCCCCTCAATCACATTGTTGTCAATGATGTTGTATTGCGGGACGGAATTATCCGCATCGTCGCCGCGGTGCGCCTGCCTGCCGATGCGGATCGCACCATAGCCGATGTCGTAAAGGGCGCTGTCAATGACCTGGTTTCCAGTACCCGCGCCGAAGAAGTCAATGGCCCAACCCTGAATATGGTCGACGATATCCGAATCAAAAACGATGTCACTGCAATCGCGAAAGCTCAAAGCGCCGGAAACTTTGCCCCCCCCTTGCAGGTCCCCCAGACCCTCGGGACCAGGCAGCCAGTTGTCGTGAGAAAACGTGAGCCCTTTGAACGTCACATATTGAAGCCCCTCTGCCATGATCAACTGAGGCACCTGCGGGATAATTACGGGTGATTTGTTTGGGTCTTCGCCGGATTTTGCGACATAGGTCAACGTCCAGGTTCCCGCGCTGGTAGTGCAATCAGCATCGGTGCAGCGGTCAAGGTACCATTGGCCCGGCTTACTCAAATTCTCTTTTACATTTTCGATCAGATAACGATGATTGGGAAAAAATCCTGACACGCGCCCGCCTGCGCCCGCAGCTTCGCCAATCTGGCGCGGAGGCATGAATGTTGGGGTGGTGTAGACGATGTGCCGGCTGGTGTCGACCGACTTCAACCGCAAACGGCTCATCGTCCATTTTTCGAAATCGAGGACCTCGACGTCACCCAACGAGATACCGTGGTAGTTCGGCGCAACATCGTCGTTTTTGTAATAGAAAGCGTCGAAGCAAAGCCACCCGCTTTGCTGCCGCTGCATCGGACGCCGCATGCCCGGTCCCATGCCAGGGAACCGCCCGGGAAAGCGGCCAAAAGGCCTGCCGTAAGGGCCAGCGCCGAGCCCCGTCCCGCGCCGTTGCTGACCACCACCCTCCGGGACTGCGGGCACAGTGCATGTATCGGTCTGCTCGGGCACGGTTACCGGGCGGTCAATGTAAAGGTAGCCATCGTCGGTGGTGCGAGGACGATAACGTCGCTCATCGTTAAAGAAGAGCGCTTCAAAATTGTGGTAATCGGTTGAGTTCAGTTTTGATGTCCAAGTATTGCCGGTGACCTTTGTCCAGCCCGTAATCTGACGTCCGCCGCTGATCACTGGCTTTTCACCAGGATAGGCTTCGTAGATCACAGGAGCGTTCGACGTTCCTGAGTCTTTAGGATCAAATCGAATTGGAGTTTGAAGGAAATAAGTGCCGCCGCGCAGCATCACCCGGATTGCGTTCTTTTTGTTGTGAGCTTCCCGGACGGCCTTGCGTGCGCGGTCAAGCGTCGCGAAGGGCCCGTCGGTGCGTCCTGAATTCGGTCCGTCCAGCCTGCCGCTCCAACTGTCATTGCCCGCGGGAGAAACATAGAAATCTGCGTTCGCCTGGGCCGCCACGCTCGAAACATGCTGAAAAAAGAATGCACCAGACGCGAGGGCAGCAAGCGCGATTAAGGGCAAAACGGAAGAGAAGCTTCGCGGGGCGGGCAGTTTCATATCAGGGAAGAATAACTGCGAATGCGAAGAATGAGCAATGAGGGGAAATGCGTTCGCCCTTGACCAAGTACCGTCATCCCTTTCCTGTGCATTACACTGGTCGTTTGACACTCGACTTTCATAGACTGGCTGATCAAGTACGATCGGGCGAGCCGCGCGCTCTGGCGCGTGCAATCTCTACCGTTGAAAATCGCGCTCCCGGTTCGGCCGATTTGCTGAAAGCAGTCTTCGCCTTCAGCGGCAAAGCGCGGATCATCGGCCTCACCGGCGCACCTGGCGCGGGGAAGAGCACGCTGGTCGATCAACTGGCGCGACACTATCGGAAAGAAGATCGCAAAGTCGGAATCATCGCGGTCGATCCGACCAGCCCATACACAGGCGGGGCAATTCTTGGCGATCGCATCCGCATGCAGGACCATTTTTCCGACCCCGGAATTTACATTCGCAGCATGGCGACGCGCGGATCATTAGGTGGACTCGCCCGAACCACTGCCGATGTCGCCATGCTGCTCGATGCATCGGGCCGCGACCCGGTGCTGATCGAAACGGTTGGAGTCGGTCAGGATGAGGTGGATGTCGTACGGCTTGCGCACATCACGATTGTCATTCTCGTTCCTGGCATGGGCGACGATGTGCAGAGCATCAAGGCGGGCATCATGGAAATCGCCGACATTTTCGTAGTCAATAAAAGCGACCGGGAAGGAACGGAAAGGGTTGAGCGTGAGATTCGCGCGCTGCAATCATTGGCAATCAGGAAAGATGAATGGGTTCCGCCGATCGTGAAGACCGTTGCCAGCGAGGGAAGAGGCGTGACCGAACTGGCCAGTGCGATTGCAGAGTATGAATCTTTTCTGCAGAATGAAAATCGGCTGCTGAAGCATACCGTTCACAACTGGGAGGAGCGGCTGATGGAAATGCTGCGTGATTCCATGATGCAAAGGGCCCGCGAGCAGCTTGGGGACGGCAGCATTGCGCGTCTCGCAGCCGAGGTTGCCGCACACAAGCGCGACCCATACTCGTTGGTCGAGGAGATCATTGCCGGCACAGCACGGCATTCGTAGTGCAATCCGCTCGCTCACTGCCAGAAACTCCGCAATCGTGTAGAGTCATTATCGATATCTCATTCAGGTTGAACCTAATGTCAATTCGATCATCGGCCATTGCGGTTTTTTTCTGTCTGCTTGCAGGAGTAAGCTCCACACAAACCATTTCCCTTCCCAAGAATTCAGAGGCTAATGTGACACGCTACACGCTCCCCAATGGTCTGCGTGTGGTGATTATCCCTAATAACCTTGCGCCGGTGGTTACGGTGCAGGACAACTACCTGGTGGGAGGGGATGAGACCCCTGACGGTTTTCCCGGCATGGCGCATGCGCAGGAGCACATGGCATTTCGCGGATGCGCTTCACTGAGCGCTGACCAGATCGCCGCGATCTTCGCTCAGATGGGCGGCGACAACAACGCCGATACGCAACAGAACATTACCCAGTATTTTGAAACCGTACCGGCCCAGGACCTTGACATTGCACTGCAGACCGACGCCGACTGCATGCGCAATATCATCGATAGCCAGGAACAATGGACGGAGGAGCGGGGCGCCATCGAACAGGAAGTGTCACGCGATCTTTCCGACCCCACTTACAAATTCGTCGTTCGCATGAACGAAGATATGTTCGCCGGCACGCCGTATGCGCATGATCCTCTTGGAACCAGGCCCTCTTTTGACGCGACCACGGGCGAAATGCTGAAGAAGTTTCAGGAAACGTGGTATTCCCCGAATAATGCGATTCTGGTGATTAGCGGGCAGGTCGACGCAGAAAAAGCCCTTGCCGCAGTCAAGAAGCTTTACGGGGATATTCCGAAGAAAAACATTCCAACCCGCCCCGACGTACACCTGCAACCGGTCAAGGCCGAACATTTCACCTTGCCTAGCGACTTTCCCTACATCATCAGCATTATCGGTTATCGCGTTCCCGGGACCGATAGTCAGGACTATGCCGCTATCCGCATTCTGAGCGATGTACTTGCCAGCCAGCGAGGCGACATTTATGGACTTGTGCCCGAAGGCAAGGCCCTCGAAGCTGGTTTTCAGCTGGCGGCGAGCTATCCAAAGGCTGGGGCTGCGATCACGTATGCTGTGATTCCCAAAACAGCAAAGCCCGCGGAGATCGAGCAGGCTCTGCAATCGGTGATCGAAAACTACGTGAAAAGCGGCGTTCCGGCAGATCTGGTAGAAGCGGCAAAGCGCAGCGAGGTGGCTTCATTCGAATTTGAACGCAATTCGATTCCCGGCCTGGCGTCGCTTTGGTCGCAGGCGCTGGCAGCGGAAGGCCGCAATTCCCCGGAAGAGGACGTAGAGGCCATTGAGAAAGTCACCCTGCAGGATGTGAATCGAGTCGCAAAAGAATACCTCGTGAATCAGAGCGCAATCGTAGGAACACTTGTGCCTGAGCCTTCCGGGGAAGCGGTAGCCAGCAAGGGATTCGGCGGATCGGAGAAGGTAACCGCGACGCCCACCAAGGCGGTGACCCTTCCGCAATGGGCACAGCCGCTGCTGCAGGCAACCGAAGTGCCGAAGTGGAACCTGCATCCGGTACAGACGACTCTTCCCAACGGTATTGATTTGATCGTCGAGACTGAAAACTTGACCCCGACTATCACCGTGGCGGGAGAAGTTCGGCACGAGGCTGATCTTGAAACTCCGCCGGGACAAGAGGGCGTTTCGAGCGTCCTCGATTCACTGTTTTCTTACGGAACCACTACGCTCGACAGGCTTGCCTTCCAGAAGGCGCTGGACGATATCGCTGCGAACGAAAGTCCGGGGGCAAGCTTTTCACTTCAGGTTCTTAAGCCGTTCTTCGATCGCGGACTGCAACTTCTCGCGGAGAACGAATTGCAACCGGCATTGCCTGACCCAGCCTTCAAAGTTGTTCAGCAGCAGACCGCGGATTCGGTTGCAGGTTTGCTGGAGAGTCCCGATTACCGCGCGGAGCGCGCATTATTGAAAGGCTTGTTTCCAGCCAGCGATCCTGTCTTACGTGAACCCACTCCGCAGAAAGTTTCGTCACTGACGCTGCAGGATGTCCACAATTACTTCGACAAGACCTTTCGGCCCGATCTTACAAAAATTGTCATCATCGGCGATATTTCTCCTGAAGAGGCGAAAAGCGAGGTGATGAAGTGGTTTGGAAACTGGAAGGCCGAGGGGTCGAAGCCTGACGTCGATCTGCCGGCCGTCCCCCCCAACAAGGCGAGCGCAACCGAAGTTCCCGATCCGACGCGCCTGCAGGATGAGGTGACCCTTGCCGAAGAATTGCCGATGAACCGATTCAATCCGGACTATTACACGCTGCAGGTCGCCAACCACATTCTTGGCGGCGGATTCTACGCAACCCGGCTTTATCGCGACTTGCGCGAGAAGACGGGATATGTGTACACCGTCGGGGCATCGCTCAACGCGTCTCGCACGCGGGCGCGTTTTACTGCTTCGTTCGGGGCCGATGCGGTGAACGTGCCAAAGGCCCGGGCGCTGCTGGTCCAGGATTTGACCGAACTGCAAACCACGCCGCCGAGCGAGAGCGAAATGCAACAGGCCTTAGCCATGCTGCTTCGCGAGATTCCTTTGGGTGAAGCGAGCGAGATGCGAATTGCCGATGGCCTGCTATCGCGTGCACTCATGGGATTGCCGCTCGATGAGCCAGTCCGCGCGGCGGAGCGTTACAAAACCACCACCGCCGAGCAGGTCAAAGCCGCCTTCGCGAAATGGATCCGCACGAATGACTTTGTGGAGGTGACGCAGGCGCCAGCGGCCAAGTAACTGGGATTGCCTCAAATTGAAAATCCCTGCCCGACGTTGCCTCGCGCAGGGATTTTTCATTCGCAACGCGCGGACAGGAATGTCCGCGCCTCACGTGCTTACAACGCGGTGCACACCGCCTTTACTTCGGTGTACTGCTCCAATACCTCGTGACCCATCTCGCGGCCCCATCCGGATTGCTTGTATCCGCCGAAGGGCAGGGCGGCGTCGAAGATGTTGTAGCAGTTGATCCACACCGTTCCAGCTCTGAGCTGTGCGGCGGTACGGTGCGCCTTCTGGATGTCCTTCGTCCAGATGCCAGCGGCGAGGCCATAGATCGAATCATTAGCTGTGGCTACAAGATCATCCGAGTTGCTGAATGGAATCGCAGTCACCACCGGTCCGAAGATTTCTTCCTGTACCACTTTCATATTGTCGCTGGTATTCACCAGAACCGTCGGTTTAACGAAGTAGCCTGTGTTACCGTGGCGGCTGCCGCCGGTGGTCGCTTTCGCGCCTGCTGCAAGACCGGATTCCAGATAGCTGCAAACCCGATTAAGCTGCTCGGCTGAGACCAGCGGGCCCATGTCGGTGTCCGGTTCCATCCCTGCTCCGAGGCGGATTTTTTCGGCTTTTTTCGAAACTCCGTCCACTACCTCATCGAAGATTGGCTTTTCAATGAACAGGCGTGAACCCGCACAGCAGCACTGGCCGTGGTTGAAGAAAATAGCGCTGGCGGCTCCGGAGATCGCAGCCTTCATGTCCACATCGGCAAATACTACGTTAGGCGATTTACCGCCAAGCTCAAGGGAAACCTTCTTCAAATTGCCAGCCGCGGCCTGAAGGATCAGCTTGCCGACCTCAGTCGAGCCGGTGAATGCGATTTTGTCGACGTCGGGGTGAGCGGCGAGCGCAGCCCCGGCAGTTTCGCCATAGCCGGGCACGATGTTGACCACGCCATCGGGGAATCCTGCTTCCTGAATCAGTTCCCCCAAACGGAGGGCTGAAAGCGGCGTCTGTTCAGCCGGCTTGAGAACAACCGTGTTACCCGCGGCCAACGCCGGCCCGAGCTTCCAGGCGGCCATGAGCAAAGGGAAGTTCCATGGGATGATCTGCCCTACAACGCCGACGGGCTCACGCAGGGTATACGCCAGATATTTCGCACCGGGAGTGTAGGGGACAGAGATCGGAATCGTGTTGCCTTCGATCTTTGTGGCCCACCCGGCCATGTAGCGGAATTGATCGACGACCAACGGCACATCGGCCGCGCGCGCGACCTTGAGCGGCTTGCCATTGTCGAGCGATTCGATCTGCGCAAACTCTTCTGTGTTCTCTTCGATCAGATCGGCCAGCTTCCAGATCAGGCGTCCGCGTTCAGAGGCGGTCATCTTCGTCCATGGGCCGCTTTCGAATGCAGCACGAGCAGCTTTCACCGCTCGATTGATATCCTCGCGATCGCCCTCGGCGACCTGCGCGAGCACCTCGCCGGTCGAAGGGTCATATGTGGGAAACGTTTTACCGGAAGCGGCTTCGGCCCATTTTCCATTGATGAACATCTTGTGTTTGCGGGAGATAAAACCTGAAACTTTCTCTTCCGGGAGAGAAATCTTGAGAGCAGTTGCCATAGTGTTCCTCCTTGATGACAGGCCTTGAGGTGGGCTTTAACATTGTATAGCGGAAGAGCGAGCCTCGGGTAGCTGGGACCCCTTCTGGGGGCATTCATTTATCCTCTGAGGCTTTCGCTAGAATGTCCAAATGTTACGACTGATGTGCATCACCGCCCATCCAGATGATGAGGCAGGCGGTTTTGGCGGTTCCCTACGGCTTTACGGCGAACGCGGCGTGGAAACCTGTGTCATCTGCCTCACGCCGGGACAGGCAGCATCACACCGAGGCGAGGCGCGCACTGGCGAAGAGTTGGCAGAAATGCGGCGCAAGGAATTTCTGGCTTCATGCGAGATACTGAAAGTCTCGCGACCGATTATTCTCGATTATCCTGACGGCCAGCTTTACCGGCAAGAGCTCTACAAGGTTGTGGGCGACCTGGTCAGGCACGTCAGACAGATTCAGCCACACGTCATCATGAGCTTTGGCCCGGAGGGCGGCGTGACTGGCCATCCGGACCACTCGATGGCTTCCATCTTCGCTACCATGGCATTCCATTGGGCGGCGCGGACGAGTTTATATCCGGAACTGCTCGAAAAAGGCTTGACGCCGCACCGGACGCAAAAGCTTTACTACGCCACCGCGAATTTCGTGTTACCTGACCGGGAGCCAATTTCCCTACCTCCGATCACGACCGTCATTGAAATTGGGAATTATCTTGAAACCAAGATCAAGGCCTTCAAGTCACATACGACCCAGGCCCCTTTATGGAAGCTGTTCGAATCGCACATTCGTCCGCGGGGCACGCGAGAGATGTTCCACCTCGCCGCGAGCGTGAACATTGGCCATGCGATCGAACCGGAAACCGATTTGTTTGCCGGAGTACAGGAGTAACGGCCAGCGACAGCCACGAATTATGCGTCACCCTCACCCTCCGCGGCCTCTGTGGTTTGAGGATTTTTCAGAAGCCGCGAGAGGTCCACAGTGGATGAGATCATCTACTTCGCCTTGATAATTTCCGCCAGCATGTCGGGTTTGCTGGTGTCGGGCGAAAGGTGCGGATACTTTTCTCCGCCGTGGTAGGCGAGTTTATAGGTCACAAAATAATCTGTATTCTCTACCAGCAATTCGAGGGGCTGCGAACTGATCTTGCCGGCCTTCAATGCATCTCGCAGCACCTCAGGTGTGAAGCGCCGGCCATTCACGGCGACGACTTTCATTCCAGGCCCGATACCCGCCTTTGCGGCGATCATATTTTCGATCGTATCGATAATTCGGCCGTCATCTTTGATCAGAAGGCCAATGGAAAATGCCGCGTCGATAGCTCCGCGATCATGTTCGGCAGCGCGCATGAGATCAGACGGATTATCGTCATATGTCAGTTTCCAGCCGCTGTTTTCAATTCCAGTCAGAGGAGCGCCGGGGCCGTGATTTTGTAACCGTTCGGTCCAGAAGCCACCCCAGTTGTAGGGCACGACCTGGTTTAAGGCGTTCATGACCTCATCGAACGTGTAAGTCTTCAGGTCGGGCTGCCCTCCGGGGGGACCGTAGAAAAGGCGGCAGAAATCGTCGATCGATTTTTGTCCGTGTGTCTGCTGGCGAATAATCGTGTCCGCCCACAGCCAGTTCAGAACATCTTCATCGTAGTAATCGAGATCGCGGCGCCACGATTCCCACTGCGGCGGCGCGTTCTGCATTGCAGGCACGCCGTCCGCAGTGTCCTGCAGGTTGCGCCACACACGCCCGGGCATGTAATCCATCCCTGCCGCGATCAGCGCCAGATTGTCGCGGTACTCTTCAGGAGTGCGTATTCCGCTGCGTGCGCTCAAAACGTCACCCAGGTACGATGTCAGCCCCTCATATACCCAGAGCAAGTCGTCCTTCATCGGCTGTTCATAGTCTGGCGTGGCGAGATCAGCGGGGCGCCGATACTTTCCATTCCATGAGTGCACATACTCGTGCGGCAAAAGGCCAGCCGCGAGCAGGCGCTGTTCGGGATCGGTTAAACCGTCTTCGCCAACGCGGCTGTCGTCCGATTCATGATGTTCCAATCCGAAATGCGCTACGTGGTTGCTAAGACTGTAGAGGAAGTGATAATCACGAAAATGCTGCGCCCCAAACAGCTTGTCCGCCTGGACCGTAAGATTCTTAAATTTATCGAGATAACCCGCGGGAGCATCGAGCGCAGCAGCGCTGTCGGCGGCAATGTCCATTTCTTGTGGAGGATTATCCGCGAGTGGCACAACTGACATGAACTCGCCGGTGATCACGGGTGAATCAACCAGCATGCTGAGTGACACTGGTTTGAATGTGAGATCACTGCCGGCTTCACGCGCGATGGGCAGCGCCGTGCCGAATTTCCACCCATTCGGAAGGTGCAAGGTCGCCTGGTATGTAATCTCGTCGGCAGTTGGTCCTGCGGGATAAAGGAGTAGCGTGTTCCAACTGATCACGGTCATCTTATCTGTTGCAGATCCGCCGCCGGTATAGATACCCTCGTTGGAACTGGTGGGCGAGAGAAAATCCAGCGCCACATCCATAGACGTGACTCCAGCCGGAACTTCGACGTGGAACGTCCATCCGTCGAGCAGATCCCGTCGCCAGTGCAGATCCTGTCCGTTCGCGGTGAATCTCAGGCCCGCCAGATCTTGTATCGGGCCTGTCGGCCCGTGCTCCCCGGGAATCCACTTGGGATAATAAACAGTGACCGAGCCAGGACTGACCGGCATGCTGAGCTTCGCATGGAAAATCTTCCTCGGTGCATCGCTCGCGTCAACCGAAATCGTAATCGTGGGCGTAGCCATTTGCGGCACGGTTTGCGTGAATCCGAAAATACTTAAGACAAGACCAGCCGAAACCAATTGAAACGATTTACCTGCGGCAAACATTCGGGCTCCTTGGATGGCTATCCACAAAGGGAAACTCTGAATATATCAGCGAGATGCGACAAGCGCCACGCAGGGGAGTACAGGCGCTGCACCATTCAGGAAAAGTAGCCAGGAAAAAGCGGGAAATACGCACAGAAAAAAGCCAGCATGACCTTGTGCCATGCTGGCCTCAGAGCGGATTGATTACTTTGTGGAATTCATTGCAACTTTGGTGGAAGACTCAGACAGCTGCTGCTCGACGATGCGCCGCAGCCCGTTGTAATCCACGTCGCCACTGAAGAAGTGACCATTGACGAAGAAACTCGGCGTCCCATTCAAGCCCAGTCTCTGCCCTTCCGAGCGGTCCCGTGCGACATCAGCAGCTTCTTCCCCTGAGTCGAGACATTTGTCGAATGCAGATGGATCCAGCTTCAGAGAGTTGGCTTGCTCTTTGAGTTGATCAACCTCAAGTTGCTTGTTGTGGAAGAGCATGTCGTGGTATTCCCAGAATTTGCCCTGTTTGCCAGCGCAGCGCGCCGCTTCCGCCGCCTTTTCCGCATGGGAGTGCATGGGCAGGGGGAAATCCTTGTAGACGATTGCCAGCTTGTCGCCCAGATCGGCCTGCAGTTGGTTGATCTCAGGAGCGACCTTCTGGCAATAAGGGCACTCGTAATCGGCAAACTCGACGAGCGTTACGGGCGCATGCTGCGAACCACGGAAAGTAGCGTTCTGGAGATCAACGCTGGCATTGGGGGGAGCCAGTTCGATGACGACGCTGATCTGTTCACGCAGTTTCCTTACGTATTCGGCCGTAGCTCTTTGGGTGCGGACCTGACGAATCTTCGAGAGAATCTTATCCCGCACGGCTTCGTACGGCTGCTCTGTCTCCAGGCCCTCATAGAAAACCCGCATTTGATCATCGGTCGGATCCTCAATCTTGGACTTGATGTCCCGATCCATGAGCTGCTCGACGGTAAGGTTTTCTTTTTTCGCCTCGACTTCCAGAATTTTCTGCGCGACCAGTTCGTCGAGTGCCTTGCTTTCGGCCTGATAATACTGGTAGCGAGCCTGAAGCAGTTTGCCTTCTTCTTCCTTGTTCAGATCGGCGCGCGTGACTTTGAGGTCTCCGACTTGAGCAACGATATCCGAATCATTTTGAGCAATTGCGTTACTGCCGGCCAGCAGGATGCCAGCCCCGAAAGCGACAACAAACAACTTCTTTGAAAACCACATAAACACTCCCCCGATGTGCTGCTAGTGCGATTTGACTTCTACTCAAAAAAAACGCCAGGCAGGGGCTGATCGCTCGATGCCTGGCGAACTGGCTGTCCTCGGGCTTGCCGCCCGATGACAAACTTCTTAGTGTCCGGACCCGCAGGTGCAAAGGCCTTTTCCGCTGCCCACTCTGTGGATAGCCGAGCAGCCAGATTCCAGATTCTTCAACTCCGTCGTTCCGAGGTCGGCCGACTGGGTCTCGTCCTCAGTGATGCTGAAGTTGCTGTTCTGGATGTGGGTGACCCATTCCTGAATTTCGGGGGTGGGCGCCACGGCTGACGCAGACGTTGGGGCGTTGCAAACGCCGCCGACTTCCGCGGAAGACACGACCTTGATCACGCCGCCGGTCAAGGTTACGCCGTTCAGCGGGTTCGAGGTCAGGTCGGTGTTGACGGAGAGGGTGCGCAGGTCGTCAGGGCTCACATAGCAGCTGCAGCATTCCGACATCTCTTCTGCCGCATCGAAAACGAAAATGTCAGCGCAGAGATACCCCCCGGATGTGCCCGGGTTGTCGAACCGTACGGTCCCGTCCGGAGCACCGGCCGTGTTGGCGTTGGAAAAATAGTCGACCTTGAAGGGACCCTGGTAAGTCTGCGCCAGAGCGCTTCCGGTGGCCAACAGTGCCAGCGCCAAACAGATTACAACTAGTTTTGTACGAGGCATTACTTTCCTCCTTGTGGATTGCGCTAAGCCGGCCGGGGGAGGGTAGCTCGGCAAAACAGCGCACTGTGAACTCTAGCGTTATTGGCCGTAAATACAAGTCTCCAAGCGCATTAGCCCAATAGCACTAATCCAGCCCGTCTTATCCACAAGTTGCCCTCTACCCTTTCTGGCTTACAATTTTGCCGATAATTCCTGAGCGGGTTGAGACGCTCATTTTCACCATCACCAGACGAATAAAAGCTTTCACCGTGTTGGGACTGATTTTCATCCTTTCGGCGATCTCTTTGCTCGTGAGCCCCTGCAAGAGAAGCTCAACCGTTTCCAGCTCCCTTGCTGTAAGGCCGTACTGCCCACAAATCTGTGCCAGCTTCAGAGTGCCGTTCGTCCTTCGCTCCATCAGGATCGCGAGCGAGGGTTTCCGTTGGGGAGATCCGTTGCTGGCGCTCACCGGAAAGGAACGGCAAATATAGGTTCTGCGGGATGAGCGCAACTCGGCTGCCACATTGGCAGCGGTTAGCGGCTGCCCATCGAGCAGCCGGGTACGGATTTGGATGCTGATCCACTCATCAAGGCGGGCAACCTTGTCGGGATGCTCAGGGAAAGTCAGAATCTGAAGAGCTTCACTGTTAAACGCCAGCAGCTTCAGCGATGCATCCACAACTACTAAGCCCGGTTGAGTTGCAATAGCATGCACAACGCCATCCTCGTTTCTCCTGGCAGGCAGCCACCCGCCTGGAGTGTTTACCTTCGAATTAGGTCACATTGTGTCCGAACAAGTTCCCACATCACGGGACACCGATTCAGCTAGCGTCCTGCACTCTTGTTCTTCCTGCTAAGGTGGTCCCCAAAACGCTCGTCAGCTGTGCAAATGCAGCTGAGTTGGATTGTCCTTGGCAATCATCTCTTGTTAGTACGGCACCTGGGGAACTGCGCTGCCCCTTGGGGGCGGGGCTGAAGTCGAGCGACATTTTGTTATTTTCTGAAGCGATAGTCAAGTGAAATCTTAGCCAAAATGCTTAAATCTTCCGGACGCCTCTCTGCGTATACTAACTTTCCTCTGTATGCAAAAGGACTACACTATTCAATCTAGCCTGTTTGTCGTAAACCGAGGTTCGGGTCGGCGGTCCGCTCTTAGCCAGCCTGAGCATCGGACGCGTGGCGCGGCGCCGGTACGGGCATTGCAGTTTTCTTGAGTGAAATTGACGTGCGCGGAGATGGGGTTGTTTGGGGCAAGGCTGACGTTTGCTGGTTCTCGGGCAATGGAGAGGAGGCCACCTTCGTAGGTGCGGTCGCGCCAAAGGAAAGTTTCGCAGCTTTCGCCAGAGTCGACGCCAGAGTGCTTGCCATAGTGGACATTTTTTGGGTAACGGAACACAGCAGAGGCTTTTGGGCGGGCTGGCTGTCGAGCGCAGCGCGATACTTTTCGATCCAGGTTTCTTCCTTCCTGGTCAAGGCAACCTCACTACTTTGCCGAATTTTGGGGTTATACGCGTCCCGTGGCGTTATTACAAGCCCCAAAAAGAATTAATCGTTTCGACTATGGGGTCACGGAGTACTAACCACACAACTCCATTGCCAAGAGCAAACAAAATCCCGCAAGATGGAGCAAACCAGGAGCTTGGAACTAGAGGGATCGTACATGAAGTCAAAAATTCTCTTTCTTCTTGCCTTAACAGCAGCATTGGCTTTTTGCTGTGGGTTAAGTTCGACCGCCCAGAACACCTATGCCACGCACGCGACTCTGACGGTCGGCAATATCCATCTTTCAGCCGATGATCCGCGGCCCCTGGCACAGGCTCTGGATGCACTCCAGTTGGAATACCACTGGCCGATCAGCTACGAAGATCCCCAATACGTGGTTGCCACGGAACTGGCAGAGATTCCCAATCCCGATGATCCAAAGAAACGGATGAAAGTGCCGGGCGGCCACGCTTTCAATGTGGATTTTCCAGGCGGAAAAAGCCCTTCGGCTGCTCCTGATGAGGAAAAGACGCTTCAGTTGGTTGTGGACGCTTACAACCGTTCCGGCAATCCAGGGCAGTTTGAGATCACCAAGGTCGAAGACCGCATTGATGTAATCGGCCGGAGCGCCCGCGACGCACAAGGCAAGGCCGCAAAGCAAACCAATCCCCTGGATTTGATGATAACGCTTCCATCACAGGCACGGACTGGAAGGGAAACGGTAGATGCGATTTGCCAGCTTCTCTCAACGCAAGGCAAATACAGTGTCTCGTCCGGGATTGCGCCGGGTTTTATGAATCACTTGAACTTAACCATCGGGGGCGACAACATGCCTGCGCGTACGCTGCTGCTGCATACACTCGCGGCGACCAAGCAGCCGGTGATTTGGCGATTGCTGTTCGATCCGGATTCGAACAGTTATGTCTTGATGCTGCACCTCGTAAAGCCACATTCCTGAGAACGTCGTAATCAAGAAAAAGGCCCTGCGGACGCGCTTTCCGACAGGGCTTCTAAGTACACTCGCACTGCCGCGTACTATAGCGTGTACGCTGAATGGTTCAATAGCCTGTTGGTGTTAATTCAGCAGGACTAACCTCGGCGAGCCATAAGTCCGATGGTGACCCTGTTCTGGATATGACAAAAGGTTCGGTGAGTCCTATGATGGTGTGTGAGTAGGGACCGGGCAGAGATAGTTGAATGGATTGAGCGAAGGCTAAGCAGCATCGAGACCGAGGCGGTTCGTATCAGGGCAATCGCGGAGCTGGTGGCGGACACAAAGCTGCAAGCAGCAATTGTTGAATGTTGTTCCGCGATTTGGGCCGATCTGATTGCCGTTGAAGAGCATCTGAAGCAACTGGGTTGACCTCTGTACCCGACTTCAGGCGGAAACCCCATTCTTCGATCAATAAAACGACAGTGTGCCTTGCTGCCTTGCCTGATCGAGCGTCCAGGTAAATATACCCCCGAAGAGTGGGACGAGCGCTAGCGCAAGAACCGCCAGGATTTCGATCTCAGGTGAAACCACAGCCAAGCTGGCACCGCGAAGTAGAACCGGCCGGATCGCGTTGAGGCAATGAGTGAGCGGGACAAGGTCTGACAGGAACCGCACCGGCCGCGGCAGAACTTCAACCGGAAACAGAGTTCCCGTCAGCAACCACGCACTCGATCCAAAGAGCCATACCAATGCCGAGCCCTTTTGAAAAGCGAGCTGAACGGCTGCGGCCAGAATCCCGGTTGCAGCGGCAATAATCGCCGAGAGCGCAAGCACCACGACACAAGCCGGTACGTGAATACTCCCGAGTGACGTTCCAAACAGAAGGAGACCGGCCGCCAGATAAAACAGGAACTGCAAAATATTGTTGGTCATAGTCGAGAGGGCGCTAAGAATCAGCACGACAAGACCAGGGGTAGAAGTCGTCATCAGCACTTCCAAGGTGCCGGATTGTTGAGCATCCTGCACCACGCGAACGAACGCATTCATTGTCCCCACGAAGCATGAGAAAAAACCAGTTCCCACAAGAAGAAACAGAAAGTAATCCGTGCCTTGCGGGCGATACCCAGGCCCGACCGCCCGCGCGAGATAGTAGAAGGCGGCCAATTCGCCAAGGGCAGCAATAGCGCTTATTACAAAGCCATTGCGATAGCGGAAGCTGGTGAGGAGATCGCGCCAGAAAATGGCGACGGCTTTGTCTGCTAAACCTGCGGTCACGAGGCGGCCTCCACCAACTCATCTCTAAACCTGGACACCTCCGTCAGGTCGGCATACAGTGATTTCAGTCGTTCCGCATTCAGCCCGTCTGTGCTTTCGTAAAAGATCAATTCGCCCCGTTGCAGGATAGCTACAGAATCGCCGACTGCAATGGCCTCCTCGAAGTTGTGACTAGCCAAGACCACGCTCGTGCCAGAAGCGGGCAGGTCTCGAATCAATTCCCAATAGCGGGCCGTAGCACCCGGATCGAGACTTCGCGTCGGCTCATCCAGGAGAACCGCGGAAGGCTGCTTCATCAACGCACGCGCCAGTGCCAGCCTTTGATGCATGCCGCTGGAAAACTTCATGATCTGGACGTCGCGAAGTTCGGCAAGATCGGTCCGCTGCAAGGCGGCCTCGATTCGCTGCTTCCGGGTGCGTCGCGGCACATCATCAAGGGACGCAAAAAATTCCAGGTTTTCTCTGGCCGTCAGGCGGGGATAAAAAGAGCGCTCGCTCGAGATCGCAATCGAAATCTGTTTCCGTACTTGGCCCGCATCTTGACGGGTGTCCCAACCGTTCACGAGTACAGATCCGTTATCAGGAAAGAAGATTGTCGAGAGCAGCTTAAGTGTCGTTGTTTTCCCGCTTCCGTTGGGCCCAAGCAGGACGAGCACCTTCCCCGCAGGCATGGCAAATGAAACATCACGCAATGCATAGGTCTCCGTTTTCGCGAGCGTACGCGCGAGCCGGCCCAGGATTCGTGGCCGGCCGAATATTTTGCTGACGGAATCGAGAACAATGCCCTGCATCGTGCAACTGCCTCGACAATACCCCAGTTGTCGCGGCGCTGATAATGTTCAATCTGATACGTGAATGAACGGTTTTTGATGGCCGCCGTTGCTGAACCACAACTCGCTTCAGCTTCAGAGGCTATGCTCGGCAAGCGCCGATCTGATGCTGAGTTCCATTTACTGCTAGCTTGCTGTTCACAGAGGCCAGTTGAGCAGCGTAGAAAGCAAATTGAAGAGATTCTCTGCTTGCCCTTGGATTGGCCGAGGGTGCTGCGGATCGCCGAGCACCATCGGGTTCTGTCCCAGCTTTACACGGAATTGACGGCGATCATCCCAAACGCTCCAGAGCCTAGAAACCTGGCAGCGCTCTATAACGACAACGTCAGAAAAACGTTCGTTCTGACATGCGAGCTCATCAAAGTACTCCGGCAGCTTCGTGCCTCGGGAGTTCATACTCTGGCCCACAAGGGCCCAACGTTAGCGGTGCTTCTCTATGGCGAAACCTCTGCACGGCAGTTTCGCGACCTTGACATTCTGGTGCGGCCCCAAGATGTAGCGCGAGCCAAATCAGCCCTTAGTGAAATTGGATACGCCGCAACTATCCAGCTGAACGAACGGCAAGAACGCGCGTACATCTCCTCCGGATACGAATATGGCTTTCGTTCAGCGGACGGCAGAATCCTTTTGGAACTGCAATGGCGCATTCTGCCGCGGTTTTATTCGGTCGATCTCGAAGTCAACGGTTTTTTCGAGCACCCCGCAGAAATTGATATTGGCGGCTCCAGAGTCCCGACACTTTGCAATGAAGATATTGCACTATCGGTTTGCCTTCATGCGGCAAAACACCTCTGGACAGAGCTCTGCATCCTCTGCGACGTCACCCAACTTGCCAATCTCGAAATCGATTGGAAATCGGCTACGACAAAGGCCAGAACACTGGGCATGGAACGGATTTTGGGACTCAGCTTCTGTCTGGCGCACAAGCTGCTTGCGGCACAGATTCCGCATGATGTCAGGACCATCATTGAGCGGGATGATGAAATTGAAAATTTGGCGCCCGAAATCGAAAATCTAATCGCCGAGTCCCGCGATTACAACAGTGAATCGGTCGCATATTTCCGCTGGATGATGCGACTAAGGGAAATTCGCAAGGACCGCGGGCAGTTTCTCTGGCGTTTGCTCTCGACGCCTGGCATAAGCGAATGGACTGCGATCAAGCTGCCCCGGATGGCTTTCCCCGCTTACCGCCTGGTGCGTTGCGCGCGGTTGGTGAAACGATTCGCATTCTGACGCGATGATGTCACGCAATCTCAATGGCTCGCCAGTCCCCCAGAGGTCTCGGCGCCATCAATGGTGTACACGTGACCGCTGATGAAGCACGCGTCATCCGAAGCAAGGAACGCGAACAAAGCGGCGATCTCTTCAGGCTTGGCATGCCGTCCTAATGGGATTTTGTCATTTACTTCCTGCAGCATCGACTCGCTGTATTCCGCTTTTTGCATAGGCGTGAGGACGTACCCCGGCGCAACCGCACAGACACGAACCTTCGGCGCCAGCTCCAGCGCCATCGACCGCGTCAGTTCTATAACACCAGCTTTGCTGGCGTTGTAATCCGCATAGTAGGGATACCCCATGATGCCGTTTGTGGATGCGGTCTGCAGAATCACTCCGCCGCCGCGCTCCCACATATGACGCGCAGCAACCTGCGCCATCTGGAACATGCCAGTGAGATTTACCGCTATCACCTTGTCCCATTCCTCCGGGCTAATGTCGAGGAACTTGTGGCGAATGCTGATGCCTGCGTTGTTTATGAGCACATCAACTTCACCCATAATTCGAACCGCGTCGGCAAAGGCCGCTTCGACCTGCGCCCGATTCCTAACGTCTGCATCGAGAGTTTCCGCCAAGTCAGGTAGTTGAGCCCGTATGCGCTGGCGCGCCTCCGCATCGCGATCCAGCACGCAAACGGCTGCGCCTTCTTCAAGGAAGCGGGCCGCGGTCGCAGCGCCAATGCCGCTCGCACCTCCCGTGATCAACACGCGCTTGTGATTCAGGCCTCTCATCGGAGCTGTCTCGTCGGACCAGAAGAATTGGTATTGCAGGATAGTACGGAGGACGCGGTTGTGGCTAGAGCGGTAGTTTTCTCATAATCAAAACCGGGCCCACACAGCGAGCCCGGTAGCTGGTTTCGATGGAATTTATTCGAGAACGAAAATATTTTTCTGCGCACACATCTCTTTCAGAATCTTAGGCCAGACCGTCACGCTGACTTCGCCGAGATGAGCTTTGCGAAGCAGCAGCATCAGTGTTCGCGACTGGCCGATTCCGCCGCCAATCGATAGTGGAATTTCGTGATTCAGGATCGCCTTATGGTACGGCAAGCTTAGAAAGTCGTTCTGATGAGACATCTGCAGCTGTTTTTTCAATGTCTCCGCCGTCACCCGAACTCCCATCGACGTCAGCTCATGCCGTCTCTGCGTAACATGGTTCCATACTAGGATGTCGCCATTGAGCCCGTGCGTGTCTTTGCCGGTCTCCTCATGAGTCTCGCTGATCCAGTCGTCATAGTCGGCTGCGCGCATCTCATGCGGATAGCCGTCTTTCAACGGCCAGCCGATGCCGGTTATGAATATCGCGGGATACTTCTTCAGCACTTCGGTCTCACGCTGCTTGCGTGGGAGATTGGGATACATGTCAAGAATTTCTTCCGCATGCAGGAAAGTGAGTTCTTCCGGCAGATCGGGATAACGAAAATCCTTGAGCTGCGGAAATAACGATTGCGCAAATTTCTCTGCGCCCACCAGAACCTTCCAGATTTTACCCACGATTGCCTTGAGGAAGTCGAGGTTGCGCTGCTCGGAGGTGACTACCCGTTCCCAGTCCCACTGATCCACATACGCCGAGTGATCGTGATCGAGGAAGTAATCCTTGCGAACGGCGCGCATATCGGTGCAGATGCCTTCGCCGGATTTACATTCGAACTGCTTTAGCGCCACGCGTTTCCACTTCGTTGCCGCCTGCACCACCTGAGCATTGACGGGATGGAGATCGCGATCGTTCGAGATATGAAATTGAATTGGAGTGCGCGATCCGTCGCGATCGAGCATGTCATTAACGCCGCTCTCCACGTCCACGATCAGCGGGACTTCCACCATCATCAGGTTGAGCTCTTTGCAGAGATTGTCTTCGATGTATCTTTTGATGCGGAAAATGGCCTGTTGCGTCTCTTTAGGAGTGAGCAGCGAACGGTAGTCTTTGGGCAGGACCTTTTCCAGTTCCCGATAGTCGCCGATTCCCGGCCCAGCAAGATCGGCTCTCTTGTCCAGCTTTTCATCCACCAGCAGTGTGCTCATGACGGCTCCTTAGGCGGCTCTGTCTTAGCCCAACGTCTATTCCAGTACGTGCCAAGGCAGGGGTCTGTGTTTTAGGTCACAAGCGGCGGTGAGGGTAAGCACCGGCTGGTACTGCGGTAAAGTAATCTGCAGACCAGAATGCTTTTTCAGGGAAACGAACGACGGGAGCGCGAGCAGGAGATGAAGCGCGCGGGGCGGCTGCCACCGGGACAATCGCTGACCCTGAAGTGGCCGGTTTTGCACTATGGCTCTGTGCCTCGATTCGATCCCGAGCGGTGGGAGTTTCGCGTTTATGGACTGGTCGAATCACCGCTGGCGCTGAGTTGGCGTGAATTCAATTCCTTGCCTCGAGTCGAAGTCGCGCGGGATTTTCATTGCGTCACGCGCTGGAGCCGCTTTGATAATCACTGGCAGGGAGTGCCTGTTCGCGAACTGCTGCAGCGCTCTCATCCAAAACCGATCGCCACTGCCGTAATGGTCCACGCGGAGCAGGGATTCACGGCGAATCTTCTGCTATCCGATCTCGATCGTGACGATGTTCTGCTGGCGACGCATCATAACGGCGCGGCGCTCACTCCTGAGCACGGCTATCCGGTGCGGCTCATCGTTCCTCAATTGTATGGCTGGAAATCGGTGAAATGGGTGCGTTCCTTCGAATTTATAGAGCGCGATGCGCCCGGTTTTTGGGAGAAGAACGGCTATCACATGCGCGGCGATCCCTGGAAAGAGCAGCGGTACAGCCGCGACTAAAGCTCAACGGCCATAAGAGGGCTGGGCTTCGAGCTGTGACTCTCCCTTTTGCGCCGATAATCCAAGATCAGTCAGCACCCGGTTTGCCGCTTCGGTCCCGGATCGCACACAATCGGAGACGCCGATCCCGCGATATCCATTCCCTGAAATTCCTAAGCCCGGTAGCTCACGCAAGCCGCGTTCAATCCGCTCAAGCCGCTCGAGATGGCCGACTCCATACTGCGCCATGGCTCGATGCCAGCGCGAAACAAGAGCAGCACGCGGTTCGGCCTTAATGCCGAGGACCTGGCGAAGCTCGTCGCGAACGATGCCGATAATGGCATCATCGGAGGATCGCAAAACTGCCTCGCAATTTTCCCCACCAATGAAACAACGGAGCAAGGCGCGACCAGCCGGCACGCGATGAGGAAACTTATTGTGAACGAAGGTTGCGGCCAGCGTCTGTTTGCCCTCGCTGCGCGGAACGAGATAGCCGAAGCCCGGCGGCAGCGAAGCCCTTACGGAACTGTCGTAAATCACATTGATAGTGACTGAGGAGGTATAAGCGATATCACAGAGTTCCGAACTCAAGGTTGGGCTTACCGATTGAAGCAACGCTCCTGTGGCCGGAGCTGGAGCTGCCAAAATCACCGCATCAAACTTGTCCGTCAAACCTCGCGCGGCAACCAGCCATTGTCCATCGCCTCTGCGCAGCGATTCGACCGGACTATTTGTGCGGCGCTCGCTCGCCGGAATGCGCGCGAGCACAGCGTCAGCCAGCTGCTGCATTCCATCCTTCATGGAAGTAAACAGCGGCTTCGGTTGAGCCGGGTTGTGCTTCGCCATCTGTACGCGAGCTGAGACCATAGCACGACCCAGGCTTCCGTGCTTGGCTTCCATATCCGCAAAACGCGGCAGAACGGCGCGTACGCTCAGGTATCTCGCCTGGCCCCCATAAACTCCCGAAAGCAGCGGATCGGCAAGGCGGTCCACCATCTCCGTCCCGTAATGGCGCTCCACGAGAGACGCGACGCTTTCATCTGATGCGGCCCGGTGCGGCGGATGGAACCATTCCATGGCCATCTGCAACTTCGTTTGCAGCGAGAACATGGGAGAGAAGACAACGGGCAGAATCTTCGTCGGAACCATGAACATCAGGCCATCGGGGATCGGAATGAGTCGGCCCTTTACCAGGATGTAGGTCTTGCGATCGGGATCATTCGAGCCGATGAGCTGATCGTCAAGCCCGAGCTGGCGCGCCAAGTCCATGGCCCACGGTTTTTCAGTAAGGAAGGAATCAGGACCAGCCTCGACCAGGCACCCGTCGATCCTCTGCGTGTCGATGACGCCGCCAAGCCGCGAAGTTGCTTCGTACAGGGTGTATTCAAGGGGTACGCCGACCCGGCGTTTCTCCTCCAAGGCAAACGCGGCCGAAAGCCCCGAGATTCCCCCGCCGATGATCGCGATTCGTTTCATGCCACACTTGCCGTCAGGCGCGATCGCGCGATGTCAGCCAGCGCCGCGGCCAGCAATGGCGAATCGTTGAGGGATTCGGCGCGCCACAAGCGCATTCCCTGCTGTTCCGCAAACTGCTTAAAGCCGATATCGATGTCGTACAAAATTTCCACGTGATCGCAAAGAAAACCAATCGGCTGAATGAATACGCCCTGATGTCCCTTGCTCTTCAAGTCCGTTATGGTTGCTTCGACAGTAGGCCCAAGCCACGCTCCGCCAGACATTCCCTGGCTCTGAAATGCGAATGTCCAATCTTCAGGCGAAAGCGCGGCTTCGAACGCAACCAATGCGGCCGTTTCTTTCGCCTGATTCTCGTAGGGATCGCCCTCGACAATCGTGCGCTGGGGCACACTGTGTGCCGTGAAGATCACCTGTAGCTTGCAACCAAGCTCGGCGCACGCTTTTTTCCAACCGCTCTGCAGCTTCTCGGCAAATGCACGGATCAGCAGCGGATGGTCATGCCACGACTCAACAAAGTCGTGGCCGAAGGGAAGGTGCCGGTCATTGATGAGCGCCGAGCGATAAAGCCCAACACTGGTTCGAGAATTCTGTGGAGCAAGGCAGATCACCACCGCGTGCTGAATGCCATCTGCCATCATTTCGGCAATCGAATCAGAGATGAACGGCTTCCAGTTGCGCATTCCAACGTATGCCGGCAGACCCAGTTCCTCCGACAACAACGTTGCCTGTTTTAGCGTCAACTCGGTTAGTGGAGAGCGTCCGATGAGGCTGTAACGGTGAGTGACCTCGTCAACGACCTGCTTCGGCAAGGGACGGCCATTCGTTACCTGCAAAAGAAACTCCGGCACCTGCTGCGGCGAATCAGGGCTGCCGTGCGCCAGCAGGAGAACTCCCTGGCGCGTTGCGATTTTTTTCGTCACGCCCAGTGCTCCTGCACGAATTTCGCGAGATTCTTGACATTCTCAACCGGCGTCTCGGGCAAAATGCCATGACCAAGATTGAAGATGTGCCCGGGCCGTCCTCCAGCCCGGCGCAAGACTTCTTCCGCTCTGGCCTTGACAGTCTTCCAGTCGGCAAAAAGCACAACTGGATCAAGGTTCCCCTGCACCGCGCCTTTGAACCCGAGCCGCTCCCAACCTTCATCCAGCGGAATGCGCCAATCGAGGCCAATTACTTCTGCGCCGGTTTCCCGCATGGCGCCTAGCAGCGTAGCGCTATCCGTTCCAAAGTAGATCACTGGGGCTCCGCTCTTCTGCACTGCCTTGATCAACTCAGTCGTGCGCGGCAGGACGTAATGCCTGTAATCCTCCACGCTCAAACAGCCCACCCAGCTATCGAAGATCTGAATGACATCCGCCCCGGCGTGGACCTGTTCGCAGGAGTACCGCGAAGTTACCGCGACCAGCTTGCGCATCAGGTCGTCCCATGCAGCCGGCGACAGATACATCATTTTCTTGGTCTCAACGTAATTACGCGATCCGCCCCCCTCGATCATGTAGCTCGCCAGCGTAAACGGCGCACCGCAGAAGCCGATGACCGGCAGCTTTGGCCCAAAATGCCGTGAAACCAATCGAACCGCCTCCGAAACATATCCGAGCTCTGCCGCCTGATCGGTCCGCAAAACACTCACGTCGTTTGCGCTTCTCACCGGCTTCTCGATTACCGGGCCTTCACCTGGCGAGAAATGGAAGGGCAATCCCATCACTTCAAGCGGCAAAAGCAGATCGGCAAAGATGATTGCGGCATCTACTCCCAGAATTTCAGCCGCGGTGATCGTCACCTCGGCAGCGATTTCGGGCTTCTTGCAAATCTCAATGAGGGAATGCTTTTTGCGGACCGCGCGATACTCAGACATATAGCGGCCCGCCTGCCTCATGAACCAAACCGGCGTGCCCTCGTGGGGCAGCGCCTTGCAAGCCTTGACAAAGCAGGATTCCGGAGCGGACATGAAGCTACAACTGTAGCATTTTGCAACGGCGGGGATTTAGGTCACGGATCACATCAGAATGTGACGTAGCTGCTGTTCAGTCCGGAACCGAAGCTGCCCTTTCGAGTACCAGTGCACCAAAAGAGATAACGCCCCTTCCGGCACAATCGGCCTATGATTCTCTGAAGAAAGATAGTTCCCAACCCCGGAGGTGCCCGGATGGCAGCTAGTCAGGTAGTTCTCTATTTCGACCGGCAAGAGGATGCAGTGCGGTTTACGTTGGCTGCCAGCTCCGTGATCTCATCAGAGAGCCGCGCGGATGAAGAAGTGATTAAGATTGCCGCAGAAATCTGTAAAGCCAGTCGAATCACTACCGAGGGCGTGCTTAACCAGGCCGAGGGTGCGTAACGTGCTCTGCCTCTGTTATCCTCCCGGCATTTACATCGAAGGAGATGCTTCGATCGTTCCAATGTGAATCGTATTGGTTTGCTTATCGAGCGTTCCCATCACCTTAACCTCCTGGTTTCTGAACTCCCGTGCGCGATCCTGATCATCCAGCTTGTACTCAAGATCGCCTGCACGAAGTACATAACTGCCAAAACTGTGGACCACTCGTCCCATAAATGGCCTGGTTTTTGAACGAATAGTTGAGCTGCCGGTTGAAGGTACTACGCTAGAGGTTTCATCAGGAGGCTGTTTCGCTGAGGGCGCTGGAACTGTGGGAGCAGTCGCGGAATGCTGGCCTGAAGGCGCTTGGGTCGCCGGAGTCTGGGCTGTCGGATCCTGCGGCTGAGAAGGCGTCGTCGAGCCTTGTCCCAAGGCAAATGGAACAAGGCCCATGGCAAGAGCGACACTAAGCACGATCTGGAACATACTCCCTCCAAACAGAAAAATGCCCTCGCTTTCAACACAAGGGCAAACCGCTAATTAATCAAAGGTTGGCAACCTACGCTCCGTAGGTGCCAGTGCCTTCATTTTCTTTGAAGCGGTCTTTCACTCGCCCGCCGAAGTCCTGCACTTTATCGGCCAGGTTGTTGCGCATTTCTTCCCCGCTCGACGGGGCGAACAGCATACCCACGCCGATTCCTACGCCAACCCCGATCAACAGCGCTGCCGCGGTGCTCAGGCCGCGATGATCTTCTCCGCGCAGCACATCAGCCGCCCGGCTGACCCTATCGGAGCCCTCTTCGTATGCATCTCTCGCACGGTCACGCAGATCGCTATAACCATCCCGGGCCCGATCACCAATGTCTCCCACCTGGTTCGACAGGCGGTCGCGGACCGCATCCAGCAGAGACAACCCGGTTCCAACCAGCACATTCAACAGGATATTTTCTTTGCGCAATCTCGCCATATTTGCCTCCCAGTAAAAGAATTGCTACAGCGTTAACGCCCAGCCAATTAAAGATGCACAAATGCCGCCTGCCGTTGGCGCTCGTCTGGCACTTTAGACGGAAGCGGCTGTTAAACAGGTTACGCCTGCAGCCTTGGTTAGCGGTAGCGCAGATTTGTGATTGGAGAGTCGAGGGCCAGCAAGAAATTACTGCTTCAAGTCTGACGAGGCATTTTCATCCCGCTGACGAAGCCAATCCAGGAACATCTGTTCTATTGGCTTGTCGTAGGTCATCAGGACGTGGCGGATGGTATGCCCGCTGACGAAGTGGCAGACTTCCTCGGCCAGGTTCTTCGCGTGGTCGCCGGCGCGCTCCAGCGATTGCGTCATAAATATGACCTGCAGGCTGGCCATTCTCTGAACGCTCTCAGGGTTCTCGATGTGGCGTAGAAAAATGAGGTTACGCAAGCGGTCCATCTCGGCGTCTGCACGAAGCACCTCAACCGCCTTCTTCACGTCGCGACGGGAAAACGCGGCGCCGACATCCGACAGCATTTTCTCGAGTACCGTCGCCATGTGGGTCAGGTCGCGTGTGTCCTGGGGGTCGAGGCGAGAGCCTGCGGCCTGCGCGCTGCTGCCGAAACTCAGCAACAGATCCCCGATACGCTCCAGCCCGATCATGAACTTCATGCAGGCGAGCAATTCGCGCGCTTCGGTGTCGCTGACTTTCGTTATAGCGAAGGTCACTCCGTCATCAATTTCACGATCGAGCAGATCGAGTTGCTTTTCTTTGTCCCGCAATGTGCTCAGAAGCGGCAGTGATCCGGTCGCTATGCCTTCCGCCGCAGTAGCCGCGGCTTCTTGCGTCACACGGCAGGCTTCGATTGTTCGTTGCACGAGATGGGCATGCCGGTCTTCCGGTTCCTTGGTGCTGCCCGCGCTTGTCACCGTCTCTTTGGGCACAGTAATTGGCGGCTCTGTAGTTTGTCTCTTCGGCGTGCGCCGATCTAAGGCAGGAATCACGTGGCTAGCATAACGGGCAACCTTCGCGCTTTGGTTAAAAAGTTGTGAAATTCCAGTTTGCCAGAAAGGAAGTTGCTTACGCGTCAACTACAACCGCACCGGCCCGCACGGAATTGGTTGCCGTCGGCAGAGTAAACAGGAACGTGGCGCCGTGATTGAGTTCACTCTCCGCCCGGATGGTGCCGCTATGGGCTCGCACAATATGCTTGGCAATTGCCAAGCCCAGGCCGGTGCCTCCTGATTCGCGAGAGCGGGCCTTATCAACCCGGTAAAAACGTTCAAAAAGGCGCAATAAGTGTTCTGACGAGATCCCCGGGCCGAAATCACGCACGTAAAACTCAACTCCGGATTCGCCCCGCCTGGCGCCAAGGATGATACGGCCGCTCTCGGGCGCATACTTCAGTGCATTGTCAATGAGGTTGGAAAACACCTGATGAATCGCCTCGCGGTCAGCAATGACCGGTTCCTGGGCAAAGTCTTCGATTTGCAACTGCATGCCTTGAACCCGCGCTCGCTCACGAAAGTTTTGGACTGCCTCCTGCAGCAGCTCTCTGGGAAGAACCGGCTGAACGTCAAACTGGTGCTCGCCGGATTCGACGCGCGCGAGCGTCAGTAGATCCTCCGTCAGCCGGGTCATGCGGATCGCGTTCTTGCGAATAATCTCCAGGAATTCCCTTGCACTTGCATTCTCCGGGCTGCCATCGATGAGGGTTTCGGTATACCCCTGAATCGATGTAAGGGGTGTGCGAAGTTCGTGAGAAACATTGGCGATAAAGTCGCGGCGGGTTTTTTCCAGCCTTTCAGTTTCCGTGCGGTCGCGCAGCACGACCACTGCACCCCCTCCCGGAAGCGGCGCGGCTGTAACGTCATACGATCGGCCGGGAAGGATCGAAGTAGCACGATCCGCCATCGCTGATCTTGCTGCAATCGCGGCGCGCAAGACGCGCAGGAAATCTGGGTCGCGAATCGTTTCAACGACTGGTTGCTTCAGGCGTGTGCCGTGCGGTACCAGATCTTCCATCGCCTGGTTTGCCCATTGCACACGTTCATCCGCTCCCACCGCAATTACGGAGTCCTGCATGCTGTTGAGCAACGTTTCCAACTCATGTTGACTGGCCTTGAGCGCAATGAAGTTGCTCTCCAGGTGACGCGCTGTCTTGTCCAGGGCTGATGCAACCTGCCCGATCTCATCGCCGGAGTGGGGGGATAGGCGAGCGGTCAGATCGCCGGCGGCAACTCGATGGGCGAACCTGACGATCCTTCTCAGTCTTCTAGCTATTAGGTCTGCCGCGACGCCGGCGAGAACAAGAGAAGCCAGAAACACTAGAGCTGAGGCGAGCAGGACCTTCCGCCGGACACCGGCGTCTGCGGCTGCAATATCCGAAAGTGGGTAGGCCAACCGTACCGCCCCACCTTCTACCGGCACGGCGGTGTACAGAAATCGTGCATGGATGCCTGCGCTTTCTCTCACATCCTGCCCTACCTCGCCGTGATAAGCGGCAGCGAGCTCTGGCTCCTCGTTAGGGTAATCTTCCTCTGATCCCGGATTTTGCGAATCCGCCAGAACCTTGCCGGAGAAATCCACAACTGTTGCGCGCGCGCCCGCCATATGGGAGGCCTGCGCAGTGATGTCTCGCAGATTATGTACACGATCGGCATTCACAATCTGGGCGAACATCAGGGTCTTCTGCCGCAGGTCCCGCTTGATCTCCTGCAGCATGGCGTCATCCCATGCGCGTTGGATGGAGTAATTCAAAATGGCGGTGGCAACAGCGATAACCAGAGCGAACGCCACCACCATTTTGATGAAGATCCGATTTCTCACTTCGGCGCCTCGAACCGGTAACCCGCGCCCCTTACGGTTTTCAGGTAACGTGGATTCTCGGGGTCTGGCTCAATTTTCTCGCGAATTCGCCGAACGTACACGTCTACCGATCGCGGTGTCACATAGGCTGTGTCCCGCCAGACAGAGTCAAGGAGCTGATCCCGAGTGAATACGCGTCCAAGATGTCGCGCGAAATAATCGAGTAGTCGAAATTCGGTCGCAGTGGTGGTTACGGGTTGTCCGTTGACATTTAAAGTCATGGCGCCCGGATCAATCTCGATATCGCCAATCTTAACCGGGGTCAACGATACCGGACGCTCAAAACGCCGCAACACGGCTTTAACTCGGGCTACGAGTTCTCGCGGACTGAACGGCTTCGGGATGTAATCGTCCGCGCCAAGCTCGAGTCCCAGAACGCGGTCCGCCTCGCCGCTCTTTGCGGTAAGAAAAATTACTGGCGTAGAAGCGAGTGCGGGCATCTGGCGAATTTGCCGGCAAAGTTCCAGCCCATCGCGTCCTGGAACCATAATGTCCAGAACAAAAAGCAAAGGTTTTTGCCGCTCCGCTTCAGCCACCACCAGGTTGCCGGCTGGGAATAACTTGACGTTAAATCCCGCGCCCTCCAGATGGTGGCGAACCAGTCTGGAGATATCGGGATCGTCTTCAACGACGAAGATGATCGGTCTCACACCGTCATTGTAGCTGTGAGCTCTGAATATTCAGCGTTTTGTAACCTGATTGAAACAATCGGCTTTATGGCCGTTTTGTCAGCTCAGTCACACGCCAGAATATGCTTCTGCTATCCTCATCTTTTCTGAACGGAGTCCAACCTTAGATGCGCAAGGCCATAAATCACCTGAAAAAATGCGATCCGGTAATGTCGGACATCATCGAGAGTGTCGGCGTGTTCAGAATGGAATTCAGAGAACCACAATTCCACAATCTCGCCCGCGCCATTCTTTACCAGCAGTTGAACGGCAAAGCGGCTTTCAGCATCTTCAAGCGTTTCGCCGCGCTCGCCGGCGACCCGCTTACGGCCCAGGGCATTCTCAAGCTCAGCGAAGAACAGATGCGGTCGGTAGGATTGTCCAAGCAAAAGACGTCGTACCTGCGGGACCTGGCAGAAAAGGCAGACCGTGGTGAGCTGGATTTCAGCCGCCTCTCGGACTTAAGCGACGACGAGGTCATCGAGCACCTGACGCAAGTAAAAGGCGTGGGGGTGTGGACGGCGCACATGTTCCTGATGTTCAGCTTGCGCCGGCCGAACATACTACCAACCGGCGACTTCGGCATTCGCATGGCGATCAAGAAGCACTATCGCAAGCGAAAGATGCCCAATCCCGACGTCATGCAAAAGATAGCAAGACCGTGGGAACCTTATCGCAGCGTGGCTTGCTGGTACCTGTGGCGTAGTCTGGATGTTAAGACGATATAACCCATAGAGCCCGCCGTTCGCGCTTCGCGCTCACTTATGCGAGCGGGTGTCCTGTATGTTTAAATGGTTTTGGTGACTCAACACAAAATCCGCGTCCTGGTAGCCAAACCGGGGCTCGACGGGCACGATCGCGGCGCAAAAGTCATCGCCCGCGCTCTGCGCGATGCCGGTATGGAAGTGATCTACACCGGGCTCCGCCAGACTCCCGAAATGGTCGTGAGCGCCGCATTACAGGAAGACGTTCATGTGATCGGGCTTTCCATCTTGTCCGGAGCGCACAACGCAATCGTGCCTCGCGTAATGGATCTGCTGAAGCAAAACAAGATGGATGATGTGCTGGTGATTGTGGGTGGCATCATTCCTGACCAGGACGTTGCTCACCTGAAGCAGATTGGAGTGGCAGCGATTTTTCAGCCTGGGACGGCTATGGACGACATCGTCCAGTTCATTCGTGCGAATATAAAATCACGCGATGTACCAATCACTGGCTAGCTTTTTTCGTACTTGTAGAAACCTCTACCGCTCTTCTTGCCTAGCCACCCCGCGTCCACCATCTTAATCAGCAAGGGGCAAGGCCGATACTTGGGATCGCCCAGACCGCCTTGCAGGACGCGCATGATGTCAAGGCACACATCGAGCCCGATGAAATCTGCGAGTGTCAACGGCCCCATGGGATGTGCCATGCCGAGCTTGAACACTTCATCCACAGCTTCAGGCGTTGCTACGCCTTCCATGACAGCGTACATGGCTTCATTCAGAAGTGGCATCAAGACGCGATTCGAAACGAAGCCCGGCGCATCGTTTACTTCCACTGGAGCCTTCTCGAGTTTCAGCGCCAGAGCGCGGACTGTTTCAAACGTCTCTTCCGTCGTCGCGAGACCGCGAATCACCTCCACCAATTTCATCACCGGCACAGGATTGAAAAAGTGCATGCCAATTACTTTTTCCGGACGGTTGGTCAGTGCAGCCAGCTTCGTTATAGAAATTGATGAGGTATTCGAAGCCAAAACTATTTCTGGGCGGCAGCGCTGATCGAGATCGCGAAACAGGTCAGCCTTGATCTCGAATTTTTCCGTGGCCGCTTCAACCACGAAATCGCAGACGCCTAAGCGGGCACGATCGGTGACAGGCTCAATCCGGCCAAGCGCCGCCGCTTTATCTTCCGCGCTGATTTTGCCTTTTGCCGCTTCCCGTTCCAGGTTCTTGTCGATAGTTGATAACGCGCGGACCAGAAACTTCTGATCAACGTCGCACAACACCACTCGATAGCCGCGGCGTGCGAAAACATGGGCAATGCCGTTGCCCATCGTCCCCGCGCCCAGCACTCCGACTGACTGGATGGTCATATTTCTCCCGCAGCAGATGGAAAACTCCAAAGTCTAACATCGCGTCTGGCAACCCGCGAATCAAAGAAAAGTTTTTCTTTAGCCGAAAAATAAAAGCTCGTCAGACCGCCAGTTGAGAGCAGCAGAGCTGCTGCGGCGGCGCATCTATTCGTATAAGCCGCACACCGGCAGGGGAGGAAGTATGTTGAGGCTGATCAGAGTGGCAGTGGCGCTTTCAGCTCTAGCGATCAGTAGTCTGGCCGTAGCACAAGACTATCGTTACTACGGCGGGGATTATCGCTATGATGTTCCGGTTATGCGCATTGCGCATGACTTTGGCTTTCAGGACGGCGCTCGTGTTGCGCGCCAGGACATGATGAGGGGCAAACCCTATCAGCCCTATCCGCGGCACAATCCGGAGACCAATGGATACCGGCGTAGCTACGGCGACAAGTATGCCTACATGGCGGAGTACTCAAGAGGGTACGAACAAGGCTATAAAAATGCTTTTCGACGATAGCGTTCGGCGAGAGGCATTGGTGAATAGGCTTGGACCACAGGGCTATTCGCGGTCCATATTTTCGTCAATTAAAATTTTGCCGTTCTTCTCCACGTTGATCACGCGATGAACGGTTTTGAATCCTGAGAGAGTGACGTCGACAATGTAGTTCCCGGGATTCAAGTAGAACTCCACCGGAGAAGTCTTGTCCAGCATGCGATTGTTGACCGCGATTTGCGCGCCTTTGGGCTGGGTCTTTACGGTCACCGTTCCCATGCCGGCAGTTTCGCTGCCTCCAAAAAGTTTCTTGAATCTTCCTCCCGTCCTGATGTCGTCGGTATTTCCCAGCGGTTTCAATGTGGGCGAGAGATGGGAGGTCTGGCCGATCTGCAAATTGGCACTCGCAGTTTCATCCAGGTAGCCTTGCTTTTTGAAAAGAAACAGGTGGCTCCCCGGCCTGTCCACTGACAACTGAGCAGGCGTAGAGCGGCCGGTATCTTTGCCGTCCATCCAGATTTCAGCGCCAATCGGATCGCTTGCCAGTGCGGCAGTAGCTGTGAGGGCAGCCAGTTGAACCGCGAGGAACGATTTGCCGGCCACCGTTATATTGATGCTTCTTGTTTCGCTCTTGAAACCGGCCTTGCTGATAAGGACCGAATGAGTCCCTGGTGATACCCCCGCAATATTATAGGGCGTTATCCAGCTCGCGTTTGATTGCCCATCGAACTGAATCTGTGCGCCTGCCGGACTTGAGCTGACATTGAGCTCTGAGGAAAGCACGACGGGAGCCGCTACTGGCACCGGCTTGGCCTTCTTTGATCTGCTGTGTTTCTGTTTTATCGAAACTGTGGGCGCTTCCGGAATGATCGAGCTTGCTGCCGGTGTTGAAGGAGGCGTCACAACA